>Ga0163149_10001439_pt1 | contig 30548 bp, 19 predicted proteins | sample OliLakLV19MP5G1_FD_148604 | JGI IMG/M metagenome (GOLD analysis project Ga0163149, IMG submission 148604) | Freshwater microbial mat bacterial communities from Lake Vanda, McMurdo Dry Valleys, Antarctica - Oligotrophic Lake LV.19.MP5.G1 | ecosystem: Environmental > Aquatic > Freshwater > Lake >... | reverse complement strand
GTATAATAGGTCTCTAAAATATTCATTTTTGATAAAAAAAGACTGATTTTAAGGATTTTTAAGAGTTTTGATTTATCATTTTTAGCCTCTTTTCTTTTGCGATAAAGGTGGTGGAATCATAACTTAAAATTAAATAATCCCCCTTATTATGGCTTTATCGTACAAAAGCACCTTCCTCTTTGTTTTTACTTGTCAGTTAGTTCATGCGTATACAACTCAACGCATTGATAAGATTTCGCATGGTACCGGTTTTGTTGAAAACAAGGGGCAGGTAACCGATGCAAATGGTAGCCAGCGTCCGGATATATTATTCGTTGCGGAAAATAAAGGAGCAAGTGTTTACATTAGAAAAAGTGGTTTGAGTTATGTTTTTTATAAAGAAGGAAATAAAAATGAGATCGATTCCAAAGGCGACATCTCAAAAATGAAAAGCAGCAAACTAGATTTTTTAGAAAATAATATTGAACAAGAGTTAACAGTTCAAAGAATAGACGTAGAGTTTGTTGGTGCGAATCCTGAATATAAAGTGAGCTCATTTTTTCCTTCCGATGATTATTTCAATTATTACTATCCACATTGTCCACAAGGAATAAATGGTGTAAAGGCATACAATAAAATTTTATCTGAAAATATTTACAATAAAATTGATATAGCATACTACTGTAGCCCGGAAAAAATTCTGAAATACGATTTCATTGTTAACCCTGGTGGAAATGTAAGGGATATCCAGTTGAAATATGATGGTGCAGATGAGGTGACTGTAGTTGATGGAAAAATAAAAGTAACTTCTTCTATTGGAGAGTTAATAGAGCATATGCCCAAAGTTTACCAGGAAATAAACGGAAAAATAATTGACGTTGATGCTGAATTTGAATTGCAGAATGGAGCGGTTAGTATAAAAACCGGTTCATATAATATTGAATATGCACTCGTAATAGATCCATGGGTTACTTACTATGGAGGAGTGTTAACTGAAAGAGGGATGGAAATAAATACAGATAAAGCTGGAGATGTTCTATTTGTCGGTTATACTCAATCGAATAATTTTCCGGTGAGTGCTGGTGTTTATCAAACGGTTTACAGAGGGGGTGCGGGATATTCGGATGCCTTTATTATAAAATTTGATAAGCTCGGGCGTAGGGTGTGGGCAACTTATTATGGTGGCACCCAAAGTGAAACAACAAATGCAATTGATGTTGACGCAGCAAATAATATTTTTGTTACTGGCGGTACATCGTCCCCCGATTTACCAATGATGGGGCCATCTTATCAGAGTGTAAAAAATACCGGAGCCGATATATTTATTGCAAAATTTACTTCGGGAGGTAACCTGGTATGGTCTACATTTTATGGTGGTACAGGGGGTGATAGCGGAATGGGAATTGCTGTAGACAATAATGGAGATGCTGTGGTGGGTGCAACCACTACAAGTTCCGGAATAACTACTACACCAGGATGCTTTCAATCGGTAAATGCTGGTGGAGGAGAAATATTTATTACAAAATTTACCAATGCAGGTGCCCGTGTTTGGGCAACATATTATGGAGATACAGATAATGAAAGTTGCTTTGACATTGATACTGATAACAATAACGATGTGGTTTTTTCAGGACATACAAAGTCTGCAGCTTATCCCGTGTTCTCTGCGTTTCAGTCTGTAAAACCTTCTGCAACTCAATTGAATGCTGTATTAACTAAGTTGAATGGAACAAATGGTTTCCCTATATGGTCAACTTATTGTGGTTCTTCCACAGGAGAATATGGAGGGATTGGTGTTGCGATTGATGGAGCTAATAATGTATTGATGACCGGTACCGCTATGGCGGGTTTTCCAACCACTGCTGGCAGCTTTCAACCAGCAACTGCTGGTCAGTCAGAGCCATACCTGGTAAAATTTAGTCCGACAGGCGTGCGGTTATGGGCAACATATATAGGCGGAACTTATGGTGAAGAAGCCTGGGATGTGGTGACAGATGCCAACAATGATATTTATATTTCAGGTGATACATATAGTGATGATTTTCCCTCTACATCATGTGCATATTCAACTGCAATGGATATGGGTAATTGTTGTGGTGGAGGTGAAGATGCCTACCTGGCAAAATTTGATGCTTCAGGTCAGCGTCTTTGTTCAGGATATTTCGGCGGCCTGGGACATGATGAAAATTTTATGATGGCTGAATTTGGCGGTATGGTATATCTCGTGAGTGGTGCGGCGTTTGGTGCTCCAATTACACCAGGTGCATTTCAATCGGTGAAGGGCGGGGTGAGTGATGATATAGTATTAACACAATTATGTGGCTATACCTGCGGCTTAATTAACATTACTTCTGATTTTGTTGCAAATAAAACTAATGCTTGTGCTGGAGAACCCTTAAATTTTACTCCAACATATACTACTTGTGATACAACTAAAACTAAATGGTTGTGGACATTTACAGGAGCAAATACTACAACATCAACTTTAAACAACCCAACGAATATTATTTATAACAGTGCCGGGACATACACTGTGAGAATGCTATTGATTACTCCATGTGATACGGATACTGTAATAAAAACATCGTACATAAATATTTCTGATCCATCGCTTTCAGTTACATCTATTGTTAATTCAGATTGTTCGGTTAATAATGGCTCTGCCTCCGTTGCTGCATCGGGGGGACAAAGTGGTTATAATTATTTCTGGCCATCCATTGCTAATAGTGGAAGTACAGCTACCGGACTTTCTGTAGGAACTTTTTCTGTTATAGTTACAGATGGATTTGGGTGTACAGCTACAACGGCCGTAACAATTACTCAGCCTGCAATGCCAGTACTTACACTTACTGCCATCGATGCGAGTTGTGCAGGTAGTATGGATGGATCTGCAATAGCCAACGCAAGCGGATCAACATCATATTTATACAATTGGAGCAACGGACAAACAAACAGTTCAGTAAATAATTTATCAGGAGGGGTTGTGACATGTACTTTAACCGGTACGGGCAATTGTGTTGTTACTTCTTCTGTAATGGTAAATGAACCTGCTCCAATAAGCACAACAGTTACCACGAGCCCTGTATCATGTTTAGGAAACGGCGGAAATGCTTCGGTAAATGTAAACGGCGGTACTCCCGGTTATAATTATTTATGGAGTAACGGAGGGAATATAAGTTCTGTTTCGAATCTCAATACCGGAATTTATACAATGACTGTTACTGATGCGAATAGTTGTACTTATACAACCAGCATTTCAATTATTAACTCTACTCCAATAACTACTACTGTTAGCACTACTGATGTACTGTGTAACGGATTAACAACAGGCGTTGCGACAGTTGTACCGCAGGGTGGGGCAGGGGGATATTTATATAGCTGGAATAATTCAGTAACAACTTCATCTGCAACAAACCTGGGTGCAGGAAATTATTCATGTATTATCACTGATCAAAATGGTTGTACAACAATTGCAAATGCTACAATCACGCAACCTCTCCTGCCTTTAACAGCTGGTGCGGCAGTAACAGATGCTTTGTGTAACAGATCAGAAGACGGTGTTGGAACAATTACTGTACAGGGAGGAACTCCCGTTTATTTTTATAACTGGAATACTTCTTCAACAACATCTGCGATAAGTAATTTGTTTGCAGGAAATTATTCTTGTGTAGTTACAGATAATAATGGATGTTCATTTTCTGTAAATAATATTGTTATCAGTGAACCACCATTGCTTACCGTAAACTATTCTCCATCATACATGATTTGTAATGGACAAGCAGCAAGTCTTACGAGCAATGGTAATGGCGGAACTCCTGCATATAATTATCTGTGGAACACCGGGCAAGTAGGCTCATCTATTATAGTTCAGCCTGCAATGCAGTCACTGTATACGCTAACAGTAAGCGATGTGAATAGCTGCTCTGCAACTATAACAATAAATGTATTAGTAAATCAATTGCCGGTTGTTTCTTTTGTTGCCGATGACACATTGGGCTGTGCGCCCTTGTGCATAAATTTTTCGGGTCAAGGTGGAAATAATTATCAGTGGGATTTTGGCGATGGTTCAACAGGAGCATCATCATCTGAATTTCATTGTTATACTAATCCGGGGCTTTATTCTATAGCATTACTGGTAACAGATGCTAATGGATGCAGCAATTCGCTGGTGAAACCAAATTATATCAATATTGCTAATTCTCCAATAGCAAATTTCTCTGCGAATCCAACAAGTACAACCCTCGCCAATTCAACCATTATTTTTACCGATCAAAGTTTGTATGCCACTGTGTGGAACTGGACCTTTGGTGATGTGTCGAATGCAACAAGTATATTACAAAACACAAGTTACACGTACCACGATACCGGAACATACAATGTGAAATTAATTGTAGAAAATGAATTGGGTTGCAGTGATACGGCCTATGATGTAATTCACATTCGTGCCGATTTTGAAATTTTTATTCCAAATACATTTACGCCAAATGAAGATGGACTCAATGACGTATTTATGCCAAAAGGAATGGGCATTGATGCAGCACAGTTTGTATTTTACGTTTATGATCGTTGGGGGAATTTAATTTTTGAATCGGATGATCCTACAATAGGATGGGATGGAAGAGCAAATGGAGGAAATGAAATTGCACAACAGGATACTTATGTCTGGAAAATTGCTTTAAAAGACGAATTAGGTTTAAAACACAGGTTTACCGGACATATTAATTTAATAAGATAAAACCCAAGAAACATAAGAAAAATCAGTAGTTAATTCCTCTAAAATAGCTCTGAAATGCGTTTTTTTTGTTCCCGGCTTGTTATTAGACATATAATAATACGAATATCTATGTATGGAGATTTTAAGTGTACAATTGTATATTTAAGATAACAAATCCGGAATAACAGAACGTGCTTTTTTTTATAACCACTCGTGCAATAAATAAACTTCTATTAACAGGAGTGCTTTTTGTTTTTGGTGGTTTAGTCGATGCACAAAACACCGTGTCGTCTGTTTCAAATAATGGTAAGGCACCATGGGATTGGAAAAGTTATTCAGCACAGTCCCAAACTTCCGGATCATCTTCTAATTCTCTTTTAACTGCATCACTTACTGCGCAGTGTACTAAAATGTGTCAGGGTAATTGCCAATCCATGCAACTAAGTGTGAGTGGCGGAACACCTCCGTATACTTATAACTGGTCGCCGAATATTGGTACTGGCCCGGGGCCTTATAACATGTGTCCTACTTCAACAACAGTTTATAGCTTTACTGTTACTGATGCAACAGGTGCCATGATGGGCGGTGGAGGATGCCAGATGACAATACATCCAACGTACACAAATTTTTCTTTAAACTCTGTAAGTGCAGGTTGTGCAGGAAACAATGGAGTAGCAACAACAACCGTGAGCGGTGCACAAGCGCCTTTTGTTTACAATTGGTCGAATGGGGCAGGCACATCAAATGTTTCAAATTTATCTGCGGGTGTTTATACAGTAACAGTTACTGATGGTAATGGCTGCAGCAAAGTAGGTACAACAACGGTTACAGGAGGAGGCAGTCCTCCTGTAGTAACATTTACTGCTGATGATACTAGTGGTTGTGCACCTCATTGCGTGAACTTTAATAATACAACTCCGAATACTCAAAATGCTAATTGGGTGTTTGGTGATGGCGGTACAGGAAATACTTCTTCGCCTAATCATTGTTATACTGTGGCCGGAGTTTATTCTGTTTCATTAACTGTAACTGACAATAGCGGGTGTACCGGCTCATTGGTAAAAAATAATTATATCAACGTAAGTGGTCAGCCCACTGCAGCGATTACGGCAAATCCTTATACAACAAACCTGTATAATTCTTTGATACAATTTACTGACCAAAGTACAGGTGCTATGCAATGGTTATGGAGTTTTGGTGATGTAAATAATTCATCATCAACATTACAGAATCCATCATTCACCTATAACGATATTGGAACTTATCATGTGGTACTTGTGGTGACAAATGCAGATGGCTGTGCGGATACAACTGATGTAACAATTTCTATATTGCCTGATTACGCATTGTTTGCACCAAACACATTTACACCCAATGAAGATAATGTGAACGATATTTTCTTATTGAGTGGTGTGGGAATAAAAGAAGAAGGATTTGAGTTTTATATTTACGACCGTTGGGGAAATATGATCTTTAAATCGAACAAAATGAGCCAAGGCTGGAATGGGAAAGTAAACAGTGGAAGCGATATTGCGCAGCAAGATGTATATGTCTGGAGAGTTCGCTTTAATGATGAGCAGGGAAACAACAGGAAGTTTACAGGCAGGGTGAATTTGATTCGATGATTACTTCACCACAATCCTACCCAGCAAACGGTTAAATGTTTTTTTTGCTTCATCCAGTTTCATTCGCATCTCCAACAGCTCTGTCAGTATCTCGTCGTTGGGATAATTTTTAATTTTCTCGTCAATTTCTTTGCTCATAATTTCAAGCTTCTTCGCTTTAAGAGCATAAACATCACCCAATACTGCTTTTTTTAAATGGTGCTCCTCGGTTTCAACTTGTATGCCATGCTTCTCCCAGTTATCGCTCAATGAATATGGACTGCTGATAAGGTTAATGCTGAGTTCGCTTATTTCTTTCCGTTCATGGTTGGTAAAAAATGAAGATGGAATTACTTCACCTTTTCGCTCTGAAAATACTTTGTAAATTTCTTTGTAAACAGGATTCTCAAATTCTATTGCATCGTTTTCCAATTCACTTATAATAAGTTCTGCAACGCTGGTCGGGGCTTGTGCTGGTTTACCATCTTCATCTTCTCCATCAACAAAAACTTCTTTACCTCCGTAGTTGAGTAATAGCCTGATAATATCTTTCTCGAGGTGTTCGCATTTTTCATCTATTGTTTCACGCAGCTCTTCTGTTACTGCTTCTCCAACTAAATCAACAGGGTCAACTTCCTGGCCGTTTTGCTGTTTTTGATTTTCATTTAGTTTGTTCCTGCGCAGTTTGCCTAATTCATTTAATAGCACCTGCTCATCGATCTGCATAATACGACTGCACTCTTTAACATACACAGAACGCGTGATGGCTTCCGGTATAATGGCAATAGAAGCAACAATATCTTTTATAAGTGAAGCTTTTTTGATAGGGTCATTTTCGGTTTCACCGACCAGCAATGATGTTTTAAAACTGATAAAATCTTTAGAATTTTTTTTAATGAAAGTTTTTAATTCATCTGTATTTACTTTCCTCGAGAATGAATCCGGGTCATCACCATCAGGGAACAATAACACTTTTACATTCATTCCTTCTTCGAGAATGAGATCAATTCCCCGGAAACTAGCTTTTATTCCTGCCGCATCGCCATCATAAAGTATGGTAATGTTTTTCGTATATCTCCTGATGAGTCGTATTTGCTCAACAGTAAGCGCTGTGCCTGATGAGGCTACCACGTTTTCTATTCCAGCCTGGTGTAATGCAATAACATCTGTGTACCCTTCAACTAAATAACAATTATCTTCTTCTGTAATTTTTTTCTTCGCGAAGAAAATTCCGTAAAGAATATTGCTCTTATGATAAATAGGAGTCTCCGGCGAATTAATATACTTCGCGGTTTTTTTGTCAGTCTTTAATACTCGACCGCCAAATGCAATTACGCGCCCGGTAATACTATGTATAGGGAACATTACTCTTCCCATGAAGCGATCGAATTCACCGCGTTCACTTTGTATCGTGAGCCCGGCTTTAATCAAATAATCTAATTTGTATCCTGCTTGTATAGCGGCATCAGTCAAGGCTCTCCATTGATCAGGATTATAACCGAGCTGAAATTTTTCAATAATGTCCGGCCGTATTTCGCGCTCTTTAAAATATCCGAGTCCGATGGATTTTCCAAGATCCGTATTGTGTAATTGATCGGTAAAATATTTTTGTGCGAAACCGCTTACAATAAATAGACTTTCACGCTCCTGCTGTTGCTCATTCTCTTCGGGAGTAAATTCTCTTTCTTCAAGTTCAATGTTGTATTTTCTTGCCAGGTAACGCAGAGCATCAGGGTAGGTCATTTGCTCATGGTCCATGATAAAATTCACGGAGTTTCCGCCTTTACCACATCCAAAACATTTGTAAATTCCTTTTGGTACAGAAACTGTGAACGAAGGTGTTTTTTCATTATGAAAAGGACAAACACCGAGTAGGTTAACACCTCTTTTTTTGAGCGTAACAAAATCGCCCACCACCTCTTCGATGCGGGCGGTCTCAATGATTTTATCTACTATTTCTCTTTTTATCACAACTCAAAAATGGGAATACAAGTTAGTTATTTTTTCTCGCAGGGGCGCAGAGATCGCAGAGAAATTGTTCAAATAAAAAAGGCCGCAACTCAATAGCTGCGGCCTTTTCCAAAATTTTTCCCTCTCTGGAGAGGGTAGGGAGAGGTCTTTTAAAATCTTGCCTTACTCTGGTATAAGAATGGACTTGGACTTACATACTTAAGTGCCAATTCAAATCCACCACGACCAGAACTTGCTTCTTTTAAAGAAGAAGTGTTAACGTCATAACTTATTCCTATCGCATAGTTTGCAACCTCAATTAACGATGAAACAACGAAAGCGTCTTTAGCTCTGTAGAAACCACCTAAAGAAACGGCAGCTCCTTTAACATAGCCGGTATATTTAGAATCTTCTTTTAATAAATATTTTATGAAAGTTCCAACAACGATCTCTTGTGATGGTCCCTGACGTTGATAAAGGATACTTGGCACTAAAACACCATTAGTGTTTTTAATACCAATCTCTACCATTGCATGACCAACGTATTTTGAATACAATCTGTCATTCTTTGGGTTGTAAAAAGATTGACGAGGTTCGTTAACGTGGAACATCGCAACACCTGCGCTTGCTTTAAAAGCGTCATTTGAACTTAATGTTTTTTGTCCGAAACCATAATTCCAGCTAAGGCCACCTGAAAAATCAGGATAAGTAAAGCTGCTTGCTCCTACAGGTTCTCCTGTTGGAAGGGTTGGGTCAAAGCCGGTTCCGTTGTATTGGTTACCCCATTGTAGTTTGTCGTATTTTATACTTTTTTGTCCGAACCCTGCTTGCAATCCACCACCCATGGTACTGTTCTTGCTAACATAAACATGGTAAGCAATAGATAAATTGCCCTGTGTTGTTCCCATCTCAGCATCACCTGCTTTATCGGAAAAAATATTCAACCCGAATCCTAAAAATCCTTTTTCCCATTTCTTTTTCATATAACGGGAGTCACCTGAAATGGCATAAGTCCTGTATGGAGTGGCTACACTTTTCCATTGGTCTTTATAATTCAATATAACCTGAATATCCTTTGTTGAACCTGCTAATGAGGGGTTCATTGTTAGTGGGGACTGGTTGAACTGTGAAAAGTGGATGTCTTGTGCGGAAGAAACTCCTGCTGTAAGCATTAATCCTGCAATTGCAGAAAGGCGTAAAGTTTTTTTCATTAAATCGGTTTTAATATGGTTGCTGTTAGATGTTTAAAAACCTGCTATATAGCTAACCACTAATATAACATATTTTTTTGAAATACGTTAATTTTTGAAAAAAAATGATAGCCTTATTTTGATCGGTTTTCGCGGTTTCTTTACACAATGCTAAACTATTGTTAACCCTGGGTTAACGTTTTTAACGCTTTACTGGAGTTAAATTTAGATTTTATTGCTTTTTCCAAGGCGTTATTTACCAATTATGATAAACAGTAGTATAAAATTATTAATTGCTGATACCAATAAACCCTTTTTAAGATCATTTGAAGATATGTTTAAAGAATCGGGATTCGATGTGATCACGTCAGTTTCTGGAGAAGAAACGATTGAAAAAGCGCTTATGTATTTACCACAGATAATTTTACTGGATATTGTTTTAAAGGGTAAAGATGGGATAGAAACATGCAGCGAATTAAGAACTCTGGAGAAGCTAAAAAAAAGCATTATTATTTTTTATACCAACAGTAGTGAAGATTACTCGCAGATAGCGGCTTTCAATGCAGGCGCTGATGATTATGTGGTGAGGCCGGTAAAAGCAAATGTTCTTAAAAGCAGAATGCACGCTTTGCTGAAACGGTTCAATCATCAGAATGATTTACTCGGAAATAAAAACAAGACGAGTACGGGTATATTAATCGACAGGGAGCGGTATATTGTTTTCAGAGATGGAGAAGAAGTGATCCTGCCAAGAAAAGAATTCGAATTATTAGCGTTGTTAAATTCATCACCAAGAAAAGTTTTTACGAGAGAGGAAATTTCTAAAGTTGTTTGGGGGTATGATACTCAGTCACACAATAGGACAATTGATGTGCATGTGCGTAAACTTCGCCAGAAATTAGGTAAGCGGTTTATAAAAACCGTGAAGGGTGTGGGCTATAGCGTACTTCCATAGTTATAATATTTTTTTGAGTAATACCCATCTGCCAATATGAAATTTCTATTACCCTTCCTTCGGCATAATACCACTTAGCGTTTCTATTCAAACTCACAGGCCGTTTTATAAACGCTATTGGCCTAATAGTTAATTTGGGTTAACAAAAAAGGCCCGCCGGAATTTTTCCGGTGGGCTTTTTGGCTGAACAAGAATTGTTCGGAAGGGAATTATTCTACTATAAGTTTCACAACTTTATTAAATGAATCAGCATTAAGCGAAACTAAATACACACCGGAACTTAACTTTTCCGTTGATATTGTAATTGTTTGTTGTCCCGCAGAAATTGTTTCATCGTTTTTTATAATACTCACCATTTTACCTGTGATATCATAAACTGCAATGTTCATTATCATTGATGCATCAGTGTGGAACGAAAGTGTTGTAACGCTTTGAGCCGGATTAGGGTAAAGTGTCACAGCTTCTGCTGTTGAGTAATTATTTTTAACACTAAGTACTTGTCCTGCAAACCTTGAGTTGGTGAAACTTGCTCCTGTTGCAGCAACAGATGAAGATGATGATAAACGAAAATCAAGGCTAGTATCATTAAGGTTCGTAGGAAAGGCGTTTACCCATGAAATTTGAGAAACAGTGTGTGTGGAATCATTAGCTCCCCATATGCCTGCATAAAAGGCATTTGATCCAAACCCAGAGCTTGTTTGAGTATATGCATTACATACTACCAATTCGTTGTTGTTGAAAAACGCTGCCGAATCAAGAGACGTTGCGCCAAAGTTATTGTATGTATCAGCATCTTTTATGCCTAATCCTTTTTCCCATCCAACAAAAATAGAGTTGCAAACTGATATTGCAGAGTTTCTACGAATGTATGCTCCTCTTTCAAATTTTTCCCCTACTGGAAGTGTTGTTGATCCGTCTCTTTTTGGCCCAACAATTGTCATGTGATCAAATACAGCTTTTGTAATTGGTGTTCTTCCAGAACCTGGACTAAAATTATCTGACTCAAAACCGTTTGAATCTCCTGCAGCATCAGAAAGATCTTTGTCTCTTAATGCTAAGCCAAATTGAATGCGACCTGCGTATCCAAAATCTGTATCAAAGTCATCATCTAAGCCTCTGAAAGCTACTAAGTATTTTGCATCTACCGCTCCTCCAAACCACTCAAAAGAATCATCTCCACTAAAGCTAACTTGTATATGATCTATTTTTGTTTTGCTTCCAACGCCACCCATTGTTAATCCATTAATCTCAGAGTTAGGTGTTGCAGAAAGTGCTACCCCGGCGAATTCAATCCTTACAAAGGAAAGAACCCCGCTGCTGTCTGTATTAGTATTACCTCCGTATAAAATTTCAGGAAATGTTGACGTAAATCCTTCAATATAATTTGTGTTTGGATTTGTTGTACATGTTCCGCATGCTGTATTTGTAATTCCATTGCCAAGGATTATTAATCCTCCCCAGTCTCCACCGGCTCTTGTTCCAACAGCTTCATCGGATGTAAAAACAATTGGCTGTGTTTGTGTTCCCTGTGCAATTATTTTTGATCCTGCGGTAATTATCAAGCAGCTTTTTGAATTGATGTCTCCTTTAATTACGGTTCCGGCTTGTACTGTAAGTACTGCCCCATTCTTAACAGAAATATTACCAACTAACTGGTATGTATTGGTGTTGCTCCATGTTGTATTAGCAGTGATATCAGCACTTACGGTCATTGTTGGTGCCGGATAAACTTTATTTTCAGGATCCCAGTTACACCAACCGGCGGTCCAGTTGTTTGATGTGGTGCCGTTTGTACCATCGGTAATAGGGAATGCTCCTTTATAGACAGCAGGTGTGTAAAATGTTTGCGCGCTCATTGCAACTGTTGTAAGTACTGCGGCAACTAATGTGTAAATTTTTTTCATTTGTTTAATTATTTTTAATCTTGTTTGTTTACTCTATTTTAATTGTCTTTAACCCAATAAAATCAATATCTATAACGATGTACAAAGGTGTATTTTGTGAGCCAGAAACAGATTAACATAAGGTTACAGTTCGTTTAACAATACGTTACTCAAATGTTAATAGAATGTAATTTGGCCAAATAAAAAACCTGAAATAAAATTTCAGGTTTTTTAAAAAGTAAAAAATAAAACAACTATTTAGAATTTCAATGAAGCACTTAAACTGAAAGTTCTTCCCATAAAGGTGTTTACCATTATATTATCATCGGTGCGGTAACGTGATATATTCTCATTTGTTTTCAAGGAAGTATTATCCAGTTTTCCATTCTTATTTATATCCTGATAAAGAATAACACGTTGAGCAAGGATATCTTTTGCATTAAACTTAATTTCAAATTTATCTTTGAATTTTTTAGCCACCTGTAGGTCAATTACATTTCTTGGTTTTTCCCAATAGGTTGGCTCATCACTACTGCCAACAATGAATATGCGTTTACCAACAAAATTATATGATGCTGCAGCCGACCATCCCTTATCGCGATTGTTGTAGAGGTAACCGGCGTTAATAATTACAGGGGATTGTCCCTGCAGCGGACGAGTTTTGGTAAATTCACTGCCGATAACATCCGATACATCAACTTTTGAAGTAACCAAACTTAGATTTGTAAATATAGTAGAGTGGTTTAGGAATAGGCTGGAATCCTTTTTAAATAATACACTTAATTTAAATCTGTATTCAAGTTCCATTCCAAGATTGGTTGCCCTATCAACATTGGCAAAAAATATGCTTCTTATTTGAGATGCAGTGCTTCCAATCTGTTCAATAGCGTTATGAATATCTTTGTAAAATACAGACCCGGATAAAATTTGTCCTGCACCTGGAAAGTATTCATAACGGATGTCAAAATTATTAATTGATGCACGTTTTAGTGTTGGTGTACCTGAAATTTGAAAATCAGAAATAAAATCATAAAAATTAAATGGTGCCAGTTCGCGAAACTCGGGCCTGCATACTGTTCTGTAATATGCCATTCTTATGTTAGCAAACTCAGTTACCGACCAAACTAAATTTATTGATGGTAAAAGGTCGATGACGGTGGTATCACTTGTAATCTCTTTATTGAGAGCATCGTTAGTTTTAAGTTTTTGATTGTACGATTCTACCCTTGCTCCATATATAAAACGAAATTTTTCTTTCATTTTGCTGTCAACCATTAAAAATGCAGCGTTAAGCATGGATGATGCTTTGTAGTTGTCAAGCGTGGAAGTAGCTTCTGTTAATTTGTATCCACCATTATAGGGAGCAGTGTTATCCGTTAACCCTAAATTTTCTGCAGCGTAAATTTCATTCTCACTCAACAGTAATAAATTGTTGTCAAATTTGATGCTTGATCCTTTTTGATATTTCGTAAATCCTAAAAGTCGCGCATTAAATTCTCTTGATCGCAATTGATGAAAGCCACCCACCTTTAATTCATGCTTAGATTTTTTTACCTCATAAGGAATAGAAACATCATAACGACCGCTATAAATGTTTTCGTGGGTTGAAGAAAAAAACATTGATCCGGATGAGTTTGGGTATACGCCATTTGCCTGAACAACTGCAATGAATGGAATGCTGTCCTCCTTGGTACCACTCGTTTTTTGGTAAACAACTTTTCTTAAGTTAGGGATGCTTCTGTCTATAGAACTTAAGGAGCTAATCCATTTAAATTTTATTTTGGATTTAGGAAGTAAGTGGTCGCCTGATAATTGACCTGAATAAATATTGTTTTGTGTGAACCATCTTACATTAGATTTTTCCCAGGTTGGGCCTGCAACATCGAATAGCCCACTTCTGCAGGTTACTTTATCATCGGTGTTGATGCTGTATAAGTTTTTCAGGCTTATCATGTTATTTTCGTTTAGTTTGTATGAAATGTTCCATAGTGCACTCGTCTGAACGCTGTTATTATAACTTGTATCCATGAAATCTCTTGATTTTGTTATCTCATCACTGCTTTCCTCAAACTCTCTTCGGTTGGTAACCGTTGTTGCGTTGTTGTTTGCATACGTAAGTGCGAAAATGCTGCCACTCTCTTTCTTAAAAATTTTTCCAACATGCGCCATAGAGTATTGCACACTGGTATTGGGCATTGCCATTTTGTTTTTTAATCCCCAATCATAAACCATGCTTTTTGCATAATTAGCTCTTTCGTCATTGGTCAATTTTGCATAGTCCTCTGTTGATGGAAGGTCGGATGGTAATTGTCTTCCTCCATCATCAATGCCGAGCCAATCAAGTTTTCCTCCATTGTAAAAAGTGAAATTATTAAATGTTGTTAATGAGTTTATACTGTTTGAAACGCTGATATTATATTGGTTTTTTTTGGGAATACTTTTTGTATTTATCATAATCACGCCACCGGCGAAATCTCCTGGCATATCTGGTGTAGCAGTTTTTAAAATAATAAGATTGTCAAGCAACGAGCTGGGAAACATATCAAATGCGAATGCCTTTCTATCAGGCTCTGTACTGGGCAGAGGAGCTCCATTAATGTAAGCTGAAACATAACGGTCATTCATTCCGCGTATGATTGCAAATTTATTATCCTGAATACTGGCTCCGCTTATACGCTTTATAACATCACTGGAACTTTTATCGGGTGTGGTTTTAATGGATTCGGATGATATACCATCAGAAACACTGGCATTGTTTTTTTGCAGCACCATTAACGATGAATTGTTTTCTTTATTCATAGTAGCTTCTACCACAACACCACCCAATTCAATACTGGTAGATTCCTTTATAGAGATGGATACAATAGCAACGTCTTTCGCTTTTACAATTACCCCGGTAATTTTTTTTGTATCATAGGCCATAAATTTGCATAACACAGTGTATGTGCCGGGCTCCAGGTTTCCAATTGTGTAATTGCCATCAAGGTCCGTATTCGAGCCTATTGTTGTCCCATCAATAATTACGCTTGCACCCGGAACAGTCTCTCCGGTTTTAGCATCAATTACTTTTCCTTTAATGATTCCTTTTTCATTCTCGCTTTGTCCGGCACGAACAGAAAATGAAACAATAGTTAAAATGGCGATAGTCCAGTAAAAAAACTTCATTTTTATTCGGTTTAATATGTTAACAAAATAAGCCTTGCAAAGTGACTAAATGATTAATCGTATATTAACTTAACATTAACAAGAGGGTAGATTCTTTAGACAAAGTTTAATTTTAATAATATTAAATTTGTGTTGAAATGAGTAAGAGCAGGGTTTTATTTATTGTGCAGGGTGAGGGCAGGGGGCATATGACACAGGCCATTGCGTTAAAACAATTACTTGAAAAAAGCAACCTGGAACTCGTAGGAGTCATGGTGGGGATAAGTCCCATGAGGGAAATCCCTGAATTTTTTAAAAGAGAGATAAACTGCGATATAATTGAATTTGATAGCCCCAACTTTTTACAAGATAAAAATGCTCAGGCCATTAGGGTATGGCGCTCCATCTTTTACAACCTTTTATTGGGTGGAAAATTTTTCAGGAGCATTAGAAGAATAAATTCTACCGTCAAAAAGTATAAACCTGATGTGATCATTAATTTTTATGAGCCATTAGCCGGGCTGTATAGTTTTTTTTATCGGCCCAAAGCAAAAGTAATTTGTATTGCACACCAGTATTTGTACTTGCATCCCGATTTTATTTTTCCGGCAGAAGCCAGCAAGGGGAATATTAATACGGTAAAAAATTTAACAAGGATCACTGCTATTGGCGCACATAAAAAAATAGCCCTGTCTTTTTATAAAGTGCCTGCGGAAAATTTCGGGAATATAAAAGTTGTTGCACCCTTATTGAGGAAACAAGTAAAGGAGCAGCCTGTTACAAATGGCGGTTATATTCTCGTTTACCTTTTGAATAGCGGTTTAATGCAGAATATAATCAACTGGCATAAAAATTATCCGGAAACGGAATTGCATTGTTTTACAGATCACAAAAGTACAAGTGATGAATGGAAATGTAATGACAAACTCGCCTTTCATCGCTTAGAGGATAAAAAATTTATCAGGTTAATGTCAGGTGCAGCGGGTGTAGTTACTACTGCAGGATTTGAGACTGTGTGTGAGGCCATGTATTTTGGAAAGCCTGTTCTTATGGTGCCGGTTGTAAAACATTTTGAACAATTCTGTAATTCGCGTGATGCTTATAAGGCGGGGGCAGGGGTTTTTGATGAGGTGTTTAAAATTGAAACGCTGCTTGATTTTATAAAGGATTATAAAAAAGATGATTCGTTCCGGCAGTGGGTGGATCAATCGGACACTTCAATTCTAAATGATTTACTAAATTAGTTCTTAACCTTATCTTAACATTAACTTAGCGTTGTTATAATTTTGCTAACCAATATAGAGGATACCTTAGTGAAAAAATCAGGGATGCAGAATAGTGATTTTAAAGTGCTTTTGGTTGATGATGAGCCGGACATCCTGGAGTTTTTAGGATACAACCTGAAGAAAGAGGGATTTGTGGTTGTAACCGCTGATGATGGCAAAACAGGAATTGAGATAGCGAAAAAGGAAAAACCCGATCTTATTATTCTGGATGTAATGATGCCCGGTATTGACGGGATAGAAGCGTGTGCTGAAATAAGAAATATTCCAGGACTAAAAGATGTACTAATAGCTTTCCTCACGGCGCGTAATGAAGATTATTCTCAAATTGCCGGCTTTGATGTTGGCGCAGATGATTATATCAGTAAGCCAATTAAACCCCGCGTATTAATTAGCAGGATCAAAGCTTTGCTAAGAAGAAAAAGTAAATCGGATGAAACATCTAAGAAGATAGATGTTGGCGGTTTGCAAATTGATAGGGAAAAATATCTTGTTGTAAAAGATGGAGGTGAGTTAACACTTCCAAAAAAGGAATTCGAATTATTATCATTGCTCGCATCTAAGCCTGGCAAAGTTTTTACGCGCGAAGCGATCCTTGAAAAAGTATGGGGCGATGATGTGGTGGTTGGCGACAGGACAATAGATGTGCATATTCGTAAGCTGCGCGAAAAATTAGGTGATGATTTCTTTAAGACGGTAAAAGGAATAGGTTATAAATTCGAATTTTGATGGTGGTGTTAATGAGCCGACCAGAGGGAGGAGAGTGTTACACTGCCACATTTCTTATTGTATTGATGCCAGAGGCATCATACATTATAAAAAGAGTAGGACTAAATCTGCGACTCCGGCCGGAGTCGAACTTTAAAGATTAAGCTTTTTATAAAGGTGTGAATCCTCCGGATTCGCTAAAAAACCTAAACATTTTTTTGTGATGGTCACTGGAAATATCGCCTATATATAAAAAGTTGTAGATTGATAGAAGAGGAAATTAACTCCATTCGACATTAGATATTAAATGATTAACCTGACGCCAGTCCGATGAATATCGGGATAATATAACCGTTTTTCCATCTGGATTTTATTATAATAATATTTTATCGTTTGTTTGTATATCACATATTCCTTAACTTTGTAGGCTGAATGAAGAGCCTTTCGCTGCGTAACATTACCCTTTTATCTTCCCTTGCTGTTACGGTATTTTTTGTTATCCTGCTTTTAATATTTAATTCTTTTAGTCTCATAGCAATTGGCTTTGCTGAAGCAGGCGTGTTGAGCGTTTCGGTTTTTTTGATCTCTGCAATTGTATTTTATTTTTTTTTATCGCGTTTTATTTTTGGACGTGTCAACGAATTGAAAAATAAGGTTCGTAAGCTGAGAATAATTAGCAATGTCAGCAGAGAATCTTTGCCTGAAACATTTTCTTCGGACGAAGAGATTGAGGACCTTCACACAGAAGTAGAAGAATGGGCTGAGGAGCGCAAGGTGGAAATTGACAAATTGCAAAAGCTGGAATTGTACCGTAAAGAATTTTTAGGAAATGTTTCTCATGAACTCAAAACCCCCATCTTTAATATTCAAGGGTATGTTGCAACGTTGCTGGATGGAGGTATAGATGATAAAACAATTAACAAAGATTATTTAATGCGTGCAGAAAAAAGTGTGGACCGGATGATAAGTATGATAGGTGATCTTGAAGCTATTACTCAATTGGAAACCGGGCAACTGGAAATAGACATTGAAGAAGTAGATATCATTTCATTGATACAGGACGTTTTTGAAACAGAAGAAAGGAAGGCAACTGCAAAAGGTATAATGCTTCGCTTTAAAGAAGCGTATGATAAGCCCGTTTTTGTTTTGGCGGATAAATTCCGCATCCGCCAGGTGCTTACCAATCTCATAGGTAATTCTGTTAACTATGGGAAAGAATATGGTGAAACCAATTGCAGAATTTATGAAGTGCGTGATAATATACAAATAGAGGTAATTGATAACGGTCCGGGTATTGCGAAGGAACATTTACCAAGATTGTTCGAACGGTTTTATAGAGTAGATAAAGGCCGCTCCCGCTCTCAGGGTGGAACCGGTTTGGGCCTCTCTATTGTTAAACATATTATTGAAGCACACGGACAAACAATATCTGTGGATAGCAAGGAGGGTGATGGAACCACTTTTTCTTTCACATTAAAAAAAGTAAAAGAATAAATTTGAATTTATTTTTATGTGAACAATGGCTAAAAGAAAATTAGAACGTTTTGCAGCGGTAGCGACTTTTGACAATGTATTCCATGTGCCATTTGATCCTGCTTTTGGTGACATTGATAAAAGAGGAAAATGGAATAATGATTATTTCAATAACGAAAATCCCATTGTGCTCGAGTTGGGCTGCGGTAAAGGGGAGTACACTGTAGGGCTTGCACAAAGATATCCCGATAAAAATTTTATTGGTATTGATATAAAAGGGAACAGGATATGGCGTGGTGCTAAAACAGCTTTGGAAAATAAAATGTCAAATGTAGCTTTCATCAGAACGCGAATTGATTTTATTGAAAGATGTTTTGTTGAAAATGAAGTGAGTGAAATATGGGTGACATTTCCTGATCCCCAGCCGGCAAAAAGCCTTGCAAAAAAAAGACTGACCTCCCCGATTTTTTTAAAGCGCTATAAAAATTTTTTGAAAAAAGATGGGGTGGTGCATTTAAAGACCGATTCAAAATTGTTGTATGAATTTACTCTTGAAGTAATTCAGGAAAATAAATTTCCCCTCATTGAGCATACTGCCGATCTATATTCAACAAACACAATTGCATTAGAAGAGACGAAGGCAATTAAAACCTATTACGAAAATAAATTTTTGAACCAGGGTATGCCGATTCACTATATCCGGTTTTCTATTTAGAATTTAACAGAAGTGCTGTTTTTTCTTTTACAACCTGCGCAAAAGATCGGTTCTCAACTTTGCTGGTAAGCCAGGAAAGGGCCGAACGTAAAAAAAATACCCAGTGGGGTATTTTTAGCGAAAGAGCCAGCCCTGCGGGATGTATTTCCTGTTATTTAACAAGCACCTTTGTCTTGTCGCGTACTATATCTGCAAATGAACGGTTCTCAATTTTGCCTTCGAGCCAGGAAATAAAATCAAAATAGTTAAGCGCTTTCCTCTCAAAATGATCCTTTTTCAATGCGTCAATTTCGTCCATTAAAATTTTAAATTTTTCATCCATTTCCTTTTTAGGCAAGGCCTTGGCCGACATATTGGTTTTAATAAAATTTAAAATAAGGGTTTCAAATTTATACAATCTGTTACGCTTGTATAAAAACCTATAGGTAGATTTTATAGTATACTCGAGCATATCATTGTTGCCCATTTCTGAGTGCACAATGAGGCTCATGATCCTTGCGAAACAATGTACATCAGTTCTCATTTCAGTTGAACTTTCGTGAATTATTTTATTGAAATAATAATTTGCCTTGGAAAAATTTTTAGAACCAAAAAAAGTAATGGCTAAATTGAAAATAAGGATGAGCTCATTCTCCTCGTGAATAATATAGTTGGCGAGGCTTGGGATCTGCTTCTCAATTTTAGCGGCGAGCTCAAGCGCCTTTTCAAACTCTCCGGTATTCATAAGTAAGTTAAGTTCAGAGCCATTGATAACATAATAAAGCCACTGCTTAACACTTTCAGATTTCGGAACGATCAATTTAACTTTCTCCAAAGTTTCCTTTATCTCTCCGTAACGATTAGTTTCGATTTGCATGATCAGCAAATTATTCAATGCGGATATATAAGCCTTTGGTTTGAATTCTTTTTGGCTTGGATGCCTTTCTATCAGGTCAACCAGTGTTTTGCTGGACCTGTATGAACCCTCATAATCATGTTTGTTGAATGAGTATATACTGTGCCACAGATAATAATGCCATTTGGCCTGATAGGAATCTGCATTACCGATGTCATTCAAAAATTTGTTTTTCGATAATCTTTCCTGTTGTTCTAGTTCCTCTTTTTTGCGGGTAAACCCGGCAGACTTTCTTTCCACGAACAATTGTGAAAGTATATGTTTGTAGCTGATTATGTTTTGATATTTTTTTACAAAACTTGCGTAGGAGGAGTATATTAAATCTAATTCTTCCGGGTTGGTATTGGTGAAGTTCTGTAAATGCATAAACTCTATTTTCCACCCGTATAATTCTGCAAGCGGAAGAAATAATTCGTATTTTTCTGCAAGCGCAACACCCTTGTTTATAATTTTTTCACATTGTTTGTATAATCCTTTGTTGTGGAGTATTTCTATATACTCTATCAGTTCTTTTATCTCCAATTCGGGGGTGCTTTGCGAATAATATGATCGTAAGGATTTTAAAATAAGATCGTACAAATAAGATTTTAATACTGCGAAATTTTTTGGATGATCAGTCTGCCCCATTGCATCAATAACTTTTTGTTCATCATAACCATTTTGTTTTTCTATGATGTCAAAAAGTTTAACGTATTGATTTTCCTCCCCTCTTACATGCAGTGAAGTAAATTTTTTAAAATATCCTTTCTCGCTTTTTGATAAGGAACTGATCAGTATAAATAAATCCTTCGACGCCTTCATTGATTCCTAATAAAAATAGCAAAAAATTATAGAAAAAGCAGCAAAATGGCAACTTAGCTTAAAATAATGAACAATCAACTGCTAATCCTAAAAGACATATTATATAATTAATTCTTTGTGATTGAACTACTAGCCTGCTAACTTTGTACCATGCTTACAATAGATCCAAAGGAAGTATCGGTTCCTGTTTTGCACAGTTATTTATTAGGTGCGGTTGCGCCCAGGCCAATTGCATTTGCAAGTACTGTGGATGCTTCTGGCAAAAATAATCTGGCACCTTTTAGTTTTTTTAATGTGTTCAGCGCCAATCCGCCTATCGCGGTTTTTTCACCAGCCCGTAGCGGAAGAACGGGTTTAATTAAACACACTCATGAGAATATAAGAGAAGTTCCGGAAGTGGTAATAAATATTGTTTCCTATCCAATGGTTCAGCAAACATCTCTCGCAAGTACTGAATATCCAAAAGGAGTTGATGAATTTGTAAAAGCAGGTTTTACACCAATAGATTCGCAATTGGTAAAACCAAAAAGAGTAAAGGAATCCCCGGTACAAATGGAGTGTAAGGTAAACCAGGTAATTGAGCTCGGACCAAATGGCGGGGCTGGAAATTTAATCATTTGTGAAATATTATTGATGCACATTGATGAATCGGTTTTAGATTCGAATAAAAATATTGATCCGAATAAAATTGACCTTGTCGCAAGAATGGGATCTAACTGGTATTGCAGGGCTTCGGGTGATGCACTTTTTGAAGTTCAAAAACCCCTTCAGTCAATTGGTATTGGAGTAGATAATATTCCTGCTGCTATCAGGAACAGTAGCGTGTTAACCGGAAACGACCTGGGGAAGCTGGGCAATGTGCAAAATCTTCCAACTAAAGATGAGGTGGAGGAATACCAGAAGTCACATTTTAAAAACGGTTCTACAAAAAACGGGCAGGAGGAATTACATAAAATAGCAAAAGCCTTTTTGGATCAGGGCAAAGTTGCGGAGGCTTGGAAAACTTTATTGGCAGAATAATTTCAATTTTAAACTTCACATTAATTTCCGATATTTACATCAATTAAACTTACCAATATGCAAAATGTATCGTTTAAAACGAATTTTTTCATAACCCTATTTGGAGTTTTTTTCTGCTGCCATTTATTTGGGCAGGATCTTTATCCATTTAACGATAATGGAAAATACGGATACATGAATAAGTCAGGCAAAATTATTGTTCAGCCTGCATATGAGTTTGCAGAAGATTTTTATGAAGGCCTGGCGGTTGTAAAAAAAGATGGTAAAAGAGGTTTTATTGATGCTTCAGGAAAAATGGTAATTGCACCTCAATATGATTCTAAAGTTGACGGATATTTTTCTGATGGATTGGCTTGTGTAAAAAAAGGAGCTAAGTGTTATTACATTGATAAAACAGGTAAAGTAGTTATAGAGCCTCAGTGTGTAGTGGCCTACAAATTCTCAGGAGGGTTGGCGCGGATGCAAGTGGGGAGTAATAAATTTTCATATATCGATAAAACCGGTAAAACAATTGTAGAGCCAATTTACGAAGGGGCTTGGGATTATAGTGAAGGATTGGCACGGGTTAAGAAAGGAACTAAATGGGGTTTTATTGATAATACTGGTAAGGTAATTATTGATTTTAAATATGACGAAACCTTTGAATTTTCTGAAGGTGTTGCAAATGTCAGAGTGGGAGATGAAAAAACCGGCAAATGGGGCTTCATTGATAAAACCGGAAAATTAGTTATAGATCTTAAATTAGATAAAGCATATCCATTTCACGATGGCCTTGCGCTTGTTCGTGTTGGCGACTTTAAAACCGGTAAATTTGGTTACGTAGACAAAACCGGTAAAGTGGTTATTTTCCCTAGTTTCACAGGGGCATTTAATTTCAATGAAGGCATGGCTTGCGTTAGTCAATCGCCAATTGTAAATGGTGTTCTTAAAGATGCAAAATGGAACTATATTGATAAATCAGGAAATATAGTGATCACAAGAGGCTCGGATTTTTATGCAAATTTTAGAAACGGGCTTGCTAAAGTGAGTTATGGCGGTGCTCAAACTTATATCGATAAAACGGGTAAAATTATTATACCAACAAAATAACCTGTCCCGAATCCTTTACTATTATTGGTTTTTATTGGAGAATGAGGTATCTTTGCGCCTCGTTAATTAGTAACTTAAATACCCTTAAAGATGGCACAAGCAGTTGCAGAAAAAGAAACTTCAAAAACAGGAACCTTCGTGAAATATAAAGTAAAAGACATCGGTCTTGCCGAGTGGGGCAGGAAGGAAATAAAATTAGCTGAGGCTGAAATGCCTGGTCTAATGGCATTAAGAGCAGAATATGGAAAAGAGCAACCGTTAAAAGGTGCACGTATTGCAGGTTGTTTGCATATGACCATTCAAACAGCAGTATTAATTGAAACGTTAACAGCGTTAGGTGCAGAAGTTACCTGGTCATCGTGTAATATATTTTCTACACAGGATCATGCTGCTGCTGCTATTGCTGCTGCAGGAATTTCTGTTTATGCCTGGAAGGGGATGGACAACGAAGAATTCGACTGGTGCATTGAACAAACATTGTTTTTTGGAGAAGATAAAAAACCATTGAACATGATATTGGATGATGGTGGTGATCTTACAAATATGGTTTTCGATAAGTATACTGATTTAATAAAGGGAATAAAAGGTCTTTCTGAAGAAACGACAACAGGTGTTCACAGGTTATATGAGCGTATGAAAGCAGGAACGCTCCATATGCCTGCTATTAATGTGAATGATTCGGTTACAAAATCTAAATTCGATAATAAATACGGATGCCGTGAATCATTAGTAGATGCTATCCGCAGAGCGACCGACCTTATGCTTGCCGGTAAAGTTGCCGTTGTTGCAGGTTTTGGCGATGTAGGTAAAGGATCTGCAGAATCATTGAGCAGTTCAGGTGTACGTGTTATTGTTACTGAGATAGATCCTATCTGCGCACTTCAAGCTGCAATGGAAGGATATGAAGTGAAGAAAATGGATACTGCTATTAAGGAAGCCGACATTGTTGTTACTGCTACAGGTAACTTTAATATTATTGTTGACCGTCATTTCAAGGCAATGAAACATAATGCTATCGTTTGTAACATCGGCCATTTCGATAATGAAATTGATATGGCATGGTTGAACAAAAATCATGGAAATACAAAAGATACTATTAAGCCACAAGTAGATAAATATACTGTTGATGGAAAAGACATTATTGTGTTAGCAGAAGGCCGCCTTGTAAACCTTGGTTGTGCAACAGGACATCCTTCATTTGTAATGTCAAACTCATTTACAAATCAAACTCTTGCTCAGTTAGAGTTATGGAAAAATTCAGGCAATTACGAAAACAAAGTTTATACTTTGCCAAAACAATTGGATGAGAAAGTAGCAAGTTTGCACTTGGCTAAAGTTGGAGTTGAATTGGATATACTTTCTGATGATCAGGCAAAATACATTGGCGTTGATAAAAAAGGCCCGTTCAAGCCTGAGTATTACAGGTACTAGTAAGATTATAACTATTAAAATAAAAAGCAGTGTCCACCTCAGGCGGACACTGCTTTTTTATTAGAAAATCAATTGAAAATATGCAGGACAATACCATCATAATTAGTCTGGTATTGTTTTAATGGTGCTGTGCTCGGGCCATTTACAACTGTTCCATTGCTCAAAAGAAAATTTGATCCGCAGCAAGGATCGGTGAGTTGTATATTCGTTGTGGAATCAACTTCCACTCTGCCGCAAGCATCGCTTGGGTTATAAGGGCAGTGTCTTTCAAAAGCAGCAAACTCGTTGGTAGAATTTCTTGTCACTACAACTCCTCTTGAGCCTCCGGTAATGTATACCCAGCCCCCAACGGATGCAATGTTGTTAAATTCAGGATCGGTAGTGTAAATGTATATATCAACATAAGTGTTTGGGATGTTGTTGTCATCATTTTTTTTGCATGCCGCAGTGATAAGAACACCAATGGTCAATAAAAAAAATATGTATTTGTATTTCCCGAACATCTATTCAAAAGTACGTTAATTCCGTCTTTAATTCAATCTAAGGCCCAAAGTGAAATATAAAATAATCCAACACCTCCTTCTCCTTTGGAGAAGGGACGGGGATGAGGCAAAAATAATGAGCCGTTTTATATTCCACTTTGGGCTTAAGTATTCAACCCGAAACTTTTTAGTAATTTTGTCTATATAACATGAGGCGGACATATATATTGTTATGTTTTGTTTTTTTTATTGTAGCAGGTTCTGTTCTTGCCCAGGAAAATGCTGCCCCAGCCGATCAAAGTAAAAGCACTCCCGAAGGCAAAAGGGCCAAAAGAAAAAAAGCTAAGAAAGAATGGAAGGAACATAGGAAAGCTGAAAAGGATGGAAAGAAAGCGATCAAGGAACACCATAAAAAAATTCAATCAAAAGATACCCAGAAAAGAATGAAGCAGAGCAAAAAAAAATCTGCACGGATCAATGCAAATAAGCGTGAATTTTTTCTGAAAAGATGGTTCAAACGAAAGAAACGAAAGTAAATTGTATATAGCTTGTTTATTTTACCAAAAAATTTACCATTCAACCGCAAATTTCTCCCGTTCGTTAACTTCCCATTGCATAAACTATCTATATTAGTGTATAATTGTATTAATAAGAGACCAGAATGAGCAACACTGTATACGTTTTAGGAGTAATTGCCTGGATAATTTATAACTTCTATAAAGCAGGTAAAAAATTGACTGACGGTAAAAAAGTAACCTCCGGTAAAACTATTTCTCCCAGCGAATCAAATGATGAAAAGGAGTTTGGAGGTATTCTCGAGGAAATTTTATCAAAAAAAATACCAGCTCCTAAACCAGTTACTATTAATACACCAACTGCAAAAAAAGTTTTTAAAGAAAAATCATTCCAGCCTTCAGCCCGTAGAGGAAATGTTGCTAGTAAAAAAGCGGAACAGAATATGTTTTTTGGAGAAGCAATAGCAGAACAATATAACAAGGAGCACGTAGTCCATCATCCGATACTAAATGAGATCAAAACTTTTGAAGAAGAAAAAAGATCACCATGGATAGAAGATATTGACATGGCAAAGGTAATTGTATATGCTGAGATCTTAAAACGACCGGCATATTAAAAATGAATTTTTAAAGAGTTAATTGAGTTGATTTTTTCTAAACATCCCCCCTGTAAATTGTTGATTTTTGATGTTATCTGAGATTATTTTTAAATAAGCAAAACGGCAATAAAATTTTTGAAATCGCTTTTAAATATTCATATATTTACCGCCCTGATTTTAGGCGTAGAATCTTAACAAAAAATTATTGATATGTTAAAAAAACTCAAATCTACTATAGTGCTGTGTGTCGCTTCAGTAGCAGTATTCGCACAGACAGGAGCTCTTAAAGTAATTGTTAAGGATAAAGAGACAGGTGAAACCATTCCTGGTGCAATTGTTACTACTGAGGTTAACGGAGTTCCTGCCGGTAAACCTGCGGTTACTGATATTGATGGTGAGGTAATTATTAAACCGCTTAACCCGGGTACTTATACCGTTAAGGCACAATATACTGGTAAGCAGGATAAAGTGATTAATGGCGTTGTGGTTGGAGTAGAGAAGACGGCCTATATAACTATTGACCTTGCTGTAAAAACAGAATTACTTAAAGAAGTTGAAATCGTTCAGTATATAAAACCCCTTATAGAGCCGGGTACTACATCTGGGGGAACAGTGACCCGCCAGGAGTACCAAAACATGGCAACGAAAAATATTAGTTCAGTTGCTGCCACAACGGCTGGTGTTTACCAGGCTGACGAAGGCGGTGCACTTAGTCTTCGTGGGTCTCGCTCAAGTACAACAAGTTATTTTGTAGATGGTATGAAAGTAATTGGAAGCACAGGTCTTCCGCAATCATCCGTTGAGCAAATAACAGTTATCACCGGGGGAGTTCCAGCATCTTATGGTGACGTAACGGGTGGTGTTATATCTGTTACAACACGCGGTCCGCAAAGTAGATTTGCGGGAGGTGTTGAGGTGGTATCATCACAAATTACAGATCCTTATGGTTACAACTTACTTGGATGGAGTGTAGGTGGACCAATTATTTCTAAAAAGGACAGTGCCCTCAATATGAAAAAACCCGTATTGGGCTTTTTCTTTAGTGGTGAGGTAGTTAGTGATAAAGACAGTGATCCTTCTGCGGTAGGTACCTGGAGAGTTAAAGATGACGTGAGAACAGAATTGGAAAAGGATCCACTTAGACCTTCGGAGAGTGGATCAGGCATGAGAAGAAATGCAGAATACCTTACCAGTGACGATTTGGAACAAATAAAATACAAGGAGAATGCGGCATCACGCCAATTGAGACTTCAGGGAAAACTACAATATAAAATTGGAAATAATACCAATCTTATATTGGGTGGTTCAATAGACAGAGGGAATCGCCACCAATGGGTTCGTGAGTACTCTCTTGTTAACGCTGTGAACAATCCTGTTTTTAAATCAAACACCTGGAGGGTTTTTGGAACAATTACTCAGCGTTTTGGTTCTCAGGATCAGTCCACAGATGAAAAATCGAGTTCAAATATTAAAAATGCTTTTTATACACTTCAGGCTAGTTATGAAAAGTCTAGCACGGTTCAGGAAGATGATACGCACAAGGATAATCTTTTTAATTATGGATACGTTGGAAAGTTTGTACACCATAAGACTCCATTCTATTTTTTATTAGATGGCAGACCTCAGGGAACGGCTTATTATCAGGTGGCAAATGTTGATACCATGCTCACTTTTGAACCAAGTAGCCTAAATCCACTTGGTGCTAATTGGACAACAGCAGTATACAATTATATTGGAGAAGAAAATATTGACAGAACTTCTGATATACAATTTAATTTAGGCTTAGCAAATGGAGACAGGCCAAGTGATATTTATGGATTGTGGTTTAGTACCGGAAGGCAATATGGCGGTAGAGCACTTTCTGAATTTTCACAGTTCAGGGTGTTTACCAATTTTTCCGGTGATATAAAAAACCACCAGATAAAAGTTGGTTTGGAGTATGAACAAAGAGATTTAAGAGCATATTCTGTCGCGCCAATTGCTTTATGGCAGTATATGAGACAATTCGCGAATGCTCATATTACAGAACTTGATACTGCCAATCCGTATTTGGTTTCTGAGCTTTCTGGAAATGGCTATAACTATTATCGTTATGACAGAAGATACGATGGCGACAAGCAGTATTATTTTGATAAGAGTGTTAGAAAAAAATTAGGTCTTGCCGAAAATAATGTTGACTGGATTGATATTGATGCCCTTGACCCATCAGATTTTTCACTTGACATGTTCAGTCCGGATGAGTTACAACAAAATGGATTGGCTAGTTATTATGGATATGATCACACAGGTAAAAAAATAAAGAGTAATTCTACCATTGAAGATTTTTTCTCTAAAAAAGATGAGAATGGAAACTTCGCAAGATCAGTACCTTCTTATCGCCCAATATATATGGCTGGTTATATTGAAGACAATTTCGACTTTAAAGATTTAAAGTTCCGTGTTGGTCTTCGTGTTGATCGTTTTGATGCTAACCAAAAAGTATTAAAAGATCCATTTGTGTTGGATGAGGTTAAGACTGCCGGAGAAGTTAACTACAGTGTTTTCAATACAACAAGGCCGGGTAATATTGGAGATGATTATGTGGTTTATGTGAATGATCCTAAGGCCCCTACCTCAATAAAAGCATATAGAGATGGTTCTAATTGGTACTCTGTAACTGGAGCGCAGATGTCTGGTCCGGCTTCTTTAACCGATGCAGGTTATGCGCCTTACGTTTTAAATCCAAATGAGGCTCAGAAAATATCCTCAAAAGCATTTAAAGATTATGAACCCCAGGTAAATCTAATGCCTCGTATAGCTTTTTCTTTCCCAATATCTGACGTTGCAAATTTCTTTGCTCACTATGATATTCTTACGCAGCGTCCTGATGAAGGGTACAACCGTTTGGATGTTGTCAACTATTATTATTTAGCTACAAGAGGCAGCGGTTTCATTACCAATCCTGCATTAAAACCACAAAGAACAACTGATTACGAATTGGGTTTTGCTCAGATATTAAATGAAAAGAAAAATTCTGCATTACACCTCTCTGCTTTTTATCGTGAGTTAAGAGATATGGTGCAGGTTGTTGCCATCAACGGAGCTTACCCGGCAAATTATACTACAATGGGTAATATTGACTTTGGAACAGTAAAAGGATTTGTGTTTACTTACGACCTCAGAAGAACTGCAGGTGTTCAATTGAACGCAAGTTATACCCTTCAATTTGCTGATGGAACCGGTTCAAGTGCTGCTGATGGAATTAATTTGGTAAACACTGGCACTCCTAATTTAAGAACTACCGTACCTCTTGATTATGATCAACGCCACAGGCTTGTTACCACCTTCGACTATCGTTTTGGTTCAGGTTCTGATTATCATGGGCCAACTTATACAAGCAAAAAAGGAGATTCTGAAAAAACAAAACAAATCTTGGCAAATGTGGGAGCAAACTTAGTGCTGAATGTTGGATCAGGTGTTCCTTATACTAAATCATCCAATGCAGTTTCTATTGTTTCTGGATCAACGGATAGAAGTACTATCCTGGGAAGTATTAAAGGTTCTAATTTGCCTTGGACTTTCAGAGCTGACGTGCGCGTAGACAAGGGCTTTAAAGTTACTTGGGGAGGAAAAGATAAGGAAGAGTCTCAGAAAAAAGTTTCAATGGTAAATGTTTATATCCAGTTGCTTAACGCGTTGAACAGAAGAAATGTTCAGGCGGTTTATAAATATACCGGTAATGCTAGTGATGATGGATTTCTTTCTTCACCGGAATATCAGGGAAGAATTGCTGAACAAACAAATCCAGAATCGTTTAAAGAATTTTATGCAATTAAAATGGTTAATCCGGACTATTATTCTATCCCAAGGAAGATAAGGATAGGTTTAACAATGGATTTTTAGTTCAATTATTTTCAATAAGGAATAAAACAGGAGGTATATTATGAAAAACAAAAATATAATCGCTTCACTTATGTTGGCAACAACATTTGTATCTCTGTCTGCTTTTGCGAGAGAGAGCGTTGATGTGCACAGTGGGAAAACAAGTAACCAGGCAAATATCGCGGCTACTCTTGCGGCTTGTACGCGGGCACAAGCACGTACTGTTTTTGAATTGAACAATGTTCGTACAATTATTT
>Ga0163149_10001437_pt1 | contig 30563 bp, 24 predicted proteins | sample OliLakLV19MP5G1_FD_148604 | JGI IMG/M metagenome (GOLD analysis project Ga0163149, IMG submission 148604) | Freshwater microbial mat bacterial communities from Lake Vanda, McMurdo Dry Valleys, Antarctica - Oligotrophic Lake LV.19.MP5.G1 | ecosystem: Environmental > Aquatic > Freshwater > Lake >... | reverse complement strand
AAATCATTCCACCGGGAACACTCGTCAACTTAAAAAGTAAAGTCGTCAAAAGTCCAAATGATAAAAGTCCGAATGCGATTTTTAGTTTGCGGTCTGTTGTCATAATTGCTGGTAACTCGTAAATATACGCAACTTTCTTACGCAAGAGCAAAAGTATAGAAAAGCTGGAGATTCAACGAAAAAAAATATATTTGGAATTAAATTGTTGAAAATGAAGCTATTGCAAAGCGGTTGCCTGCATTAGAACACTTTGGCAATACAAAATGCGCATCTGTAAATTCTGAAACCTACCCAGTGCCACAATACAAAATGCGCACCTTTCCTACTGCTCTTTTTTGTCCAGAATCAGGATATGGTCCCCGATGATTTCGGTCACATACCGCTTGTTGCCTTGCTTGTCATCATAAGACCGGGTTTTGTTTTTTCCTTCCAAATACACCGTACTTCCTTTGCGCAGGTACTTCTCCGCAAGATCGGCCAGACCACGCCACAATATAATGGTGTGCCACTCTGTCAGTGCATGGGCTTGGCCTTTGTCGTCCTTGTAGGTTTCCGTGGTTGCTAAGGAGAATTTGGCAACTTTAATGCTGCCGTTTAGTGTTTGCACTTCCGGGTCTTTACCCAGGTTTCCAATCAGCATAATTTTGTTTAGACCTTTCATTTGGTATTGGTTTTGATTGTGTTATAACTTGTCCAGAGGACTCTGGATGTTTTTAATCGTCTGCTTACTCACATGGGTATAACGCAACGTGGTTTTTAGGTCATTGTGACCAAGTAATTCCTGTATGAAACTAATGTCGGTACCTGCCTCGAGTAGATGGGTTGCAAAACTGTGCCGCAAGCCATGTATGCCCACTTTTTTGTTGATTTTGGCCTTCTTTAAGGCATCTGAAAAAACCTGTTGCGCACTTCGAATACTGTACTGATCGCCATATTGCCCTTCGAACAAGTATTTTTTTGGCTTGTACTCCACAAAATAAGCCCTCAATTGCACTAATATGCTTTCAGGCAGGTTGGCATAGCGATCCTTTTTGCCCTTCGCTTTTTCTATGAATACCTGCATGTTTTTGCTGTCAACATCGGTGATCTTAAGGTTTACGATTTCGCTCACCCGCAAACCCATTCCATAGCAAAGTTTCAGCATGGTATTGTGCTTCAGGTTGGCCGTTACCTCAAATAACTTTTTGATATCCTGTGCATTGATGACCTTTGGCAAAATGGAGGGCTTTTTAGGCCTTGGAATTTCAAAAAAGAATTTTTCTCGCCTCAGCACTTGTTCAAAGTAAAACTTGACGGCATTGATCCGACTATGCAAAGTGTTCTCCGACAATTTAAGGGTATTGGTGCAGTACAAAAAATAACTTCGTAGCCTTTCAGCGTCCAATTCATCCACTTTTTTGTCTTTAAGTACGTGCAAAAGCTGCGCAAATTCATTGCGATAGGCATTGATCGTGTTCAGACTGTATGATTTGAGTTGCAGGGTCTCAACCATTCGCAGCAGCGCGGCTTGATTCAGAGGTTGAAGCTGCAGCAAAGCGGATTTACCAACCATAGGCTTTGGAGAAAGCCCGAATTTCTCACGAAAAAATACCGTATCTCGAACGTACCATGCCTTTTCAGATGGATTCCATCGCACTCCAACAAGTTTTTTCACCCGCTCAATAAGCGCTCTATCATACTCAAAGCGGATAAAAATGACATCCTTGCCCTGATAAGCGGTCAGCTCATATTGTACGCGGTGCTCTTTCATGGTTTTGCTTGGCTTTTCATATTGGTGTTCCGACATCAGTTGAAAACTGAAGCGCTTACTACGAAGTTATAAGCTATTCTCAAATTTACCAAATTCGCCAAGGATCAAGTGCTAAAACCAAATTCCCCCCAAAAACAAAATCCCCCGCTTCCCAAAACATGGGAGCGGGGGATTTCTATTCCAATTTGTGGAGGACCAATTACTTGTTCTCCAACTGCTCGCGCAATTGAGCCAGGATCGAAAGATCGCCAAGGGTTTCTTTCTCTACCTTTTTCTGCACGTCTACGATGGCGGCTTGGCTTTCGCCTTCTTCTTTGACGCGCTCGGCTTTCACGGCTGCTTCGGCTTTGTACTTCAAATCCTCGAGGTAGCGTGTGTGCGATACGAGCAGGCGACGGTCATCTTTGTTGAATTCGATGACTTTCACCGTTACGGTTTCGCCAGCGTCGAGCATGTTGCCGTCGTCCTTGCGGATGTGCTTGGCAGGAGCGAACGCTTCGATGCCCTGTGGCATTTGGAAAGTAGCGCCTTTGTCGTCGCGTTTCAGCACCGTAGCCTCGTGGTAAGAACCAACAGGGAATACGCTGTCGAAAGCATCCCACGGGTTTTCCATGATTTGCTTGTGACCAAGGCTGATTTGACGCTTCTCGTTGTCAATGTTGAGCACCACTACTTCAAGTGGGCTGCCAGGCTTCGTGAACTCGCTGGGGTGTGCATATCGCTTGGTCCAAGACAGGTCGCTGATGTGTACCATACCGCCTACGCCGTCGCCGAATTCAACGAAGATGCCGTAGTTGGTGATGTTTTTAACGATACCGTCATGGCGACTTCCAACCGGGAAGCGGCTTTCGATGTCGCTCCATGGATCGTTGGTCAACTGCTTCACGGAGAGCGACATTTTGCGGTCGCCACGGTCAATGCTGACCACTTTGGCTTCCACTTCCTGACCCATTTTGAAGAATTCCTTGGCGTGTACCGTTTGGTTGCCCCAAGTGATTTCGCTCACGTGGATCAAACCTTCTACACCAGGCTGGATTTCCACAAATGCGCCGTAGTCTTCGATGTTGACGACTTTGCCGGTAACGGTAGAACCTTCGCCCACTTCTTGCGACAACACCTCCCAAGGGTGTGGGGTGAGTTGTTTGAGGCCGAGGCTGATACGCTTCTTCTGTTCGTCGAAGTCGAGTACCACGACGTTGATGCGCTGGTTGAGCGCAAGCACGTCGGTGGGGTGATTGATGCGGCCCCACGAGATGTCGGTGATGTAGAGCAAACCGTCTACGCCGCCCAGATCGAGGAACGCACCGAAATCGGTGATGTTCTTGACGATACCTTCGAGTACCTGACCTTTTTCGAGGCTGCCGAGGATTTGTTCGCGTTGTTCAGCCAGGTCGCTTTCAATCAACGCTTTGTGGCTGACCACGGCGTTTTTGATTTGCTCGTTTACTTTCACTACTTTGAACTCCATCATTTTGCCCACGTATTGGTCATAGTCCAACACAGGTTTGATGTCAATCTGTGATCCGGGAAGGAAGGTTTCGAGACCGTTGCAATCTACGATAAGCCCACCCTTGGTTTTGCTGATAACCGAACCGCGGATGATGGTGCCGTTTTTGAACGAATCCACGATGCTTTCCCAGGCACGGAGGATTTTCGCTTTGCGGCGCGAGAGGCCGAGTTGGCCTTGGCTATCTTCCTGGCTTTCTACGAACACCTCCACATCGTCGCCAGGAGCGAGATTGGGCGTGTCGCGGAATTCGCTCAGTGCGATAAGGCCGTCACTTTTGTAGTTGATGTCGAGCACCACATCACCACCGCTGATTGAACTCACGCGGCCTTTGATGACTTGGTTTTCTTCGATTTGGTGCAATGCAGCGTCGTAAGACTTGAGCATCGAAACCCTTTCTTGTTGGGTGTAAACGATGGCTCCGCGCTTGTCCAGGTTCCAGTTGAAATCGTCGAATGCGGTTTCGGCTGCCAGTGTTTCGAGGAGGGGGGTAACATCGTCGTCCTCTTCCTCATCAGTGTTGGCGGCAGGGCGTTTGCCGTAAGCGCCAGCGGTTGGCATTGCTTCCACTACTTCTTCGCCTCCTTCGGAAGTGCTTACTTTGGTGCTGCGCGCTCTTTTCTTTGCAGGGGCTTCCGCTTCCACCGCCGCCTCTACCACTGGAGCAACTTCTTCCACAATAGGCGCGGCTTCTTCGACCGCCTCTACCACTGGAGCAACTTCTTCCACAATAGGCGCGGCTTCTTCGACCGCCTCTACCACTGGAGCAACTTCTTCAGGGGCTTCTTCTACCACTGGAGCTACCACTTCAGGGGCTTCTTCTACCACTGGAGCAACTTCTTCAGGGGCTTCTTCTACCACTGGAGCAACTTCTTCAGGGGCTTCTTCTACCACTGGAGCAACTTCTTCAGCTACCACTTCAGGGGCTTCTTCCATTACTGCTTCCGTTTCCGCCTCCATTGAAACTTCGGCGGATAAATCCGCAACTTCCTCAGTGGCGGTTACCTCAGCTTCATCTGAAACTTCTACTGTTTCTGGAGTTTCGGAGGATTCTTGGATTGGATCTTTTTCTTCTTCTAACATAGGAAAGTACTTGGTTTTCAACCGCTTGGAGTACGGAACGGGGAGTTTTTTTGTCGTAAACTTTTTTCGACTTCACTTCGGGGCGAAGCCGTTGCCCCTCGCTTTTTCAAAAGCGGGCGCGAAGGTAGTATAATTTATTTTGTGGAAAAAATTTGGACTGGAAAATTTTGCTTTGGATTCGAGCAAGCCTGGATTACAAGCCTTCAATCACCTGCCGATACTCCCTTCCAACTGGAATTGCCACCCCATTAACCTCCACCATTTCGGCAGTATAAGATTCAATTTTATTGATTGAAATGATAAATGACCGGTGTATCCGCTTGAATTGACTGGCGGGCAAAAGGCAACCGATTTCGTGCGTACTCATTTTTGAGAGGTATTCTTTCTTTGTTGTGATAATCTTGACGTATTCCCTTTGGCTTTCAATATAAGCGATTTCGGAGAACAAGATTTTCACCTTTTTTTTCTGCACGGTCAGGAAGAAAAAATCTTTTCCCTCGCTGTCGTTTGTTTTCTTTTGTTCCTCATGAATGTTCTTAACTTTATTGACGGCTTTTAAGAATCGGTCAAAAGCGAATGGCTTTAAGAGATAATCCGTTACACTCAAATCAAACCCTTCAACAGCGTATTTATGATAGGCGGTGGTAACAATTACAGCTGGTTGATGTGCCAATGTTTTTAAAAAATCAATCCCTTTTAATTTGGGCAAATGGATATCCAGAAAAATCAGGTCAACAGGATTGTCCCGAAGAAATTCGGAAGCCAGAATAGCATTTTTGAAAGCCCCTTTCAAATCCAAAAATGACAACTGTGCGATATACTCCACCAGAATTTTTACGGCCAATGGCTCATCCTCGATGAGGATGCACTTTATTTTAGACATGGCTGGAAAGGTTTATGCTTAGTGACGCTGTAAACTCATTTGTTTCTTGCTGGACCGACAGGTCGTAGGCTGTATAAAGCAATTCCAGTTGGCGTCGCAGATTGGAAAGGCCAATATTTTCCTTCACACGCTCTTCTTCCAAAGGATTTTCAGTGGAGTTTTTTACAATAAAATTCAATTGATTGTGGCTCACAGCAAGGAAAATGTGCACAAATGGTTGGTTTATGGTTTCGGAAACCCCATGCTTGAAGGCGTTTTCAACCAATGGAATCAGCAATAGGGGCGGTATCGGTTGTTTCATGTCCTTTATTTCATACCTGAAATCAACACGCAAGGTGTCGTCGTAGCGCAGTTTTTCGAGGGCAATGTAATCGCTGATGATTTTAACCTCCTGCCCGATGTTTATGTACGCTCCGCCAGCTTCGTACAGCATAAATCGCATTATTTCCGATAAGCGCAAAATGGATTCGGGGGCCATGTCAGACTTGTCTTTTGCCAACGAATAAACATTATTTAGGGTGTTAAATAAAAAATGAGGGTTCGTCTGTGACTTGAGGTAGTTCAGTTCTGCTTCCTGTTTTTCAATACGGAGTTGTTGGGCTGTTTGCTTTAGGTTTATGTAATCGTACACATGTTTTATGATTCCAAAAAAGAAAAAAGACCAAATAGCATAAGGAAAGTGATAGCAAACTCCATCTATCAAAGCGCTGTGACTTTTCAGAGAAGTGTAAATATGCAATTGAATCCCGACAAACCTCCAAGCAAATAAACCAAATGAATACAATAAGAATTGGACGCCTAATATAAAAAAGGATTTTAGGATATTTTTTCTGCTTATTTGGGGCAGGAGTTTTTCAAAAAATATATAGTTGACAACAATGATGTAGATAGCCCGCCAAATGTTGTTTGCGGTTCTTGGCCCGATAGTCTCGGGATACATTATTGATTCACCAAACAACCAGATCATCAGGTAAACCAATCCCACCCACAGGTAAAACCCGAACTGTTTCGCTTCGATTAAAGCCTGTACCGCCCTCACTGCTCGATGAATCGTTGACATGATTCCGTTGTTTGTTGACCCTTCTCCGTTGTTCGTTGATGCGGGCGATCAGTGCTTTTTTGCCACCAATACTTTTGTGCAAAAATACTTAAACTATGAAAAAAAGCGCATTCATTCTCTCAACACTTTTTATGCTGGCCTTTTGCCTGAAAGCCCAGGTAGAACCTACGGCAGGCAACTGGACAACCTGGTTCATCCCATCGGGCAAAGCCTATCGCTTGCCGCCACCGCCGTCCTACAAGGATGAAATCAAAGGGGTAATTTCCCAACAACAAAACCTGGATTCTGCAACCAGGCAACAAATTGAATATTGGAATGCTGGTGCACCCAGTTATCATTGGCAGCATCTGATGAGCGATTTGTGGATGACGGATGCACTCAACGACGGAATTCTGGCGAACATGCTGATGAGCGTTGCTACTTACGATGCGCTCATTGCTGCCTGGGACACCAAATATGCCTATAACCGCCCACGCCCATTTGCAGCAAGTACCAAGATACATGCCCATGGATTAAAGCCTGAAAGCCCTTCTTACCCCTGCGAGCACGCTGTGGCTGCTGGTGTAGCCGCCACTATTATTGCCCATTTCTTTCCTGCGATGGCCGATTCGGTGCAGCAAATGGCAGAACAAGCGATGGCCTCGCGGATAGCGGCTGGTCTGGCCTTCCCAAGCGATACACGCGCCGGTTTTGAACTCGGCAAACGAATTGCCGAAATTGAAATCGAACACACCAAGGATTTTCAATACAAAGCTGCCTGGGATGGAAAAATACCGGATAAGCCGGGTTTGTGGAATGGCAAATTTGCAATGCTCCCCTATGCCGGGCGCAATAAAACCGTGGTTTTGGACAATGGCAGCCAGTTTCGGCCTGGTCCTCCGCCTGATTTTGCAATAGACATGGCAGAACTGAAAAACTTCAAACAAACGGAGCGTTCCATGGGCAATGCCTTACAATTTGCAACGCAGTCAGTATTTGAGGATTTGCTGGACAAAAAAATATTCGAATACAACATTCATCTGAACCCGCCACGGGCTGCCAGGATGTACGCCCTTGCCGCCATCGGGACTTATGATGGCTTCGTTGCCTGTTGGGATGCCAAATATACCTATTGGGGTATTCGTCCCGAACAGTACGATCCCACTTTCCAACCGCTCCTTAAAAGCCCACCCTTTCCTGGCTATCCATCCGGCCATGCCGCAATCACTGGGGTTATGGGGGAGATTTATTCGTACTTATTTCCCTCCGAAAGGGCCTTGTTTGAGCAAAAAGCCAAAGACGGCGCAGAATCCCGGTTTCAGGCGGGCATCCATTTCCGTACCGACAATGATGTGGCGTTGGAACTGGGCAAAAAGGTGGCCGGCGCAATTATCCAAAAAGTGAAACAAGATGGTGCCGATCAGGTGATAATATCGAAGGCTTGGAAAAACAAATAGGCAAGTCGCCTATTCTTCAAACTTCGCGCCCACAGGTGGGCGGTATTTCAAAAACGGCAATTTCAGCAGTTCCCAGACATTGGAATGTTCTTTCGGGTCGGGGTGGGTGTCAATACCGAACACAAGTTTGTCGTTGTCCATTTTGGCAAAGGTGCCAAACAAGCGGTCCCAAACCGAGAAAATATTGCCGAAGTTCGTGTCGGTATATGGCAGCACATGGTGGTGGTGTACTCGGTGCATCCCGGGGGTGACAAGCACCCAACTCAGCGCATCGTCGAGCCATTTGGGGAACTGGATGTTGGCATGGTTGAATTGGGTAAACACCAGAGAAAGCGATTGGTACATAAAAACAAGGCTGATCGGCGCACCCACCACGATGATCCCCAGCATCGTGAAAACAAAGCGGAAAACGCTCTCGCCCGGATGGTGGCGGTTGGCCGTAGTGGTATCCACGTTTGGGTCAGTGTGGTGTACCAAATGGAAACGCCACATCCATTTCACCCTATGTTCCATCCAGTGAATGAAATAAGCACCCACAAGATCCATCAACAGCAACCCAACGACAAAAAACAGCCAAAGTGGCATCTCTGGCAACCACTGGAGGAAGCCGATTTTTTCGGCAACCACCCAATCAGCCGTACCCAAGAGTATGAAGGCCATCATAAAATTGACCAACACAGTGGTAAGCGTGAAGAAGAGATTGATGCCCGTATGGGCTGCTTTTTTGTAAGAACTGCGATAGTAGGGCAGGCCGCTCTCAAGCAGCAAGAAAAATGTGAGACCGCCCAGCAAAATCGCGCTGCGGTGCGAGGAGGGGATGTTTGCGAAATAGTCGGCGATGGGTTCCATAACAAGTGAAAAGTTTCAAGTGGGGAGTTCATAGTTTTAGGTTCAATGTTTCAAAAACCTACGAGGTTTCACAACTTCGCAAACCGCCTCACATAAAGTCCATGGTTTCGTTGCACCCCCAAGAAATAAGCCCCTGGCGGAACCCCTGAACAATCCGTCCGAAACTGATAATCGCCCGGAGGAAGCTGCCGCTCATGATATACTTCTCGAAGGAAAACACCCTCCGCTGAATAGATGCCCATGCGCAGATTGTCGCGCACCGGCAAATGGAACTGGATGTCCAAAAAGTGGCCCGCTGGATTGGGAGATAGGCTGACTTCAAATCCATCGTCTTTTACCGTTGGGCGCAGTGGCTGAACGGTATTGCTGGAAGTGCTGTCGGAAAATTTGTAGACGGAATTGCCGGAGGCAAATGCCAGGGTGGAATCGAGGAAATAAAACCTGTTGTAATTGCCCCCAAAATTATTGAATACCCAGTTTTCTCCGCTGTCGAAAGTCTCGTAAAAACCACTCCCATAACTTCCTACCCAGCCATGCTGTGGCGTTGCAAATCCGATGCCTTCCATATCTGCTATGGGCGCATCCATTTCGACCCACGTTTGTCCGCCGTCGAGGGATTTGGTAAATTTCCCATCGCCAAATGTCTGGATAGAGCCTACCCAAAAGTCGGTCGTAACCTCCTGGATTTTCCAGACATATTGTCCCGCAGGACTAGACTCGAACTTTTTTGTCCAAGTCTGGCCCCCATTCGTAGTGTACAAAATGACACCTCGGCTCGCCGGACTTTTGCCAGTTACAAACCCGGTGTCGCGGCTTATGAAAAAAACATCTACCAAGGCTTTGGCATGATTGGCCATGTTGTAGCTCGTCCAGGTAATGCCACCGTCGGTGGTTTTTAGGAAAAAGCCAGGGGTATCCCATTGTCCAACTGCATAGGCATAAAGACTATCCACGATAGAAATACCACAAACCGCCTGTGGGGAGGGTGTGATGGACGGGGCAAGGTTCGTCCAGGTATGCCCCCCATCGGTGCTGCGCAGGAATTTGTTGTCGAGCGTTCCTGCGTAGCCGATGTTTTCGTTGTAAAATTCGATGCATCGAAAATAGGAATCGGTGCTGTACACATTTTCCCAAGTGGCCCCGCCATCGGTGGTTTTGAATATTTTACCATTTGAATCCGCGCTCCAACCAAGCTGACTGTTGAGAAAAAAGACATCGTCAATACGCCCTCCGCTACTCGGTGCATTGGGCAGGTAATGCCAGCTGCTTTGGGCAAAAATATAGGTGGCAGAGAATAGGACTATTGCGAAGGCAAGCAGATTCTTCATAGAGAAAGTAGTTTTAAGCCCCAAATCTACACCAAGCTCTGTTACCATTCACCTTGCTCTCAGCAACATTTCTGCCGCCAGCCAATTGTTTCCCTGCAACTGCAAGGCGTAATTCCCCGCAGGTACTTTCGCGCCTTGAGTATTGCGACCGTCCCAGCCCCATTCGTTTCGGCCCGTTGCGGCATTTATTTTTTGGAAAAAAATGATCTTTCCCTGCATATCCACGATTTGGAGCAATACCATTTCTGATTCAGACTGTTCCCAAACCACCGTCACCGAATCCGACGAGGGGTTGGGTTGCAAAGCCAAATTCCTGCTGGCCGGGCCGCTGAAAGGCGGCTGGGAAACGCTCGATAACCCGTTGCCTTCTATCAGGGTCAAACAATGGTTTGTTCCCAGATTACCAAACAATTGTTCCAGACCCGAGTGCCATTGCACCGTCATCGTCACCGAATCCGCGTCGGCAAGGCCAAAATGGGCACTCATTTGGTTTTGGCCGCAATAGCCAGATTGGGCGCTTATTTCGCGAAGTTGGGTCACTTGCTGGCCATTGATAATCGCCGTCAACCAAACTTTTGCCCCAATAGCCGAACGGTTGCTGGTAGTGCCTGCGAGATTGATTTCCAACCAATTGTTGCCATTTTCGGCACTGTGGTTTTCGTAGAGGTAATCGGTTTGACTGGCATTGAGGCAGGTCGCCACACCCAGGTCCAAATCGCCGTCGCAATCCCAATCCCCGAACGCGCAGCCGTAAGACCAGCCATCATCCAGCGCAGGTATTTCGGTGGTGTTTTTGGTAAAGGTTCCGTCTCCGACTCGACGATTGATTTTTGGAGTTACCGCATTATGTACGACGTGTTCGACTGTGTGCTGGCGAGTTGTACGGCCCTTTCTGCGCGGATGTATTTTCGGCAACAGGCGATGCAACAGCGTGAAACCCAACTCCGTGCAGAAAAATCAGAGGCTGAATTACGGGCTTTGAAAGGTCAATTGCAGCCCCATTTTTTGTTCAATACTATCAACAACTTGTATGCCCTGGCCCGGATCAAATCCAACAAAACCGCTCCCGTTGCGCTCAAACTTGCACAACTCCTGCGTTATGTGCTGTATGAGTCCCAAAAACCGAAAGTGCCGCTCAATCAGGAAATCCAGCTCTTGCGCGATTATGTGGAACTCGAAAAACTTCGATTCGACGATGGGCGGCTGACGGTGCGGCTTGACGTAGATTTGGACAATCCTAAAACTGAAATCGCCCCCCTGCTGCTTTTGCCTTTGGTGGAAAATGCCTTCAAACACGGGGCGAGTGAACAGCGCGACGAGGCGCGCATTTCGATTTCTATTGTTTTGAAAAACAATGTTTTAGATGCAAAAATTGAAAATACAAAACCTTTTGACAAACCCCATACTGCTCCCGGCATTGGCTTGCAAAACCTGCGCCGGCAGTTGGAATTGCTTTATCCCAAAAGGCACGAATTGGAAATCAATGAAAATGATACAGATTTTGTGGTGCTACTGCATTTGATTTTTTAATAACGACCCCCTTCTCCGCCAAGGCTTCGGCGGGTAAAAATGCCCCAATGACTCAATAACCAACTACTCAACACTCAATGACACATCATCTATCGTGCTTAATTGTCGAAGACGAACCACTCGCGGCAGGCATCTTGGAGGACTATGTGCAGCAAGTTCAGTGGCTTCGTTTTGTAGGCCGTTGCCCTGATGCATTGGCAGCAGCCGAGGCATTGCGTGTACAACCAGTAGACGCACTTTTCCTCGACATCCATTTGCCGGGACTGAAAGGGCTGGATTTTTTGCGCAGCCTTATGCACCCGCCACAGGTCATCTTGACCACGGCTTACCATGAATATGCTGTTGAAAGTTATGAGCTCGGAGTAGTGGATTATTTGTTAAAACCCATTGATTTTGAGCGATTTATTAAGGCAATTCAAAAATTTAAGATTGCTACGCCCGCCGACGCCTTGGCGAAGGCGGGCACTCGCCCCTTTCGTTTTTTCAATGTGAATAAAAAAATGGTGCGGGTGTGGCTTGATGAGATTCTGTACGCCGAGAGCCTCAAGGAATATGTACGGCTTTGGCTACCTGGCAGGAAAAATATTGTGACCAAAATGCCATTGGGCGACTTGGAAAAATCGTTTGAAGGAATGGGTTTCTTGCGTAGCCACCGCTCTTTTTTAGTGGCACTGCGGCATGTGGAGGCGTATACGGCGACCGATTTGATGGTTGGCGGGTTGGATCTGCCGATCGGCCGGCAGTATCGGGAAGCAGTGCATGATATGATTGCAACATTATAGTCAGGCAGTGGAAGATTTGAAAAACCGCTGAGGTCTTTGTTTTTGCTTTAAAAAAGTGTTTCCTTAGCACCCAATTTCCACAAACAGATTTTTCCATGCACAAACAGACTTTTTTACCTGCCGTAGCCCTTGTAACAGCTGCGGCGACACTTTCTATCCTCGCGCTTGCTTTTTCTCCGAAACCCGATAACCCCGCCCCATCCATACCCATGTGTCATGACGGGAACTCGGCCATTGCCGAATTCGCCGCATTTGCCAACGACAAAAATTTTCTCGATGCGCACCCCACCCCGATTCCAGTTGAATCTGTCCATCAGGGAAGGATGATTGAATTCCCAGTAGCAGGAGGGGCCAACGGGCGAGGCTTTTTGATGACATCCCACGGCAACACCCAGAAATATCTGCTGCTTTTCCACGAATGGTGGGGCTTGAACGACTATGTCAAAAACGAAACAGCAATGTGGTGCCACAGCTTGGGAATCAATGTTTTAGCCATTGACCTATATGATGGGAAAGTGGCCACTACTGCTGAAGAGGCTGGTAATTTGATGAAAGCCAACGATCCCGCCCGCGCTGCTTCCATCATCGAAGCGGCGGCCAAACACTTGGGCGAAAAAGCCGATTTCCGCACTATGGGCTGGTGTTTTGGCGGGGGCTGGTCGCTGCAAGCCGCCTTGTTGCTAAAAGAAAAAAACAAGGGCTGTGTTATGTTTTATGGGATGCCCGAAAAGGATGTGGAAAAATTGAAAACCCTTGCTTGTGATGCGATATTCATCCACGCCTCACAAGACCAATGGATTAACGACCAAGTGGTGGCCGATTTTGAAACGAATATGAAAAGTGCTGGGAAAGCCCTCAAGGTACACCGCTACGATGCCAACCACGGATTTGCCAACCCCAGCGGTCAACGCTACCATGAGCCATCAGCCACTGCATCCCGGGCGGTGGTGAAGGCGTATCTTTCGGGGAAATAGAGGTTTGAGGGGTTTGAAGGGTTTGAATTGCCCCTCAAACAATTCAAACCCCTCAAACTTTTCAAACCATTCAAACTATGTCTACCCATCAAGCAGACGGCGCATACTCCCCCCCAGAAGCGGAAGACGGCGGTGGAGGTCTTGGCAAACAACTCCTTTTGATTGCCCTCATCACGATTGCTGCCATCGTGGGCTACAAGGCATTTTTCAGCGACGGCGGTGGCTTCTCGAACCTTTTTCAAGCGCCCAAGGAGGTGAAGATGACCTATGTGCCTTCTGATTTCAACCCAAATCTGGACGAAGAAAAAACCCTTCGAATCCTCTCTCAACCCGAAGCCTACCGGCAGGAATTTGACAGGCTGGTGTACGATTTCAACGTCGCGCTGCTCTACCACGTTGCAAACCGAATGGCCCTGCCCGACAGTCTTAAACGCCGCCTTGAGCCAGAGTACAAGCGTCACCATGAGTACCTCCGAACCTTGTACTTCAACGATTTTGTGGCCCTCAAAGACACCACAGCAAACCTTTATGAAACCTGGTACAGCGATAATTCCAACCAGGCCGTGCAGATTTTCAACGAAGTTGCAGGAAAATACACCTGCTTTTTCGTGACCCAGGTGATGAGCACGCTCTTACGGGTGAATGGCGGCAAATTCTTTGCAAAAGGTAAAGGTGTAGCCTCACCCTGTGATATAGCCATCCACGAAGGTTTGCAACCCATGGCCGATCGTTTGAAGAAAAAAGCAGAGATCATGGATTTTAGCGCCTCGCGCGGATTGTTGAAAGACAAGGTCCGTAAGGGCATTGCTGAATTGGCCACCTACGAACTCCGCAGCCGGATGGGCATTGACAAAAGTCTGGAGTATAAAATTTTTGGTTTCTCTATTTCGTCTACCGATATCCGAGTAGAAGCCATTAGTGTTATAAAGGCCGGCTTCAAACTCGATCAATATTTTGATGTTACGCTGAGTCCAAAGCGCGGAACGCTCAACATAAAATTGCCGGAACCAACCATCCTCTCCCACGAGGTTTACCCTCGCGTGGATAAACTGGATGTAGGTTACTTAGCGGGCGTCAATGCTACAGACATGAACGAGCGCTTCAATGCATTGCGCCGACAATTCCGACAAGATGCCCTTGAAAACGAACATGTTTTGGATAAAGCCAAAGCCCGTGCCGACTCGGTGATGCAATTGATGTTTGGCCCCATCGCCAAATCTATCAACCGGAATTACAAGGTGCAGGTAGTGTTCCAGGGTGTTGAAACCCAAATGACCGAGGATGAATTGCGGCGACAGGGGGCAGATGGGAAAACCCCGCCGAAGGTGTCGTCACCTACCCCTGTGGATGCGCCGAGCCGTAGTAAGGAGAAGGTGCTGGCGAATTGAGGAATATAGGTTTCAAGCCCCAAAATCCTTCGGCACAAAACCTTTCGGGTTCCGCAATTTGAAATTTTCATCGTTGGCTTCCTCGGTGTAAATACCATGCTTGGCCGCAAGTTGGATGGCGTTTTGTTCACCTTTGACGAATATGACCATGCCATACACCTTTTTGCCCCGGTGTTCTGGCATGAAATCGAACAAACGCTGACAAGCCTGCTCCACCTGTTCGACATGGTGTTCCCGAAAATGGCTTTTTATCTCGCCCACCATAACAGTATTGACACTGCCGTTGGAATATCCCAATGCGTCCACTTCCAACGCTCCGTCTTTGCGTCGGGTGTGGATAGGATTGACCCCTTCCATACCGAACTCCTCGCGCAATATGCGTTCCACAGTCGGGTAGGCCAGGCCCTCGGCGAATGAAACAAGTTTATTGCCCAATTCGCCCAGTTGTTTCTGGGTCCTTTTGACAATTTGATCGGTCTCCTTTTGAGAGAGCGCCAATTCGCTTACTATCTGCCGTAGTTCCTCAAAATTGTTGTCCATGTTTTGAATTTGAATGTTTGGACTACAAATATAAGCAATTTTTTATCGCTTCGCAACAGGTTGTCCGCTATTCAAAATTTGTACCGCCTTCTCCACCGCCGGGTCGTCTTCATTCAAAATTTTATACAGCCCCTCGTCGCCGAAAAGTGTTTTGGCGAGGCGGGCTTTGAGTTGGATTTTGAGCTCACTGCGGCATTTGGCGAGCTCAGCGGGACTTTTTTTCGTACCTTGTTTTTCTGCGTATGTAGCCAATTCTTCCAACATTTCATCCGAAGCAGTATAGCTGCGGGCAAATTCAGGGAGCGCAGATGACATGGTTTCGCGGTTATTATTTTCCATCCAACGCGACATGAACTGCGGAATCTGTTGCCGCAACGCTGTGAAGTATTGGCTTGAAAAAGAGGTATCTATAGGAATGAAAATATCGGGCGTGACCCCACCACCACCAAAAACGACGCGGCCTTGCCCGGTGTAAAACTGGGTGCTATCGGTATGTCGGATTTTCGCAGCATTGCTGAGTTCGCCGTTTTCCAGTCGGCGTACGGCCTCATGGTCATAATCCTGTCCCTGTTTGTAGTCGCGCTGGATGCAACGCCCGCTGGGGGTGAAATAGCGCGATACCGTAAGTCGCATGGCGCCGCCATTAGAAAGCGGGTATTGTTCCTGCACCAAGCCTTTTCCAAAGGAACGGCGTCCCACCACCCAACCACGATCCCAATCCTGAAGGGCCCCGGCCACGATTTCACTGGCAGAGGCCGAGCCCTCATCAATCAACACAGCCACATTCTGGATGTCGAAGCGGGCGCGTCCATTGCTTTTGTAGTCTTTGCGCTGCCCGGCCCGGCCTTTGGTATAAACGAGCAACTTTCCCTCGGGGAAGAATTGGCTGAGCATTTCGGTGGCTTCTTCGAGGTAGCCACCGGGATTGCCGCGCAGGTCGAGCACAAGACTTTTCATGCCCTTATCTTCTACCAGGGGCGTGAGGTTTTGCATAAATTCTTGATAGGTTTTGCCGTTAAAATGGGCAACCTTGATGTAGCCGATGCGCTCATCGAGCATATAGGCGGCATCCACGCTTTTGACGGGGATTACATCGCGCGAAACCTCGAAATACCTAAGTGCGGTCTCGTGCCTGCGCAGGATTCCGACCTTGACTTTGGAGCCTTTGGGGCCACGCAACTTGTTGTAAATCTTCCCTTTTTCAATTTTGATCCCGGCGATTATGGTGTCGTTTATGCTTACGATTTTGTCGCCCGCAAGGATTCCGGCAATCTCCGAGGGGCCACCGGAAAGCGGTGCCACCACCTGGATTGTGTCGTCCAAGATGATAAACTCAATACCCACGCCCTCGAATTCGCCGTTCATGTCGTCTTCTACGGCTCGGAGTTCGTCGGGGCTGATGTACACAGAATGCGGGTCAAGCCCATCGAGGAGGTGTTCAATAGCGGTCGCGCGGAGGGTTTCGATATCCACGGAGTCAACATATTTGGCTTCGACATAGCGCAGTATTTCATCTATCGTTCCTGAGCTAACAGCGCTGTGCGATTCGAGGCTGAAATTCTGGTCGTAGTGTGGCAGTTTTTGACCGATGAACATCCCGACAGCCAGCGTGGCAGCAAGGATTAGGGGAAGTCGGGTCTGTAGTTTGGGGCGTTGTTCGTTGTCCGTCATGGTATTAATGCAGATTTTTCTGCTGAATTTTCAAAATTCTTCTAATTTTGTTTAAATTTTATTATTAATCTTCTTGTTTTCCGCCACCATGCATAATTCAGAACTTCCCCGACTCGATCAGTTGGATCATCAAATCCTTGCAAAACTTGTCGAAGATGGCAAAATGCCGTACACAGATATTGCCAAACAGCTCTTTGTTTCAAGTGGCACCATCCACGTCCGAATGAAAAAAATGGAGGAACTTGGCATTGTAAAAGGCTCCAGCCTTACACTCGACTACCACAAACTGGGTTATGACGTAACGGCTTTCCTTGGCATTTACCTCGACAAAAGCTCGCTCTATGACGAGGTGACCGAGCATCTCAAAAACATCCCAGAGGTGGTGACAGCCAATTATACAACGGGATCCTACGCCATCCTCTGCAAAATCGTGTGCAAAGATACGAATCACCTTCGCCTCGTTCTCCAAGATAAAATCCAAAAGATCGGCGGCATCCAGCGCACAGAGACTTTTATTTCGCTCGAAGAGCGCATCAACCGCTCTGTGAATTTTTTGGAGGGGGGTGTTGCTTGATTAATGCCGAGGCGCTGGTTTCACATTTTGTTCATCAAATCAAGCTTTCTGCGTATGTTCAAAAGGATACTTTCTCCCATGCCTTATTCGCTGGATTGGGCGGCACTGCTCATGCGCCTCGTTTTTTGCGGTCTGATGGTGTACAATCATGGCTTGATGAAGATCATTCTCTTTTCAGAAAGCCCTGATAGCTTCTCCGATCCTTTGGGGATTGGCGCGAGCGCATCGTACTATCTCGTGGTGTTTGCAGAGGCGATTTGCTCGGGCTTGGTATTACTTGGTCTCTTCACCAGGCTTGCATTGCTCCCGCTTTTGGTAACGATGGTGGTGGCGGTTTTTAGTGTGAATTGGGACAATACGCTGACTGAAAAAGAATTGCCTTTGCTCTACCTGTCGGTTTATATTGCCATCTGGCTGTTAGGCCCCGGGCGATTTTCTTTGGATGAGCGACTGTTTAGGGAGGGCCGGATTTGATGTAAACTTAATTTTGACAAGCCAGAGAAAAAAGATTAATTATTTTTGGCGGCTGAAAATTCTGAATCATGATCAGTCAGCGTTTTACATGTTGGCAGCATCTTTGGTACTTAAAACTACTTCTTCTTTTTCAAACACTCAAAATTTATGGCAAAACGCTACACTTTTTTTCGTTTAATCCTGCTTTTCGCGCTTTTTGTCATCCCTTACCTCTTGCATGCGAATGGGGAACCGACCAGTAACCCGCTAAATGGCGGACCGCTGAACGGAAACCCGGGCAAACCCGACTCGCTCGCCATGCGGCTTGGGCACTGCAACCCAATAACGGTTGCAGTCGTCAATTGCGTAACAAAGACCATCGAGTTGTCGGCCTTCGTAAGGTGGACATTTACTGGCGTATTGGATCCCTATGTGGCCACTTGGAACACAGGGGAAGTGGCCCACAAAATAACGGTCGTCCCACCGGGTGCCTGGAGTTGGGACCCCTCCATCACCGGCTGCGAGCCCAACCACTGGAACAACACATACGATCAGCCAGGCACCTTTTTTTATGGCGTTTTAGATATCACTGGTGCACCGCTTTGTGAGAGTGGGTATGTTAATCTCATAGTTACGCCACCTGATGATGTATATAGTTTTCCCAACTACACTTGGAACCCTCCAAGCTCCGGTAGTGGCCTTTCTCCTTATGAAGTTACCGAACCTGGGCTCTATTCGCTCACTGTGACCGATCAACTAGGGTGTATCTTCACAGACCAGTTCAACGTTCCAAATAGCCCACCTGTAGTCCCGACGCTTTCCGGGCCTCAATTTATGTGCTCGGATGGCGACACCGCTACGTTGCAGGTCAATCAGGTATGGAATGCATATCAATGGCCTGATGGCGAAACCACCCAATCCATTACTATCTACGGGCCAGGGCTTTACGATGTTACAGTTACCAATCAGTTTGGCTGTACAGGGCAAGGCGTTATTGGTGTTCAAACGGGAGATATTGACCCGGTCCCTATCAGTATGACCGCCCCTTCCATCTGCCCAGGGAATCCCGACACCTTGCGGGTAGTGGGCGGCTTCAGCCAGTACCTCTGGTCGAACAACGTTTTCGGCATCACCAACATCGTGACACAGCCGGGGACTTACTCGGTCACGGTGACCAACATACACGGTTGCACTGGCACTGGCAGCGTCACGGTGGGTCTCAAGCCCACGCCGACGCTCTCGGTGACGAGCACGCCGTTCTGCCCCGGAGGCACCTCGACGCTCACGGTGGCTGGCGGCGGCCTTTCGAACTACCTGTGGTCGAGCGGCCAGACGGGCAACCCGATAAGCGTTTCTGTCCCTGGGACCTACTCGGTGACGGTGAGCGGCGCGACGATCTGCCCGGCCACGGCCAGCGCCACGGCGCTGCCGTCCCCCTCCCCGACGACGGTCATCGCCCAGCCTGCCCAACTGAACTGTGCGCTCCTTCAGGAGATGCTCAACGCGTCGGGCTCTTCTGCGGACTCGAACCACACCTTTTTGTGGACGACCGCGGGCGGCAACATCGTGTCGGGCCAAGGCACGCTGACGCCGGTGGTGGACGCTGCGGGGACTTACACCCTGCAGGTGACCAACACGCTCACGGGCTGCACCTCCTCGGCCTCGGTCACGGTGAGCTCCGATATGCAGGCCCCTGGAGCGGACGCTGGCCCCCCCGCGACGCTCAACTGCCTTGTCGTGTCCCTGATAGTCGGCCCTTCCGCGCCGCCGGCGGACCCGACGCTCGTTCCCTCCTGGTCTGCCGGCGGGGGCGGCAACATCGTATCGGGCCAGGGCTCGTGGAACCCGGTGGTGAACATGCCGGGGTCCTACACGCTGACGGTGACGGACCCTGGGAACAGCTGCACCTCGACGGCCACCGTGCTCATCGCGCAGAACACGTCGCTGCCGACCTCGGCGGTGGCGCCTCCGGCCCAGATCACCTGCACGACGGGCACGGTCGCGCTGGACGGCTCTGGCAGCAGCAACGGCCCGAACTTCGCGTACCTGTGGACGACCGCCGGGGGCACGATTTCGGGCCCCACGAACACGGCTTCGACGACGGCGACAGCGGTGGGGACCTACACGCTGCTGGTGACCAACACCATAAACGGCTGCACGTCGGTTTCGTCGGTTGACGTGACGGCGGACCAGAACATACCGACGGCCCAGGCGGCACCTCCCGCGACGCTGACCTGCGCGGTGCTGGGCGTGACGATAGACGCGAGCATGTCGAGTTCCGGCCCGGCGTTCAGCTACATCTGGACGGGCCCTGCGGGCGGCATCATCGGCGGGCAGGGCACCCTGACGCCGACGGTGAACGCCCCGGGGACCTACACCCTCAACCTTTTGAACACGGCCAACAGTTGTTTTGCGACCCTGTCGGTGCCGGTACTGCAGGACATCGTGCCTCCGGCAGCAGATGCGGGTCAGGACGCGACGCTCAACTGCGTGGTACCGACCTTGAACCTTGACGGGACGGCCTCTTCTGTGGGCGCTAACTTCACGTACCAGTGGACTGCGAGCGGTGGGGGCAACATCACGGGCGGTGCCAACGGGCTGACGCCGACGGTGAACATGGCGGGGACTTACAACCTTCTGGTGACGAACCTTTCCAACGGCTGCACGTCCTCGTCCTCGGTGCAGGTGCTGAACGACGCCAGCGCGCCGGACGCACAAATAGCGGTTCCGGCGACGCTGACCTGTGTTACCCTTCAGGCGGTGATCGACGCCACGGGGTCCACTTCGGGCCCGACTTATACCTACAACTGGAGCGGCCCTGCGGGCGGGATCATACTGGGTCAGGGCACTTTGCAGCCGACGGTGAACCTCCCTGGGGTCTACACGCTTGACATCGTGAACACAGCCAACGGCTGCACGGACACTCAGAACATAAACGTGCCGCAGGACATAGCGGCGCCGACGGCCCAGGCGGGCCCCGACGGGCTGATCAACTGTGCCACGCCTGCAGGCACTGTGGGCAGCGCGGGCAACCCGGGCGGCCCGGGCTTCACGCTGCTGTGGACGACCGTGGGGGGCAACTTCACGTCTCCGACGAACGGCCCGACCGCCACGATAGACGCTGCCGGGACGTACACCCTGCTCATCACGAACAACACAAACGGGTGCACGGACACGGACGCGGTGGTGGTGACGGACGACTTTGCACCGCCCGCTGCTGCGGCCGGCCCGACGTTCGAATTGAACTGCATCCAGACCGTTGGGGTGCTACAGGGCACGGGCGCGGTGGGGGCGGGGATCACCTACCAGTGGACGACCCAGGATGGCACGATCGTCAGCGGGGCGAACACGCTGACGCCGACGGTGAGCGAGGAGGGCACATATGTCCTTTTGGTGACGAACGCCAACAACGGCTGCACAGGCACCGACCAGGTGCTCATAACGGTGAGCGCGGACGTGCCCGTTTCGGTGATCGCCCAGCCTGCCACACTGACCTGTGTGCTCGCAGACCTTGACTTGGACGCCATTGGCACGAGCTCCGGCCCGACGATCACGTATTCGTGGACGGCGGGCAGCGGCGGCAACATCACGGGCGGGAACACCACCCTGGCGCCGACGGTGGATGCCCCGGGCACGTACACGCTTTTGGTGACAGACTCGGCGAACAGCTGCACCTCGACTGAAACGGTGACCGTTCTGGAGAACGTGGTCAACCCGGTTGTGGACGCCGGCAGCGCCGCGCCGCTGACCTGTGCGGTACTGACCCAGCCCTTGGCAGGGTCGGTCACGTCCTCGTCCTCGCCCAACCTCGTTTACCTGTGGTCTACCACAGGCGGCACCATCGTCAGCGGGGGGAGCACGCCCGCGCCGACCATAGGTTCGATCGGCACCTACACCCTGTTGGTGACAGACAACGTCAACGGCTGCACGGGCACGGACGCAGTTCAGGTCGTGGACGATATCGTCCCGCCCGTGGCCAGCATAGCGCAGCCGCAAATTTTGACCTGCGACCTGTTGCAGACCCCTGTGAACGGCACGGCATCCAGCCAGGGCGCGAACTTTGTCTATCTGTGGACGACCCAGGACGGCAACATCGTCAGCGGTAGCACGAGCAACCAACCGCTGGTGGACGATCCGGGCACGTACGAGCTTTTGGTGACGAACCTATCCAACGGGTGCACCGAAACGGCGTCCATCGTCGTGGGCGAGGACGTGCTGCCGCCTGCGGCAGAGGCCGGCCAATCGGTCGGCCTTGACTGCGACACGCAATCAGACACCCTCAACGGCGCAGGTTCGAGCACGGGTGCGAACTTTACCTATCTGTGGTCCACGACGGGCGGGCAGATACTGTCGGGGGGCACTACCCTGACGCCGCAGGTCGGCGACCCGGGGACGTATGTGCTGACAATAGAGAACACGACAAACGGCTGCATCTCGACGGACAACGTGCTGGTGACGGAAGACGTGACGCTGCCCGTTGCCGCGATAGCGCCGCCGCAGCTCCTCACCTGCGTGGCGACCTCGGCCGCGCTCGACGGCTCCGGCACGAACTTCGGCCCCTCGCCGACGTATGCGTGGGCGACGGCGGGCGGCAACATCGTCAGTGGCGCCAGCGCGCTGGACGCGGTGGCCGACGCGCCGGGCACCTATGTGCTGACGGTGGTGAACACGGTGAACGGCTGCACGGACACAGAGCAGGTGGTGGTGGCCGAGAACGTGGCCCCGCCGCCCTTGAGCACGCTGCCGGTCGGCCCGCTGACCTGCACGGTGCTGGAGCGGACGCTGACGGCCAACGCCCCGGCGCAGGCTGTGTTGCAATGGGCGACCCTGAACGGGCACATCGTATCGGGGGCGAACAGCCCCAGCCCGGTTGTTGACGAGCCGGGGCTGTACACGGTTACGGCCACGTTGCCCTTGAACGGCTGCACGGCCGTGTCCCAAACTACCTTGCTCCGGGAGCAGAACGTTCCGACGGGCCTGCAGTTCCTGCTGGACCCACCGCTGTGCAACGGGACTTTGGGCCTTTTGACGGTGGAGCAGATAGACGGCGGCATCGGGCCGTTCGAGTACTCGATCGACGGGGGAACGAGTTTCTTCCCGGCTCAGGACATAGACGGCCTTCAGCCGGGCACGTACGAGCTGGTGATCCGGGACGCGAACGGCTGCGAGATCACGCAGGTGGTGCCGGTGCCTACGCCGCCCACGCCTGCGGTGGCCCTTCCCCTGGAGTTCAGCATCCAGTTGGGGGAAGACCAGCAGTTGCAGGCGGTGGTGCCGCCGGCCTATCCGCTGGCCTTGATCGAGGAGGTGATCTGGGAGCCTTTGACGGGGCTGACCTTTGAGGACAGCCCGACAGTCGCAGAACAGCTCAGCCCGGTTGCGATGCCGTTCTCGACGACACAGTACACGGTGACGATCATCACCGCAGAGGGCTGCCGCGCGGTGGCGCGGACGGTGATCAAGGTTGACCGCAACATAGACATCTATGCGCCGAACATTATATGGCCGGAGGACCCTGACGGTCAGAACGGGGCGTTCACGCTGTTCACGCGTCAGGGCTCTGTGAACCAGATACTGAGCCTTCAGGTGTACGACCGCTGGGGCGAGCAGTTGTTCGTGAACCGCAACTTCAAGCCGGACGACCCGACGGTGGGCTGGCCCGGGGACTACAAGGGCGAGCCGGTGAACCCGGGTGTGTTCGTGTGGTGGGCCGAAGTGGAACTGGTGGACGGCCAGAAAATTTTGATGAAGGGCGACGTGACGGTGGTGCGGTAGGTGCCTTGTAGAATAGAAATTATTGCGGCCTTCGAGATTCAACTGAATTCTCGAAGGCCGCTTTTATTAGGTGATTAGTGCCCAGTTTTTTCCGCCTTATTTTTGCCCCTATTTTCTGCAAGGCAGATATAGACCAATAAATTGCTTGTGAACTATGATACATTTTCGCTTAATTTTCTTTTTATTTCTCCTATTCCACTTTCAAAACTGCAAGGAAAAAGCACCCGTAAATATACGCCCGCTCAACGCCGAAATAGTGCCCGACAATGCCCAGCCCTTGGAGCTGAACATAAATAATATTAACTGTTGGGTTGAGAAGGAGCATTTTATCGTCACGGGCATTTGCTCGAACACCTCTGGTAAATGGCAAAAAATATGGCTGGAGGCTATGCCGATTGATGCTAAGGGGAAGCCACTTTCCATTTCCAAGCACTCCTCCGTTATTGTGGCTACTTTTTCAGACGCGGTGCCACCGAATGGGCGCACGTCGTTTTATGCAACCTGGCCTTTGACCGAATTTTCAGGAAAACCTGCTTCTTGCAACATCAAAGTAGCGGGAGCAATCCCGAAAGACCCCGGCCCGATTCTGGCAATGTCCGTGGTGAATGGCTTAAAAATGTTTGCCCCAAGTGTGGCTGGCGAAGCAGCTCCGAAGGAAAGAGCTTGGCAAGTAAGCGGCACGATTAGCAACCCGCTCGATATGGTGGCCACAAGCCCAAGATTGGAAATCCTTCTCTTTGGTACTGACAACAAACTTTGGATGAGCACCGTGCTCAACCCAGATGATCCGGCCATTCAGCCAATCTTTTCTTTCCACCGTCAGGGGCCAATGCAAGCTAAAGAGGAAAGGGGGTTTAGCCTACAGGTGTATTATGCGGGTTTGCCGCAGGTTTTGAAGGATATAAAAATCGGGCGGGTGGAAATTTTGCCTTTTGAGGCACGGAAGTAACTTAAGTGAGCGAGCAAAATAAACCGCAGAGGCACAGAGACGCAAAGAGTTGATTTTCAAACGCTCTGCTCCTCTGCGGTTAAATAAAACTAATTTTACTCAGGACTTAAGTCAACTGTTCGCTGATCAAGCCGAACCTGCGCTCGCGGTTTTGGTAATTCAAAATGGACTTGAATAATTCGTCTTTCCCAAAGTCTGGCCAAAAAACAGGTGTAAAATAGAGTTCCGCGTATGCCACTTGCCAAAGCAAAAAATTGGACAGCCGTGCCTCTCCGCTGGTGCGTATAAGAAGTTCCGGGTCAGGGATGCCATGGGTGCTGAGTTCACGTTCGAACATAGCCTCGGTAATGTCGGAAGGTTGTATTGCACCAATTTTTACTTGCTCGGCCAAGTGACGCGTAGCGTGCAGGATTTCCCATTTGGCTGAATAATTGAGCGCGAGCACCAGTGTAACCCGATTGTTGTTTTTTGTTTTTTCGATACCATCCCGCAAGGTTTTCAGGGTCGCTGCGGGAAGCGCCTCAATGTCGCCGATTGCCATGAGGCGTACACCATTCTTGTTCAGGTCGCGGATTTCGCCTTTGATGGTTTCTACCAAAAGCGACATCAAGGCCATCACTTCGGCGGGTGGACGATTCCAGTTTTCGGTGCTGAAAGCATAGAGGGTGAGGTATTTTACGCCGATTTGAGCGGCAGCCTCTGTAACTTCGCGCACACTTTTCACGCCACTGCGGTGGCCCAGCACCCGGGGCATCCCTTTTTGTTTGGCCCAACGTCCGTTGCCATCCATGATAATGGCAATATGCTGCGGCACATTGTCAGGGTTGATTTGTGATTTAAGGTCAGACATTGTTTAGGCAGAGTAGCGGTATCCCTGAAATCTGTTCTGAGTGTATTCTAAATAATCAGTCCAGGAACAGATTTACGGGGCATATTTCTCAAAAGCCGACAAAGGTACGTTTCAGCCTTGATTATCAGATTCAGAACACAATTTCCAAAAGTTCACAATCTTATAAAATGCATAAAGAAGTCCGTCAGCGGTTCAACGCCGCTTTTACACAAGAAAAATATGAGGCATTCCTCGAAACGGTAAACACGGCCTTCGGAGAGCCATGCACTTTTCGTATGGCTGAGACGCCGATTTTTGTACCCAAAAACCTGAAGAACAAACTTCTGAAAGGTGTGGAGGATATCTGTAAAGTCATCACTGCACCCGATTTCATGAGCCGGAGCGAATCTGCCTTGCCCGAGCACCTGCGTGTGCCAGGTGAAGATGCGCACACACAATTCCTTCAACTCGATTTTGGTATTTGTCGCGACGCGAATGGTGAACTCAGCCCGCAACTCATTGAAATGCAAGGGTTCCCGTCGCTCTATTTTTTTCAACACTTGCTGGCTACAGGCTATCGGAAGCACTTTGACATCCCGACGGAATTCCATCACCTCTTTGGAGGAATTGACGAGGCCGGCTACATTGAGATGCTTCGGGAGCTGATCGTAGGCAATTCCAAGCCAGAAAACACCATCCTGCTGGAAGTGGAACCTGAAAAACAAAACACGCGGATAGATTTTTGGGGAAGCAGAAAATACTTGGGAATCAAAGTCTTATGCCTTTCTAAACTCAAACGAGAGGGCCGTGACCTTTACTATCTTGACGACAATGGGCGACGTGTGGGTGTGGAACGGATTTACAACCGCATCATCTTTGACGAACTTGAACGCCGCGCCGATCTCCCCCGTGAGTGGGACATGACCACCGAAGTGAACGCCGAATGGGTGGGTCACCCCAATTGGTTTTTCCGCATCTCCAAGCACTCGCTGCCATTTATCCAAAGCGAATTTGTGCCCAAAACCCTCTTTGTCAATGAGCTGAAATCCATCCCGGATGATCTCGAAAATTGGGTTTTGAAACCGCTCTTCTCTTTTTCCGGCCAGGGCGTGAAAATCAACATAACCCGCGAAGACGTGGAATCTGTGGACGACCCTGCTAATTTTATACTTCAACGCAAGGTGGAATACATCCCCGGGGTGCAAACACTTGACCCAGCAGAACCGTCCAAATGCGAAATTCGCATGATGCTGCTTTGGAACAAGGGTTGGCCTGCCCCGCGCCTCGTGAACAACCTCGTTCGCATGAGCAAAGGCGAAATGGTGGGCGTGCGCTACAACAAAGGCAAGGAATGGGTAGGTTCGAGCGTGGGCTTCTTTGAGCCTTGATTGCTTACCACATAGTCCACATAGAACACATAAGTTGATAAAACGCCGGGTGGTTTCGCCTTGAACTGAACGCCAATTTGGACTAGTGCCGCATCCACCGAATAACCCATGAATATAAGAGGCAGATTTTTTGCTCATCAAGGCATGAGAAGGGCGAAATGCGGGACATTTTAACCGACAAATAACGATGATGAGCGGAAAATATGACCGTCAGATTCAAGGGTTATTCGGTGGATGCGGCACTTGGGTAGATAGTTGCAAAAAAATTCCCTTGATTTGCATTCGCTAGGCTGCAAGCATTGTCTTTGCCCTGGCAACTAACAATGGACATGAACGAAGCCTCTCTCCTCATCGTGGATGACAACCCCGGCGTGCTCAGCGCAGGCAAACTTTTTCTAAAACGACACTTCGCCGAGGTGGACACTACACGCGACCCAGAGGAAATCCCCATCTTCTTGAAGGAAAAACGCTACGCGCTCATCATGCTCGACATGAATTTTGGACGCAGCGCCAAAAACACCGGGCAAGAGGGATTCGATTGGCTTGCCCGAATTTTGGAAATTGACCCCAGTGCCGTTGTAGTGCTCATCACCGCTTATGGAGACGTGGAGTTGGCCGTACGCGCCATCAAAAACGGTGCGACCGATTTCGTGCTCAAGCCCTGGGACAATGAAAAATTGCTTGCCACGCTCTCCTCAGCGCTTCGGCTCAAAGCCAGCAAGGATGAAAATAATCAGTTGAAGACCAAGCAATTGGGTCGCAACCTTGCCGCGACGAGCGACCTTCCAGAAATGATTTTCCAAAGCCGTGCCATGCTACAGGTCTGGGAAACGGTTCAGCGTGTTGCCGAAACGGATGCCAACGTGCTGCTGCTTGGCGAAAACGGGACAGGCAAAGATTTGATCGCGCAGGCCATCCACGCGCAGAGCAGCAGGGCCAAGGAGAATTTTGTGAAAGTAGACATGGGCGCCATCACTGAGACGCTCTTCGAAAGCGAGCTTTTTGGCCATGTAAAAGGTGCCTTCACCGATGCTCGCGACGACCGTCCGGGTCGTTTCGAAGCCGCAGACGGTGGCACTATCTTTTTGGATGAAATCGGAAATCTCTCGCTCGGTTCGCAGGCCAAACTCCTCACGGTGCTGCAAAACCGCACGGTCACACGCGTAGGCTCCAACCGATCGCGGCCGGTGAATGTCAGGGTGTTGACCGCCACCAACCAAAATTTGTTTGAGGCGGTGAACAGCCGCGTCTTCAGGCAGGACTTGCTTTACCGCATCAACACCATAGAAATTCAATTGCCGCCCTTGCGCGAACGCACCGACGACATTGAACCCTTGGCGCAGCACTTTTTGAAGGATTTTGCGCGAAAATACAAGCGTCCAGTGAACAGCCTCAGCGCAGCCCTTTTGAAAGAAATGCACCGTTACCCCTGGCCTGGCAATATCCGCGAATTGCAGCACGCGGTAGAGCGGGCAGTCATCATGACGAAAGGCGAAAAACTACAGCCGGAAGATTTCTTTTTCCGCGAAGCGGGACAAAACAGTGAGATAGATTTACCCACCATGAACCTCGACGACATGGAAAAACAATTGATCATGAAGGCTTTGCAAAAATACCACGGGAATATTACGGAGGCCGCGACGGAGCTGGGGCTGACGAGGGCTTCTTTGTATCGAAGGTTGGAGAAGTATCAATTGTAAGGCTGCAAGCATGGAGGAAGTGCCTGCCATTTTCAACGTTTGAAAACGGGCAGTTGACGCACCCTAATCCCTCCCTCGTCAATGGTAATCAAACTACCTTGCTGAACATGCTCGTAGAGGATGGAAAAATTTAGTAGTACAATTTCTCGAAACAAGATGGGGTTGAGTGCTCCTAAACGAAAGGTAGCAATTGTTGGAAACCGTTACCCAGAGAGCACCATGATTCTTGAAAAATCCAAGTCGTTGGTCAAAATTGTTTCGCCTGATTGACTGGCAAAAGCAATGATTTCCTCATCTGGCGTTTGATCCAAGTCAACATCATAAACGTGGCGAGCCGGGTAGCCCAAGTCGAGCATGATATCACGGAAAGAGGGAAGAAGGTTTTCGTCGAGTAGGAACTTCATGCAGCAACCGATGACCGAAGTGGGATGTAACGACCTTGAAGATAAGCAGTTGCGAACGATAATGCTTGTTGAATGTCTTCTCTTTTAAGTTTGGGGTATTCTCCTAAAAGATCGTCCACTGTCAAACCGCCAGCGATGTAAGACAAAATAGCGGATACTGTAATGCGTGTGCCATCAATACGAGGTTGGCCTTCACAAATGGCCGGGTCCGTTACAAGGTGCGGGAAACCTGGAAAATGGACTTGCATAATTTGAGTTGTGTTGATAAACAAAGGTACACTTCATTCAGGATTAATGTCCGGGTATTTCGCCTGAATCGCCTTGGGTGCTGTCTCCCACCAAGCCATTCGCAGGGCATCCTGGCAAAGTTCCCACTCGGCGGTTTCTAGGTTGATGTGCGTCCCTTCATTTTGTATTTGTTTTGGCCGAATCAGTTCAGGTGACTTTCCTTTGCCTGCAAAAGTATTCCAATGCGTTCAAAACCCACCTCCGCAGCGAAGATACCCGGCTGGAACTTTTTGATGATTTGCCGCCAGAAGCCCAGCAAAAAACTTTAGACAGCCTCTGATTATGCCCTTTGTTCGCAGATTTTCGTTCGCATTCGCCTGGCGCATCGCGATGCTGGGCTTGGCCATTGCCAGCGCAGTGACGGCTGCTATGCTGAGTACGCCACAGATTGCGCTTTCCCTGTTGTTTGGAATGGTGGCTATTGGCCTGGCGTTCAGCCTTTTCCGTTATGTGAACGATACCAACCGTCGCCTCGCCCGTTTCTTTGAGAGTGTGCGGTATTCTGATTTCGCGATTCGGTTTTCGTCGGCCAAAGACAAGGGCGATTCGTTTGCCGAGGTAAACCGCCAGTTCAACGAAGTGCTGGAGGCCTTCCGCCAAACACGCGCCGAAAAAGAAGCCAACCTCCTGTTTCTCAATACCATTGTGCAGCATCTCAGTTCGGGTATTTTGGTCTTCGATGCACAGTCGGGCGTACTGGTATCGAACAGCGCGGCTTTCCAACTGTTGGGTGTTTACCGCTTGCACCACCTCCACGATTTGCCCGAAAGGCACAAGGCGCTTGCGCAATTTGTGCAGCATCTGAGTTCCAAAGGCAAGATCCTCTATCAGCCTGAAACCAACCGCCAATTGGCCGTTCAAGGCGTGAGCATGAGCCTTCAAGGTCGCGCCGTGCGCTTGCTCACGCTCCAAAACATTCACCCGGAATTGCAGCGCAAGGAGGTGGATGCCTGGCGTAATTTGACCAGGGTACTGCGCCACGAGATTATGAATTCCGTCACTCCCATTGTCTCGCTGGTAGAAACGGCGCAGGAAATTGTAAAACACGATCTGCCCCAGAATGCCGCTACAGCCGACCTCAGGGAAGCACTTGAGGTGGTGGCTGTGCGCAGCCGGGGACTGGTAAATTTTGTGGAAGCCTACCGTTCGTTCAGTGCTATCCCGCAGCCGAGGTTGGAAGATATTTCGGCCAAAACCCTGCTGGAGCGGGTAGTGCAACTGGCCGTTTCTGAAAGTAAAGACCTGAATATCAAGATAGAATCCTTCGTACAGCCCGAAACACTTCGCCTCCACGCCGATGCCGCACAGATAGAAATGGTGTTGCTCAACCTAGTGAAAAACGCCAGAGAAGCCTTCGGTGCGTTGCTTGTAGCACGAGCTCCAACCATTGATCGGAGCGGACAAATCCCCCCCTCCCCCAAT
>Ga0163149_10001432_pt1 | contig 30642 bp, 21 predicted proteins | sample OliLakLV19MP5G1_FD_148604 | JGI IMG/M metagenome (GOLD analysis project Ga0163149, IMG submission 148604) | Freshwater microbial mat bacterial communities from Lake Vanda, McMurdo Dry Valleys, Antarctica - Oligotrophic Lake LV.19.MP5.G1 | ecosystem: Environmental > Aquatic > Freshwater > Lake >... | reverse complement strand
TTGTTGATTCGCTCCAGTCGTTTTGCCCCGGCCGATCCAAATCACCCCGGGCAACGCGCCCGCGGCTGGAGCGTTCGTCCCGTACTCGATTACCCGAAGCTCCGACGCTGCGTTGTTCAACTGAGCGTGGTGCTTCACGCCATTCTTCCCCTGGCAAAGCTTCGGCTGCATTCCCCAAGCAGTCGTCACCGCGTGCAGCAGCCGACGGATTCTAATATCGGTGGCCACAATCTGGATGGATTGCCCCCGCAGCACCGGAGACCCGAGATGCGCCAAAGTGCGTCCGGGAGATTCCGCTTCGTGCGCGATGATCGCGCAGCGAAAACAGGAACCGCGTCCGCGCTGGCTGCGCACGACGATATCGCCACCCATAAGCCGCGCAAAAGATCGGCTGATCGTCAGACCCAGTCCGGTGCCGCCATAGGTGCGGGCAATGTCTCCAGTTGCCTGCACGAAGGGCTCGAAAATTTTATTGATATGATCCCGGTCGATCCCGAAACCGGAATCCGCCACGGAAAAACTCCAGCGCCACCGTCCGCCCTCGACCGGCAGAGCGGATACGCCCAAGTGGATCCCGCCGCGTTCGGTGAACTTCACGGCGTTCTGCAGCAGGTTGATCAGGATTTGCTGCAGGCGGCGCGGATCGCTCTCCAGCGCCGTGGGCGTACCGGGGGCAATCCAGAAACTCAGGCCGAGGGATTTTTGCCGGGCGGGCACGGCGATCTGCCGGAGCGTCGCCGACAACAGCGCGAGCAAATCAAATCCTTTCACGTCGAGTTTGGCGCGATCTTCCTGCAACACGGAGAAATCCAGGATCTCCGCGATGATGCCGAGGAGGTGCTCACCGCTCTCGAGAATCAAGCTGGCCGACTCGGCCGGTTTCGTGCCGGCGAATTCCCGCACCATGGTGCCGGAGACGCCGTTGATCACATTCAACGGCGAGCGCAGCTCGTGACTCATGCGCGCGAGAAATGCGGTCTTCGCGCGATTCGCCGTCTCGGCGGCATGGGCCAGCTCCTGCGCACAGGCGATGGCCGATTTAAGTTGGGAATTCGTGTGCTCGAGTTCGACGGCGGAGGTAACCAAGCGCGCCTGCGCCTCTTTCGCCGCCGTAATATCCTCCTTCACCGCGATGAAATGCGAGATCTGGCCAGCCGGATCGCGTACCGGGGAAATGGAAGCGGATTCCCAATAAAGTTCACCGTTTTTCCGGCGATTGTGCAATTCCCCGTGCCACTCGTGCCCGCGGGTGACCGTGGCCCAAAGATTTTGATAGAATTCCCGCGTCTGAAACCCGGACTTCAACACCCGGGGATTATGCCCGATCACTTCCGTGGCCGTGTAACCCGTGACCGCCTCGAAACGCGGATTCACATACTCGATGGCACCCGTTGGGTCGGTGATGACGATGCTCACCGGACATTGCTCGACGGCGCGGGAGAGATTACGCAGGGTTTTCTCCCGCTGCGTCCGCTCGGTGATATCACGTACAAAACAAATAAAACGGTCATGCGCCGGTTCATTACCATTGGAGTAAATTTCAATCTCGAGATGTCGCCCACCGGATCCAATGCACGAGTGTAACATTTGCGGCAGACGCGAGGCCAGTTTTTCTTCTAAGGCGGCGCTCTCCTTCGCGCCATTAAGGCCAGCGAATAATTGCCCCAAGGTGAGATCAAGCAACGCGGGCCGGGACAGCCCGGTCAACCGGCAGGCCGCATCGTTGACCATCAGGATTTGTCCGGAGATGTCGGTGGCCATCAAACCATCGGGGGTGGTTTGGACCATGCCGGCGAGTGTTGCCTGGCTTTGCTGCAACTTCGCCTCCACTTCACACAGGTGCAGCGCCATCTTGATCGTGGCATGCAAAGCGGTTTCCATGTATGGTTTGTTCAAAAACCCGACCGGGGCGGCGGCTTGGGCCCGGGTCCAAACCGCCGCAATATTCTGGGCGGTCACCAAGACCGATCGGATACCGAACCGCACTCGGATTATTTCCGCCACCCCGATGCCGTCGATTCCGTCCGCCAAATTAATATCCATCAGCACCAGATCCGGGCGCAACTGCTCGACCAGGCTCAACGCCCGTTCGCCAGAATTGGCCGGTCCGAGCGGCGCAAATCCGAAGGTTTGCAGCTGCCGCGCCATCAACATGGCGGTGGCTGGTTGATCTTCGACGATGAGGATGCGCGGTATTTTCATGGAGTAAGTGCAGGTCAAAAAAGATCGATCCCCTCTCCGAAACTTTTGTCGGAGGCCAGAACCAACGGAGCCGCCGCGACGCGGTTGGATTTATGGGGGGAAACTTCCAGGGGAATCATACGCGTACCGTTGACCGCAGACGAAGGAGCAGGCTCGTCGCATAGCTCAATCGCCTCGTCGGCCGAGGCCACCGGCCGCAGTTGGAGCGCGGTCGCATGCGTGGCGTTCTCCTGTTTCATCGTGTACCGGTCCTGATGTTTTTTAATCTTCGCCAGCACGGCGGTACTCGGGGCCCCGATCATGACCGACGCCGTACTCAGCGCGATGAGCGCGCGGGACAAAGCCAACGCCGGAGCAAAAGTAGACTCGCTCAGGGTCGGGAAATTCAGATGGGCCAGCAACGCCTGGCAATCAGCATGCAACGGCTCAAATTCGCTCCGGGCCTGCACGGAACCATCCCGGACCCGCGCCACCAACCGGGCAAGCTTTTCGGTGACCGAGACGAGACCCCGCTCCAACTGGATTTTTTCCGTTGTCACGATGGTGAGAAACTCCGTGCCCTCTTTTTTCACCAACTGCAGCTTCTCCAGATTCGCCATGAGCTCTACCGTGAGCTTGCGCGTCGACTGGGCATTGGCGTCGGACACCTTGCAGGTTTCCTCGGCCAAACGGTTGAGTGCATCGACCGATGACAACCGGGCGGCCGCGATCTGGGCGTTCAACGCGACAATCTTCACGTCGAGATCGTAGCGACTGATTTCATTCGAAAAATCACGCACCACTTCCTCAATTCGTTCCACGAGCCGGGTCGTCCGCGCATTCGCCTGCTGACTCTGTTCGATCACATTCGTGAGACCCTGAAGCTCCCGGGAAAACATTTTCGCAATGTTACAGTGGTCGAGGGCGGTGGCGGCGGCCGATTCCATCGAGGAAAACCGCTCGACCATCGCAGTGCTGGTATCGAGGAGGGCCTGCAAGCCCCCGATAACGGCGGAGCCCGCTCCATCGATTTCGGTGCGCGACGCCTCCAGTTGCGCGATCTGAATGCGGGCAATTTGATGCACGTAGTTCCACTCCAGTTTCTGCCCTTCCCGTGAACGGCCCCCCGGCACCTGGGTCGCTTGGAAGTGTTGCTCCAGATCCTGAAAACTTTCGCTGACGTGTTCCAGTTGTTGCCGGACGATGTCCTGATGCTGCAGCGCCCCGATCACGGCCATCGTCTGCGGCTGGGCGGTGGTGAACAATTCCCCGATCGCTTTGCTCTGTTCCACACACGGGGCCAAACCCGCCTGCAAGTCCGAGAGCTCCCGCTGGATCGTATCGATGCTTGCGCTCGCTTTGCGCTGCAGCTCTTTCTCGGTCGCACTCAGTTCGGCTCGGGCAGTCCGCGACTCGGAAATCACCGTCTCGATCCGCCCGAAGGCCGTGTTGGTGCATTTCTGGATCCGATCCCCGGTTTCCGCGATGGCCGACGACACGTTCAGAAACACCGGTTGGGTTTCCGGCGGGAGTCGGCTGGCCTCGATCCGGATACTGAGAGTGACGATCCGGAGAAACAAAAGATCCCGATCAAATTCCTGCCGATTCTGACAACTCTCCATGAGCGCCGTCTCCACTTCGATGAGTCTCGCCTGCGCCGACACCGCGATACCCGCATTGGCATGCACCAAATCAACCGAGTCCTTGTAGAGCGCGTAGGCGGATGAGATCGCCCGCTCTTCATCACGATCCTGCAACACGGCGTCGAGCCCCGCCGTTTGGATGCGAATCGCCGCGAGCCGGGAACTCAACTGCGAAAGTCCCTTGGCGAGATCCGTGAATTCCTGATCAGATGACTGACCAAACCCGTGCAGCCCTTCGCGACAGGCTGCAATCTGAGTCAAAAATCCCGCCACCACTTCACGTCGTGGTTGAGCCCGCCCGAACCGCCGCAGACCGGTGCGGAGCCACTCGAGGGCGCGGGCAATGGAGGGTCGAGTGGGCATCGTTCAGCTAGAATTTTACTTCAGCCGATCAGCCGATGAATAGCCGCCATCAAGGCATCAGGCAAAATGGGCTTTTTCAGAATCTCGCAGTTGCCGGAAGTCGCCATCGTGGCCGTAATTTCCTTCTGCGCTTCGGAGGAAATCACCAGGACCGGCAGACCGTCGTAGCGTTTGCTGGCGCGAGCCCGGACCAAGAATTCGGCTCCACTCATCCGCGGCATCAGCAAATCGAGGATCACAAGATCGATGGGATTTTTTTCCAACACCGCCAACGCTTCCATCCCATCGGCTGCAGTCAGAGCCGTAAAGCCCGCCTGGCTGACCAGCATCTTGTGATAGAAGCGGACACTCGCCAGATCATCGACAATCAAAATGGTTTTCATAGGGAACGAAGTTTAAGTAGCGGCTGAAAGTTTGGGGAGACGGGGTGCCCCACCCCCGCTGCTTGGATGCCCCTGCGGGGTGAGGGCACCCCGCCTCCAAGGACGAATGAAGAAACGATGGTCATAGGTGGCAGGCGTTAAGTGGTGCGCGTGCGGAGGACCGCAGCGGGAATTTGTTCGAGCGGGAGAACTTCATCCACGCCGCCGAGTTTGATCGCCTCTTTCGGCATGCCGAAGACAACGCTAGACGCTTCGTTCTGCGCAAAAGTGTGCGCCCCGGCATCGTGCATTTCCTTCATGCCCTGTGCCCCATCGTCTCCCATCCCGGTGAGAATCACCCCCACCGCATTTTTTCCCGCGAAGCGTGCGGCCGAACGAAACAAGACGTCGACGGACGGTCGATGCCGGCTCACGAGCGGACCAGCGCGCACTTCGACGACATACTGATTGCCGACGCGCTTGAGCATGGTGTGCTTGCCGCCCGGCGCGATGAGCACGAGGCCCGGCCGGACTACATCATTATCGACTGCTTCCTTCACGTGCATGCGGCAGAATGAATCCAGATTGTGCGCGAACGAACCGGTGAAGTTTTCCGGCATGTGCTGCACGATCACGATGCCCGGCGCGCCCGCTGGCAGTCCTTCCAGGAAAACCGCAATCGCCTGCGTGCCACCGGTGGAGGCCCCGACAACAATCACTTTCTCCGTCGAGGCCATCGCGGCTGAGGGATTCCCCTTGGCCAACATCGCATCGGCGGAAAGTTTACGACGCGTGACGGAGCGCGTGGCGAGCCGATCAGGCCGGACACTGGCGGCGGCTTTCACCGCATCGCAGATCGTGATTTGTGACTCGGCGAAAAATCCTTCGGTGCCGACCCGCGGCTTGGTGATGATATCAACCGCACCCAGTTCAAAAGCCCGCAACGTGGCTTCCGCCCCATCCGTCGCATGACTGGAGCAAATGATGACCGGGATCGGATGCTGGGCCATGATCCGTTGCAAGAAAGTGAGCCCGTCCATCCGGGGCATTTCGATGTCGAGCGTGATCACGTCGGGCGTCGCGTCGCGCATGAGCGCCACGGCTTGATACGGATCGCCCGCGCAGCCGATCACCTCCAGTTGAGGATCGCCTTCGAGCACAGCGGTCATCGCCTCCCGCACGGCGGGGGAATCGTCCACTACGAGTACTTTGATTTTGTTGGTCATGGTGTTTTCCTTTCGGCGTGGAGTTTTATCCACACAACTCCGGTCCAATTTTCATAAAACAGGCGCACGCCGGCGCTATGCCCGACTTTTTCCGCGATGATGGGAATGCCGGCGGTCGCGAGCACGCGACGGGCGACGACTACATTTTCGTCCCCGACGGCGTGGTTTTCATTGACCAATTTCAAGGGGCATCCGCCGCCAAACACCTTCGCCTTAAGATCGCCGGGCATGCTCCCCAATTGGCACATGCGCTCGATGAGACGCAGCGTCGACCATTCGCCATGGATCGCAGTATTGCCGCCCCGTGGCACCAGATAATGATTCATGCCGCCAAACTGTCGCGCGGGATCGTACAAACACACCGAGACGCACGAACCGAGGACGGTGGACATCCGCACGGGTCTGGCCTCCACCACCAGATCGCCCGCCCAGAGCATGGCTTCGGTGTACGAGACCGTTTCGCCACCGTCGACGTCGTGGGAAACCGGTGGGGCGATGAAACTCAGACAGCTCATTTCGCGACGGAGTGGGCGTTGAGCCGATAGACGGCGGTGCCGGCATTGCGCAGCGGCAGCCCGAGCCCTTGCAGCGTTTCGGCGTGGGCGGTGAAGAAAAAGCCATCCGGCCGCAGATTCCGGCAGAGCTTGGTCACGACCTGTTGCTGGGTCGGCCGGTCGAAATAGATCATCACATTGCGAAAGAAAATCGCATCCATCATTTCCTTCACGCCGTAATCGGGAGAAAGAAAATTGAGATGGCCGAAACGCACGTGCCTTCTCACTTCCGGGGCGATCCGCACTTGGCGTGCCGCCGGATCGCGGCTGCGCAGGAGATATTTTTTCTGAAGCGCCTTGGGGATGGGCGCCACCTTCTCCTCCTCGTAGATTCCTTCCTGCGCCAGATGGAGCACGCGAGTGCTGACGTCGGTTGCCAGAATCGCAAACTCGAAGGGCGACGCGGCCTGTTGTTCCAGGAGCGTCATCGCAATCGTGTACGGTTCTTCGCCTGAGGAACAACCCGCACACCACACACGAAAAACCGGCGCACTCCGCGTGCGCCGCCAGATTGCCAGAGTTTCGTTGACCAGGACGATGAAGTGATCGGCTTCGCGCAGAAAATCCGTCTTGTTCGTGGTCGCGAGGTTCAGGAGATGCTCGAGCTCCTCCGCCTGATGGGCGGGGTTTTGGAAAAACTGCGTGTGGTATTCCTCGAAGGTCTCGAGCCCGAGTTCGCGGAGCCGGCGTTGCAGCCGGCTCTGAAGCATCACGCGCTTGGCCGGCGGCATCAAGATGCCGAGCGTCGTCGCGATAATCGTGCTGAAGTCCTCGAACTGAGCGTGGGTGAGAGCGTGACATTCCATTGGGTTTTTTGGAAATAGGTGACGCGCGTTGCGCCACGACCTCAGGCGATGGCGGCAGCGGTGGGATGGGCGTTTTCAGTGAGGGTGACCAGTTCTTCGGTGGTGAAGACGCGCTCGATATCGAGAATGATGGTAAAGCGATCTCCGCGCCGGCCCATGCCGAGAATCAGATCCGTGCGCCAGCGCATCCCGAGCGAAGGCGGATCGTTGATCTCGTGCGGTTCCAGTTCCATGACCTCGTGGACGGCATCGGCGAGACCGCCGACCACGACGCTTTCGCCGTCGATTTGGAGTTCCATGACGATGATGCGCGTGTGCAGCGTATCCGCGACAGCGGGCAAACCGAATTTGCTGCGCAGATCGACGACCGGAATGGCGTTGCCGCGAACATTCACGACACCGCGGAGATATCCGGGTGCAGTCGGCACGCGGGTGATGTGACTGAGATCGAGGACCTCGCGGGCCTTGAAAACGTTGATGGCGAAAAGCTCGCCCCCGAGCCGGAACGTCAGATACCGGGCCGTCTCGGTGATTTTGGAAGTACTCATGATGGGTAGAGTGCGGCTGGGTGGATCAATACCGTTCGAATTTGCTGTCGGAGGCATCGTGGCCGTTCGTCTCGAGATCGATCATCACGCCGCTCGGCGCGACGGCAGCCCGGGTTTGCCGCGGCGCCGATGAGGCGGCGTGAGCGGCCGGTTTGGCCGGTTTATGCACGATCGGCGCATGATGGGGCGCAGCGGGAGCCGGAGCTTTGCTGCGTCCGGCGACCTTCGCGGTCGCGCGGCGGCCATCGTCGGTGACCTTGAAGAATTCAATCGCGCTCTGGAGTTGCTCGGCCTGGCTGGCGAGTTCCTCGGAGGAAGCGGCCATTTCTTCGGAGGCACTGGCGTTTTGCTGGATGACCTTGTCGAGTTCCTGCACGGCCTTGTTCACTTGGGCAGCACCGCTGTTTTGTTCTTCGCTGCCGGCGGCGATTTCTTTCACGAGGTCTGCGGTCTTGCGGATGTCGGGAACTAATTTGTCGAGCATCGCGCCGGCACTCTCGGCGATTTCCACCGAGGTACTGGAAAGTTTGGAGATTTCGCCGGCCGCAGTTTGGCTGCGTTCGGCGAGTTTGCGGACCTCGGAAGCGACGACCGCGAAACCCTTGCCATGTTCGCCAGCGCGGGCGGCTTCGATCGCGGCATTGAGCGCGAGGAGATCCGTCTGGCGGGCGATTTCTTCGATGATCGAGATTTTTTGCGCGATCTCTTTCATCGCCTGCACGGTCTTGACGACCGACTGGCCGGCTTCAGTCGCATCCTGTGCGGCTTTGACCGCAATTTTCTCGGTCTGCCGGGAATTCTCGGTGTTCTGCTGGATGGAGGCGGAGGACTGTTCCATCGAAGCCGAGACTTCCTCGACGGAGGCGGCCTGCTCGGAGGAACCGGCCGAAAGCGTTTGCGCGGTGCTCGTCATTTCCTCGCTGCCGGAAGCGACGTTTTCGGCGGCACCACGGACGTTGGCGACGACCTCGCGGAGATTTGTGACCATCTTCTGGAGGGCGAGCCCGAGCGTATCTTTGTCGGACGAGAGTTTCACTTCTTGGCGCAGGTCGCCATCGCCGATCAGGACGGCGAGTTTAGCTTTGGCATCGAGCGCTTCCGCCATGCTATTGGCTGCGCCCGAGAGCGCACCGATTTCATCTTGAGAATCGACCGTGACGCGAGCAGTAAGATCACCCGACGCTATCTGACCGAGGCCGGAAACGAGCTTGCCGACCGGGCCGGTGATCATGCGGGTGATCACGAGGGCGAGACCGATGGACAGCGCCAGGCTGGCAATCAAAAAGCCAATCATCCAGGCACGAATACTCTTGTAGATGGCCGTGCTTTCGTCCGATGCCGTTTTGGCTAGGGCGACATTAATGTCGCTCAGTTCCTGCAGGGTCTTTTCTAAAAGCTGATAAAGGGGAAAAGATTCCTGCCTCGCGGACGCAAAGGCTTCCGTGTTTTTGTTTTCGGAGGCGAGGGCGATCACCTTGTTGACAGCTCGCTCGAAGTCCGCCCATTGCGGCTGGACCTGCTTCAGCAGGCCCTTTTCTTTCTCCGTGAGTTCCGTCGCGGCATATTTGGCGATACTTTTCTCGAAAGTTGCCTTGTAGCCAACCATCCTCTGGGCGGTAGCGTCCATGTCGGTTTTCTCCGTCTGCAGGATATAGTCGCGAAGCGCACGGCTGAAGTAGGTCGCGTTTAAATTGGCGTCGGACAACTGCGTGATGGGCATGAGCGCATTCGCATACAAATTGTCCAGCATGTCATTGATTTTTCCGACATTGAAAATGCCGAAGGTGGCGACGATCGTCCCAAGAAGGGCGACGAGGACAAAGCCGGAGATCAGCTTGGTACCGAGTTTTAGATTCTTAAACATGACGGGTATTCTGGTTGAGGTTAGCGAAATTCAGCGGAGAAACTCGACTTGGCCGGTGGCGAGGTCGTAACGGGCCGCCACGACTTTGATGGTCCCGGCCTTCGCGGCTTCGGCGAGGATCGGAGCGGTCTGGGCGAGTGCCGCCGCAGAAAGTTTGGCATTGATGCGCACGGCATTCTCCACGGTATCGCCGGGCTTCTTCTTCGCCATGGCGACGGAGGACTCGAGCGATGCCATGATGCTCTTGAGGTGGCCCGGAGCCTCGCCACCCGCGACGGCGGCGGTGACGGCCCCGCATTGGGAGTGCCCCAGTACGACGATGAGTTCCGCGTGCAAGTGCTCGACGGCGTACTCGATGCTGCCGATCACGTGATCGTCGAGGAGATTACCGGCGTTGCGAATGACGAAGAGATCGCCCAACCCCTGATCGAAAATGATTTCCGGTGACAAACGGGAATCGGCGCACGCCACCACGATCGCGAAGGGATGCTGCCCCTTGGCCAGTTCGGCCCGATGCTCGTTTGGGGAGGACCGCACACTCAAGGTGCCGGCGACGAAACGTTGATTGCCTTCGCGCAGACGGGCAAGCGCAGCGTCCGGACTCACCGATTTAGCCGAATCGCCGGCCATTGAAATCACGCCGAGAGCAATCACCAGAATTGTTGTAGCGCTGTAGCGGATGAAAGGAAAAGGATTCATGAATATTTAATGACGGTTTGATAAACGGCGGTTCACTTTAAATCGGAGCCCGGGCTTTTTCCTTAAAGGAGCGATACCTGAGACGCCTCAGGGTTTTCCTGAGGCGTGCGCAGCAGCACACCTCAGCAGGCAGGAAATTTTCCGCGGATGACGCGGAGTGCTGCGGATAAAGACCAAGGGCATTGGACCGGGCATTTCATCCGCGATTATCCGCGCTATCCGCGGAAAATTTCTGAGTGTAGCCGCGTTTGAGCCGCAGGCGAAAGCGCGGTGTCTGGCGGCCCCGTTTTCGGGCTGCGCCCTCAAACGAGGCTACCCGCATGATGCAAAACCAGACCCACGGGTCAGGAGACCGGTGCCACTTTTGACCCGACCCGATTTTCCCCCACGAATCACACGAATTCTTCACGAATGAAAACCAACTCGCGGAGTAAAACCACGTCAGGTTCGGCTCCGCGCTCTCCGCGTCCTCCGCGTTTAATGTATTTTCCGATTTGCGGCGCAGTTGAACTCACCCTCATTCCTCCGGATCAGCATTGTCTCGCGAAGAGATCGAAGGTGACGAAGGCCCGATCAGACCCGATTTTCCCTCACGAATCATGCGAATTTTCCACGAAAGATTCCAAGCCGGCGGAATGATTTTCCGCGAATGTCGCGGATTACCGCGGATAAAGCCAAAGGGACTTGGGCCGGGAATTTCATCCGCGTCCATCCGCGCTATCCGCGGAAAATTTCTGTTCGTTGTCCTCGGTTTTATCCGTGTGATCAGTGTAATCCGTGGTCAAAAATCTGACCCCACAAAGCCCGGCTCGCCCCGACCCAAACTTTTCACCACGGATTACACGGATAGCACGGATGGGGAAAGTAATTCCTCGGCCCGGCGGCGACAGGCGTCGGTGTGGAAACCGACGCCCACCTTAGCCGGAACGATGCAGTCGAGAGTCCAGAGTCGAGAGCTGAGAGCCCGATCCTCAGCGCTGGTTTGCGTAAGGTTGTGACGTAAAACTGTATTCACTGTATGGCCTGGCTCTAGTCTCTCGACTCTCAGCTCTGGACGGCATCGTTCCGGCTTAGGCAAGATCCCGGCTTAGCCATCCTGAGCCCGAGCTCCGCGCTCTCCGCGCTCTCCGCGTCCTCCGCGTTAATGTTTTTCATCCCGAATCACGGTGTCGGCAAGACAGACGCCCTGCTACAGCCGGCGGGGTGCACCGGGCCCCAAGAACCAATTCTGGAGCCGCTGAGGTGGAGGACCTTTCACCACCCACTGAAAACAACGAAGAAGCAGATCTAGGCCAGGAGCTGTGTCGAAAGCTCAACCCACTCCCCAGAGTTAGTCACGCTTATCGATCAGCAAAATATGCGCCATAAATCCCATAGAGGGACTGGGCTTTAGGGTCGATGTTACCTGACAAGCTTTCAGACTAACAAAATGTCGCACCATCCACGTAGACAGGTCCGATCGGGCGCACCCAATCGCATACGGATTGGTCTGCTTTTCAGACGACTGAACAAGCCGATTATGAAGGGCCAGTCCGACTATCACCTTTTTGGGCCAGATGGATTAATCCCCGAACCGAGCCAGATATGCCACTCGAACTAATCTCCGACGCCCGCGAGCGTCATCAACGCGTGGATGCACTTCTTCAGCGCCACACCTCCGGTCAGGCTCCCCTCACCGCGCAGGAAACCCAGAACTTGATTCAGGAACTGCAGACTCACCGGATCGAATTGCAGATGCAGAACGAGGCATTGCAGAAGGCCCGCGACGCGGCCGTAGCGGCGACGGCATGCTACATCGACTTTTACGACTTTGCCCCGGTGGGTTACTTCACTTTGAACAACCTCGGGCGCATCACCCGATCGAATCCGGCAGCGGCCCGATTGGTCGGCCTCACCCGAGACCAGTTGCCAGGCCAGCTCTTCAGCACCTATGTGGCGGCTGTTGATCGGCAAATCTTCGTGGATTTCCTCCAACAAGTATTCGCCGCCGGCTCACCGCATGCATGCGAGGTACTCCTCACCGCGCAGCATTCCACCCCTCGGACAATTCACCTCGAAGCCACGGTTTCATCCGACGGCAAGGAGTGCCACGCGGTGGTGATCGACGTCACCGGACAAAAGCAAATCGAAGCGGCCTTGCGGGAGAGCCAAACCCGCTGGCAGTTCGCCCTCGAAGGCGCGGGCGACGGCGTGTGGGACTGGGAGGTGGCGACCAATACGATGTTTTTCTCCAAACAATGGAAAGAAATCATCGGCTATGACGAGGCCGAGATCGGCACTGGTCTTGAAGAATGGTCCAGCCGCGTCCACCCGGATGACCTGCCGAGGGTAATGTCCGACCTCCAACCGCACCTCGAAGGCCGAACTCCAGCCTACACCAACGAGCACCGGATGCGTTGCAAGGACGGCAGCTATAAATGGATTCTCGCCCGCGGCTTGGTGATCACCCGCGATGCGGCCGGCAAACCGTTGCGCGCCGTGGGCACCCACACCGACATCACCGTGAGTAAACAGAACGAAGCAAAATTGACGCAGAGCACGCGGGCGTTACACGAAGCCCAGCGGATCGCCTCGCTGGGGAGTTGGAGTCTGGATGTAGCGAGCAACCAAATCATGTGGACGACGGAACTCTACCGGATGTATGGGCTGGACCCGGCCCGGCCAGTGCCGCCCTTCACCGAGCACGCCAAATATTTCAAACCCGAGAGCTGGGAACGGTTGATTGTCGCCTTGGCCCACACCAGAGAAACGGGCATCCCCTATGAGTTCGAATTGGAAACCGTGCGGCAAGACGGCAGCGAGGGCTGGATGTGGGTCCGTGGGGAACGTGGCCAGGATACCAACGGAAACACCGTGGAAATCCGTGGCGTGGCGAAGGACATCACAGCGCGCAAGCAGGTCGAAATGAATTTGCGCAAACTGGCCCGCGCCGTCGAGCAGAGTCCCGTCACCGTGGTCATCACCGACACGAAAGGAGCGATCGAATACACCAATCCCCAATTCACCAAGATCACTGGTTACACGTTCGATGAAGTGAAGGGGAAAAATTTCCGAATACTCAAGTCAGGGGTGCAGTCGCCCGAAGTATATCGCAACCTCTGGGCCACCATCAGCACCGGCGGCGAGTGGCACAGCGAAATGTGCAACCAGCGCAAGGACGGCTCGCTCTATTGGGAAGACGCCAGCATCTCCCCCGTGGTCGATGAGACCGGCCGCATCACCCACTACCTCGCGGTGAAGGAAGACATCACCGCCCGCCGAGTCGCCGAAGCGCAGATTCGCGAGCAAGCCGCCCTCCTCGACGTGGCGCAGGATGCGATCATGGTAATTAACTTGGACCGCATCGTGACCTACTGGAATCGAGCGGCGGAAAAAATCTATGGGCTTACCTCCGCTGAAGCGTTGGGCCGTACCTACGAAGAGCTCATCTACAGCGTGGTACCGCCCGATTTTCCCGCCGCTTGGGCCCAACTCCTCAAACAGGGAACCTTCACGGACGATCGTCAACATAGCACTCGCTCCGGAAAAAAAATCGACGCCCGGACCCGGGCCACCGTGGTGCTTGATGCGCAGGATACCGCCAAATCAATCTTGCTCGTGATCACCGATATCACCGAGAGCAAACTGCTCGAGGCCCAATTCCTGCGCGCCCAGCGCATGGAAAGTCTGGGCGCTCTGGCCAGCGGCGTGGCGCATGATCTGAACAACGTCCTCACCCCCATCCTCATTTCGGTTGAGCTGCTCCGTCCCTTGGCGAAAGCCAAACACGATCACGAGATGCTCCAAATACTGAGCGACAGCGCCCGCCGCGGCGCGGACATCGTGCAACAACTGCTGCTGTTCGGTCGTGGCAGCGACACCCCGCGCTCGGCTATGAATGCCGCCGGCGTCGTCAAGGAAGTCGGTCGCATGATACGGGAAACGTTTCCGAAAAAACTGGTGGTGTCCATCCAGGCTCCGGCGGATTTGCGCCTGATCGAAGCCGACAAAACCCAAATTCACCAAGTACTGCTCAATCTCTGCGTCAACGCCCGCGACGCCATGCCGCAGGGCGGCCGGCTCACCCTCACCGCCGAAAACATCCAGATCGAAGAACCCTTCGCCCTCCGTCACGGCGGCAAACAGGCAGGACCGTACATTCTGCTGCGGGTTGCGGATACGGGCACCGGGATTTCTGCCGCCAACTTGGAAAAAATTTTTGATCCCTTCTTCACCACCAAGCCGATCGGTGAAGGCACCGGCTTGGGATTGGCCACAGTTCTGGGCATTGTCCGCAGCCACGAAGGGTTTCTCGTCGTGAATTCGACCGTGGGCAGCGGCACGGCCTTCGAGGTCTACCTCCCGGCTACGGTGTCCGCCGTCGAAGCGGCGGCCAGCCACAGCAATTCCCTCGCCCTCCTCGGCCGCGGAGAATGGATCTTGCTCGTGGATGACGAGGAGCCGATCCGCAGCGTCCTGCAACGCACCCTGGCGGAAAACAACTATCACGTGCTCGTGGCCTCGGACGGAGCGGAAGCCCTCGGCGTCTTTGCCCAGAACGCCGCCATGATCAAACTCGTCATCACTGATGCCATGATGCCGGTGATGGATGGCGCGCAAACCGTGCACGCCCTGCGCCGTCTCAATCCGCTGCTGCCCGTCATCGCCATCAGCGGGTCCGCACAACACGCGGAGTTTGAAAATGATTTCGGCCCCCGGCTGCGTTTCCTCTCCAAGCCCTTTCCCTCCGAGCTCGCGCTGCACCTCGTGCGCCAAGCCTTGGATGAAGCCTATCCGGTCAACCCGCTCACCCGGTCCACTTCGCCATGACCGCCCGCATCCTCCTGATCGACGATCATCAAATCATGCGTGATGGCCTGCGCCTGCTCCTGCGTGAGCACCCCGATTTGGAACTCGTCGGCAGCGCCTTCGACAGCGACGCCGGCTGGCAGGCCGTCGTGGATCTCGCCCCCGACCTGATCGTGATGGATCTCGACATTCCCGGCGAAGGCGGCATCGCCCTGACGGCCCGCATACGCGCCACGCATCCCGACATTAAGATTGTCATCCTCACCGGCCACGCTGAACCGCAATACATCGAAGCTGCCCTGCAAGCCGGAGCGGAAGGTTATATTTTGAAAGCCAATGGTGGCGCGGATTTGCTCCAAGCCTTGCGCAGCGTGCTGGCCGGAAGAAATTTTCTATCGCAGGAAGTATCCCACATCGTGGTGAACGAGCTCCGCCGCCATTTCGACCCACCGCAAAAACGCGGTTCCGCACTATCGACCCGAGAAAGCGAAGTACTCAAACAAATCGCCGATGGTTATTCGACCAAAGAGATCGCCTTCGCGTTAGGCGTGAGCACCAAGACGATCGAGTCGCACCGGATGAATCTGATGGAGAAACTCCAGATCAACAATGTGGCTGAGCTGACCAAGTACGCCCTGCGCGAAGGATTGACGACGTTACAGCCGCAGAAATCCTGACCCCGGGGAATTAGGGTGAACTCAGGTACATCGCGAATCGGGATAAAATACATTTAACGCGGAGGACACGGAGAGCGCGGAGCCTGATGTAGTGAGGAAGCGGCTGAACTGTATCCAGGTGGAGCGCGACCTCCGGGCTCGCTGCTGACCAGAGTGTAGCCGCGTTTGAGCCGCAGGCGAAAGCGCGGTGTCTCGCGGCCCCGTTTTCGGGCTGCGCCCTCAAACGAGGCTACCCATCAGCTGCAATACAATCCCTCGGCTTCGGTTTAACCGTGGCTTCAGTCAATAGGAGGAACCCGCGAAACCCGCGAATGACGCGAAATAAATACTTGGGAGAGAGGAATCGAAAGAGGAATCAATCTTCTTTCAGTGAAGTCGAGTCGAGTCGAGTTGTCCCGTGACTGAATTATTCCCTCTCTGATTTCGCGCCTTTTGCGTGTTTCGCGGGCCCTCCCTGTCTTTTGATCTCCGGGAAGCAATTTTTCCCCAACCACAATCCTCACGGGTCGGGAGACCCGTTCCACTTCGCCACGGCGGCTAGCTCCGCGCTCTCCGCGCTAACCCAGCCGCTGCCGCAATTCGCTTCGGTTGATTTTTCCTTGGGCGTTACGCGGCCAGAAGGACGAGGCGAGGTAGGCTTGCGGGTGTTTATAGCGCGCCAACTGCTGCGCTAGTGCGGCGCGAACTCGCTCCAGATTTGGCGTACCTCCTTCCGGATACACTGCGACCACGCGCATCCCCCACTCCGCATGCGGCAGGCCCAGCACGACCACGTCGGAAAATTCGCTCGTGCCCCGCAGCACCGCTTCCACTTCAGCCGGCGTTACTTTCTCTCCACCGGTGATGATCACGCCGTCGCGCCGACCTAACACTGTCAGATGCCCGCCCGCCTTGATCGTCCCCAGATCCTCCGTGGTGAAAACGTCGCCCGCGCGCCAGTCTGGATAGTAGCCGCGAAACAACGAAGCACTGGCGATCGTGATCGCGCCCTCGGCATTGATGGCCACCTGCGCATGCGGCAGCGCCGTGCCACTGCTCCGTGAACCGGCGAGAAATTCGCCCGGCCTCAGCGCCGTCACCATCGCGGCAGTTTCCGTCATGCCATAACCCAACGCCAGCGGCAGGCGCAGGCCGGCGGCGCGCTCCAACAATTCCGGCCAGCTTGGACCGCCCCCGAGAAAAATGATTCGAAAATTTTGCAACCACGCCACCGCCGCGGGCTCGCGCAACAGCCGTTCCAATTGAGTCGGAACCAAGGAAATCACCCAGCCGTCCTTCGCCTCCGGCGGCTTGGTCCTCCGACCGGCTTCGATTTCCTTCCCATCAGCGTGCAAATAATTTCCGCCCGTGATCACGCAACGCAGCCACGCCATCAATCCGCTCACGTGGTGCAGCGGCAACACGCCCACCGCATTGACGCGTGCCAATCCAAAATGCTCCGTAAATCCGGCGAGCGCCGCACTGATCGTACCGCTGTCGTGCCGGGCAAACCTTAACGTGCCCGCAGTGCCACCAGTGGGAATCATGAGCCAACCTACTCCGTTCTCCGAGCTACGCAGGTCACGGCCGCCTTCGCTCCCGGCAGTTTCCGCGGTAGCGCGCCTTGCCCCCAAGGCGCTGGTTTGATCGCTCCCCACTAACATCGCGTTGAGGGCCCCCCGCTCGACCTCATTCCACTTGGGATCACAAAGAAAAACGTCACCCTCACCAGCCACAGCATCCGCGAAGGCCGCCATAAATTTCCCCGGGTCAATTTCGGAAATAATCTGGTACGGCGCGTTATCCTTAACGCGCCGCGAACCGCTGTCAGCTACAACGGTCCTCCCCCACTCTCCCAGCAATCGGGCTAGTTCAGCGCGTTCCATATTTCCTCTGCGTCAACGGCCTCACTCCAACCCGCATCAACCAAGGGCCCGATGATTTGTCCGTCCCACAACCGCTCGCCGAAAATTTCTCCCACTCCAAACCCCACCGCGCGCTTCGTCAGATCATGAGCGAAGGCAAAGCGCAAAATCGCCGCCCGCCCGAGCGCCGTCTCAATCGCACTGGAGAGCACGAGGTCAGCTTGGCTTGCTTTCGCCCACGCCGCGAGTTCGTCGAGCGGACCAGCCAAAGCCGGCTTGATCACGAACACGCCGCGCCAACCCCGCCCTTGCCACTCTCGTGCCGCCGCCAACCCGGTCACAGATTCATCGAGCGCCAGCGTCACCGGATAATCCTCCGCCAATCCCAGCAAGGTATCCCCGTCATCGGGCGCGGCGGGTTGCTCGATAAATTCGATGGGCCGCTCCGCGCAACGCGCCAGCCATTTCTCCGCCGTGCGCCGGTCCCACGCGCCGTTCGCATCGAGGCGCAGCCGGGTGTACGCCGGCAACCGCCCCAGCAAATCGTCGAGCAAGCCGAGTTCCTCTTCCGGTCGATTCACCCCGACCTTCCATTTAAAGGAAAGAAATCCCTGTTCGAGTTTTCCGGGCAACATCGCCAACGCCGCCTTCCCCGCCGGGAGCAGAGCCGTGACCGGCAGACGTTTTTCCTTATCGACACTCGGATTCGCCGCGCGCGCCATCGCCAGGGCAAACCGCACGCAACCAAACTGCGCCGGCACCGCATCCAACGCCGCATCATCAGTTTTATCGCTTAACCCCAGGCAACGCTCCAGCGCTTCAGCCAGAGTCTCCGTGCCAAATTGGGGCAAGGGGGCGATTTCTCCATAGCTGACCGCCCCGGTTTCGGCTTCGAGCCGGATGATCAGCCCCTCGCGCACGGCCCAAACCCCATGCGCCGTCCGCAGCGGGGAGCGCAGCGGCAGCCGGTAGGTTTTGACCGCGAAACGATAGACCATGCGAAACATCTACCCAGATATCTCATACTTTGAACCAAATTTATTACAAAACATCCCTTTTCACCATACGCCACGCCGTGGCAACTCGTCGCGACAGGCGCTTGCCAATCCGTAGCCTTGGCGAAGGCTGGTCCTTCTCCTGCCGAGATTTGAGGTTCTTCGCTAGTTCCAGTGGGTGGACGTGACTGATCGATGCAAAGATCCGGAGGATTTGACCACTCATGGGCTTCATCAACGGATGAAGCCTACCAAGAGCAACGGCGACTGATCGTCTCCGCCGATGAGTTTCTGGGGCCTGCTAATCGCAGGCAAGTTTTCGATGTACTCACAGGCACGAGGCCTGGGGCTACGCCAACGCCAAGACCCCGGACCCGAAACTCCAATTTCAGTCTGCGATTAGCAGACTCCCCGGAGCCCACCCCGAAGACGATTAGTCGCAGGGCTAATCTAAAGTTTCGCCCCTTGGCAAAACTCATTAGTGGTAAACCTGCCTTGGTTGCTCTGAGTTTTTTCGGCTTCTCCTGCGCGCTTCTACCCATCGAAAACAGCGAGGAACCAGATTTGATTACTCGCTCTGTCGTACGTATCGCGCTGGTCGCGCTATTCTGCTGGCCAGCAGAACGAGCCATGCTCGCAACCGACAACCGCACTCAAACCCCACAGGCCCGGAGGCCTGGGGCTACGACAACTCACCAAAATTTCCGCCAAATTTTCGTTGAGATTTTTAAACCGGGGACTACTTCGTTCATGGCAACATGACCAAGAACGTTGCCATCGACTCTGAGTTTTATCTGCCTGCCGGACGCTTTTTCCCGGCCAGTGCTCCCACCGCCCTGACGTACGACGACGTCTCGCTCGCGACCCTTTATAGTGAAATTCTGCCCAAGGATGCCGACGTCTCCACCTCCCTGTCCGACACCCTGCGTTTGCAGATTCCCATCGTCTCATCCGACATGGATACCGTCACCGAGTCCGGCATGGCCATCGCCATGGCGCTCAACGGCGGGCTCGGCCTCATCCACTACAACCTGCCCGCGAAGGATCAGGTCAAAGAACTCGCCCGGGTGAAACGCCACATCCACGGCCTCATCCAAGATCCCATCACCGTCTCGCCCAACTCCCTCGTTGGCGACGTGCTCGCCCTCATCGAACAACGCCGCTTTGATTTCCGCACCTTCCCCGTCGTCGACGATGGCCGGCTCGTCGGCCTGCTTCCGGGTAATCTCGTCAAGGACCGCTACCGCACCCGCAAGATCGCCGAAGTCATGACGCCTCGTCAGCAACTCATGACGGTGCTGGAGAAACGCCTCGCATCCGACCCGATCAAGCAAGCGGACAAATTCTTCACGGAACACGTCGGCATCCACAAAATGCTCGTGGTCGATGCCAAGGATAATCTGCGCGGCCTCGTCACCATCTCGGACGTCGAGCGCATCACCAACGAATCCAAGAGCCGGCGCAAACCCGCCCGCGACGAACATTTCCGCCTCATCGCCGGTGCCGCCATCGCCCCGCTGCGGACGCTCACCGGCGAACTTGATCGCGATAAAATTCTCGCCCACATCGCGGCCCTCGTCGAGGAATCCGTCGACGCCGTCGCCGTTTCCACCGCCCACGGCCACACCGCCGGCGTGGGTGACATGGTTAAACTGATCCGCAGCGCCCACAAAGATCTCACCATCATCGCGGGCAACGTCACCAGTGCCGCCGGCGTCGAGTATCTCGCGGACTGCGGCGCCAGCGCCATCAAGGTGGGCCAAGGTCCCGGTTCCATCTGCACGACCCGGATCGTCGCCGGCGTGGGCATCCCGCAACTCACCGCACTCTACATCGCCAGTCTCGGAGCCGAACGGAAAGGTGTCCGCATCATTGCCGATGGCGGTATCACCAAGTCCGGCGACATCGTGAAAGCGTTGACGCTCTCCGACGCGGTCATCCTTGGCGGCTTGCTCGCCGGTTGTCGCGAGGCGCCCGGTGAGATCATGGAAATTTCCGGCAAGCTCTATAAACAATATCGTGGCATGGGTTCGCACGCGGCCATGAAATCCGGCTCCGCCGCCCGCTATGGCCACGATAAAAATGATTCGGTTCGGAAAGTCGCCGCCGAGGGCATTGAAGCGCTCAAAGAAGTTTCTGGTTCAGTCGACGACGTACTCGGCACGCTCATCGGCGGTGTCCAATCAGGCATGGGTTACCTTGGGGCCAAGACGCTCAGCGATCTCCGCAAGAAAGCCCGTTACGTGCGAGTGACGTCCTCCGGCCAAAAAGAAGCCGCCCCCCACGACGTGATCGAAGTCGCAACGCGGAAAGGGTAAGGTGTCGCGGGGATTTTGTCGGGCGAATGCTTTGTCTGACCTATTCTTTTCTGACCTGTTTTTTGTCTGATCTTTTCTTTGTAGGGCCGCTGCTTGCGGCGGCCTGTGCGTGCTTTCATCAATTCTGCTCCCAGCCCGCGGAGTGAGGTGGGGGCGAGGTAACGAGCTAGGCCGGTCACGGCGCAAACCGGCTGATCGGTATCGAGGTGGAGCGCGACCTTCCAACTTCGCCAAGGCTACGACGGACAAGCCGCACGCGCTGGATGCCAAAAGTGTAGCCGCGTTTGAGCCGCAGGCGAAAGCGCGGTGTCTGGCGGCTCCGTTTTCGGGCTGCGCCCTCAAACGAGGCTACCCGCGCGCAGCACGAGGCACGGCGGATTAGGGATAATCCGCCCTACCCTTCAGCAGAGAGCACAGCCTTAAACATTCACAGACTTCACGCGCCAGATGTCTTTCGCATATTCGCGGATAGTGCGATCACTGGAGAACTTGCCCACGCGGGCCGTATTCATGATGGCCATGTGCGCCCAGCGACGTTGGTCACGATACGCAGCGTCAACCCGGCCTTGCGCGTCGCTGTAAGCGCGGAAATCGGCGAGCACCAGATACGGATCGCCGCCTTCGAGCATGCTGTAGCGGACCATCGCGGGCAGATTGTGCGCCTCGCCCTTCACGAAATAATCCGAGCCGAGCCAGTCGAGAATCGCGCGCAATTCCTCGTCTTGTTCATAATATGTCCAAGGGTTGTAGCCCTTGGACTGGAGTTCGACCACCTGTTCGACAGTCTTGCCGAAGATGAAGATATTGTCGTCGCCGACCTCTTCCTTGATTTCGACGTTGGCGCCGTCGAGCGTACCGATCGTGAGCGCGCCGTTGAGAGCAAGCTTCATATTGCCGGTGCCGGAAGCTTCCTTGCCCGCCGTGGAAATCTGCTGGGAGAGATCGGCGGCCGGGATGATTTTTTCAGCGAGGGAGACGCGATAGTTCGGCATGAACACCACTTTCAAGCGGCCGTTGACGCGCGGATCGGCATTGATGTGGGTGCCGACGGCATTGATCGCCTTGATGATGGCTTTGGCGAGATCGTAACCGGGCGCGGCCTTGGCGGCGAAAAGGAAGACGCGCGGCACGATGTCGAGCGACGGGTTCTGCAACAGCCGGCGGTAGAGCGCGAGAATGTAGAGCAGGTTCAGATGCTGGCGCTTGTACTCGTGCAGGCGCTTGATCTGCACGTCGAAGATGGCCTCGGGTGAGACGTCCACGTTGCAGTCGCGTTTGATGAGAGTGGCGAGATCCACTTTGTTCTCCCGCTTGATCGCCATGAACTCAGTTTGGAATTTCGCCTCATCCGCCCATTGCTCGAGTTGGTGCAGTTGATCGAGATCACGCACCCAGTCCATGCCGATTTTTCCCGTAATGAGGGTGGATAACCGCGGATTGCATTTCAGCAGCCAGCGACGCGGCGTGATGCCGTTGGTCTTGTTCTGGAATTTTCCGGGATAAAGCGCGTCGAACTCCGGGAACAGATCCTTCTTCAGCAGGGCGGTGTGCAACGCGGCCACGCCGTTGACGGAATGGCTGCCGACCACGGCGAGGTTGGCCATCCGCACGAGCTTCTGGCCGTTCTCCTCGAAGAGCGAGCAAATGCGCTTCTTATTATCATCACCCGGCCATTTCTCCTCTACCAGTTTCATGACCCGGGCATTGATTTCGTAGATGATCTGCAGATGGCGCGGCAGCACGCGATTGAAGAGCGGCACGTTCCATTTTTCCAGCGCCTCGGGGAGCAGCGTATGATTCGTGTAGGCAAAAACCTTCGTGGTGATGGCCCAGCCCTCGGCGAACGTCTTGCCCTGTTCATCGAGCAAAATCCGCATCAGCTCCGTGATCGCGACCGTGGGGTGCGTATCGTTCAATTGCACCGTGGCTTTTTCGGAAAAATTATCCCACGAGTTTTGGGGGTGGCGGAAGTGCCGGCGCAGCATGTCGCGAATCGAGCAACTGACGAAGAAGTATTGCTGCACGAGGCGCAGCTCCTTGCCGTTCTCCGTTTTATCGTTCGGATATAAAACCTTCGAGATACTTTCGCCGAGCGATTTTTCCCGCACCGCTTCAAGATAACCGCCTTCGTTAAACACCTTCAGATCGATATCCGACGTAGCGCGCGAGGCCCAGAGGCGCAGCAAATTCACGGTCTTCGTGCCGTAACCGGCCACGGGAATATCGTGGGGGACGCCAAGGATTTTGCGCGTACCGGTCCAGAGCGGCCGACTGTTGCCGAAATCATCAAAGATGTTTTCCACGTGCCCATAGATCTGCACTTCCTGGATAAACTCCGGATGCACCACCGCCCACGGATCACCGAGAATATTCCAGTGATCGGGATTTTCAATCTGGTGGCCGTGCACGATCTCCTGTTTGAACAAACCGAATTGATAATAGATGCCGTAGCCCAGCGCCGGATAATCGAGCGTGGCCAGTGAATCCATGAAGCAAGCCGCGAGCCGGCCCAGACCACCGTTGCCCAGCCCCATGTCCTCCTCGGCCTCGCGAATGACCTCAATATCCTGCCCCAGTGATTTCAATGCGGCCCGCGCGGTCTCCATCAGATCGGTCGCCAGGAGATTATTGCCGAAGAGCCGGCCGATGAGGTACTCCATCGAAAGATAATAGACGCGCCGGACATTCTGGGCGTTGTGCACCGACTGGGTGGCGATCATGCGCTCATGAATGGTATCGCGCACCGACAAGGCGGTGGCGGTCCACCAGTCCCGCGTGGTCGCGCCCGCAGCATGCCGGGCCAGGGTTGAAGTAAGATGCCGCAACACCAGCGTGCGGAACATCTGGACCGGAGTATCCCCGTGCGGCCCGTGGATGCCGGGCAAGGCTTCGAGCGGCGGGGTGGTCTTCGGTGTCGGCTTTGGAGCCGGGTCAGATTTCGCTGACGGTTGCTTGGCGCTTCCCTTGGATTTGGAGGTCATGGCAATTGACTATTAAGATTCATGCCAACCCTTCGGGCAAGCCGTGAATCGCGCCAATAAATTAAAGTTACAATGCGAAAAATAATCCTAAAGTAATTAGGATTACTCCTCACCCAACAGCGTTTGTTGTATTAATACATGATCGCGCCAGCAAGGTAGCCAACGTTGTTTCGTAGCCGCATTGGAGCGCCAGCGAAAGTGCGGTTCTGCTTCGGCCCCGTTGTCGCTTCGCTCCAACGCGGCTACACCGACTGCCCAACCGCTCCGCAAGCTCCCGAAATCAACCTACCGTTGAAAACGTTTCGCGAGTTCGCCGCGATTCAACTCGAAATGCGTGGGCCGGCCGGCCGGACTCGTGTGCGGCTGTGTGCAGACGAAGAGCCGGGCCACGAGCGCGAGCGCGTCGGTCTCATTCGTCGTCTCCGGCAGCCGCACGGCTTTTTGCGCGGCGAGCCGGGCGAGTTCCTCCTCGGCGAGGCGAGGATTTTTTTCATCGAGCCGGCCTTCGCGGATCAGGCCCAGCACATCCCGGAGAAAATCCTCCGCCACTTCGGGCTCCAACCACACCGGCACCGCCTCGATCCGAAAAAAGTTCCGCCCAAACTCCCCCACTTCGAGCCCGTGCTTCGCCAACCAATCCAACCGATCAAGCAGCAGCGCGCTGCCGATGGCGTCGAGTTCCACCGGAATCGCGAAGAGCAAGCGCTGACTCGCCAGTTCGTCCCGGGCAAACTGCGCCTGCAATCTTTCAAACCACACGCGCTCGTGCGCCGCGCGACGATCGACCACGACAACGCCCGCCGGTGATTCAAACAAGGCGTAGTCGCCATGCGCCGTGCCCAGAAAACGCCAGCCCGCCAAACCCGAATTCCGCGGTGCCACAAACGGCGGCACCGTCGCCGGCTTGATGACGGCAGGCGGCGCCCGAAAAACCGAAAACGGCGGCACCGAAAATTGTCCCGGCGAGGAAGAAATTACTGGCGCGTCCGCTGTCTTAAGGTGGAGCGCGACCTCCGGGCGCGCTGTTTGATGCAGCCCCGTGACCACAGCCGCGACCGGGGGCACCACCGCAATCACCGGCGCGACCGGCACCGCGTGCCCCATCTCGCGCAATTTCTGCAGCACGGCCCGAATCACAAATCCCCTGATCTGTCCCTCGCTGCGAAAGCGCACCTCGCGCTTGGCCGGATGTACGTTCACGTCCACCGACGCCGGATCGAGATCGAGAAACAACACCGCCACCGGGTAGCGTCCCTTGGCGAGCGACGTCGCGTACGACTCGATCAGCGCGTAATTCAGCGTGCGGCTGTCCACCGGCCGGCGGTTGACGAAAGTGATCATCTCGTGGCGCGAACTGCGGGAGACGCCGGGCCGGCCGATCAATCCCGTGAGTTTCATGCCGTCTTCCACCGCCTCGACGCCGAGCAAATCGCCCGCGAGTTGCCGGCCGAAAATTTCCGCCACGCGCTCCGTGAGCGTGAGACACACCGGTGATTGAAACAGCACGCGGCCATCCTCGATAAGCGTGAAAGCCGTCTGCGGACACGCCAGCGCGTAGAGCCGCACCGCCTGGATGATGTGCGCCGATTCCGTGGCATCGCTCTTGAGAAATTTCCGGCGGGCCGGCACGGCGTTGAACAGATGCGTGACGGTGATGCGCGTGCCGGGAGCCAAGCCGCAGTCACGAACGTGGAGCAGTTTTCCGCCATTGATCGCGACTTCGGTACCAGTAGTCGCGGCGGCCGGACGCGTCTGCATTTCAAAGCGCGCCACACTGGCGATGGAGGGCAACGCCTCGCCGCGAAAACCGAAACTGCTTAGCCGGTCGAGATCCACGGTCTCGATGATCTTGCTCGTGGCGTGGCGTTCGAGCGAGAGCAGCGCGTCGTCCTTCGACATGCCCTTGCCGTTATCTTCGACCCGCATGTAGCTGCGGCCGCCATGGCGAAACTCCACCTCGATACGCGTGGCTCCAGCATCGAGGGAATTCTCCACGAGCTCCTTGATCACGGCGGCCGGACGTTCAATCACCTCGCCTGCGGCGATTTGATTGGCGACCCGATCAGACAGGATGCGAATGGTGGACATGGGGCGGGAGAGACTAAGAGATGAGAGACTAAGGGACGAAGGGACTGGAGGGCATCTCGCAGGCTTCACTTATTTTCCGAGTCACCATAAATTCTGTAGGGTCGGCCCGTGTAGCCGTGTTGGAGCGCAGCGACAACGCGGTGTGAGTCCGCCCGTTCATCCGAGCAATTTCACCCAACGCTTGAGCTGCCGTTTCAACTGCACCGGGCCGGGCATGCCGGTGCCGGTGCGCCGCGCCATGGCTTTGCCGAGCTGAAAGGCTTCCACCCAATCCGCTTTGATCGCCGGATGGATTTTCTTCACCTCATCAAAAGGCAGTTGGTTGATCGGCAATAAACTTTCCTCAGCAAGTTTAACCACGGCACCGACGGCGTGGTGCGCCTCGCGGAACGGCACGCCGGCCCGCACCAGATAATCGGCCAGATCCGTGGCGAGCAACGCGGGATCGCTCACGGCGGCGGCGCAGTGCACGCGATGCACTTCCATTCCGGCAATAGTCCCGGCAAGCACCGCGAGACACAGCACGGTCTGATCATGGCTATCGAACACCGGTGGTTTGTCTTCCTGCAAATCGCGATTGTAGGTGAGCGGCAGGCCCTTCGTCAGCACGAGCAGCGTGGAGAGATTGCCCTGCAAGCGCGCGGATTTCCCCCGGATGAGTTCCAGCGAATCGGGATTCTTTTTCTGCGGCATCAGGCTGGAACCGGTGCAAAACGCATCGGGCAGCTCGACGAATTTAAATTCATGACTGGCCCAAAGAATCAGATCCTCGGCCATCCGCGAGAGATGCACGCCAATGAGGGCGCAAGCGGAGGCGAACTCGATGAAGAGATCGCGATCGCTCACGGCATCCATGCTGTTTTGAGTGACGCGCGGCCGACCCTGCGCATCGACAAAGCCCAGTTCCTTCGCGGCAAACTCACGGTTGATCGGCAGCGTGGTGCCGGCGATGGCGCCGGAACCGAGTGGGCAATAGTTGGCATGGTCTGCGACGAGTACAATGCGCTCGGCGTCGCGCTGCAGCATTTCCAGATACGCGAGCAGATGGTGCGAAAAATAAACCGGCTGGGCGCGTTGCAAGTGCGTGTAGCCCGGGATCAGCACATCGGCGTGCGCCTCGGCTACACTGAGAATCGCGCGCTGGGCGGCATCGAGCTTCACGAAAATATCCGAGCAAGCCGCCTTGAAGTAGAGCCGCATATCGGTCGCGACCTGGTCATTCCGGCTCCGCGCCGTGTGCAGTTTGGCGGCGGCGGGGACGCGCTGCGTGAGCGCATGCTCGATGTTCATATGCACATCTTCGAGCTTCGTGTCCCAAACAAATTTTCCCGCTTCGATCTCGGCGAGGATGGCGTCAAGCCCGGCATGAATTGCCTCGCGCTCTTTTTTCGAGATGAGCCCGACGTGGGCGAGCATGGCCGAGTGGGCCTTGCTGCCTTGGATATCAAAGGGCGCAAGACGCGAGTCGAACGAGACGGACTCGCTGAAGCGGAGCATGAGATCGGCGGGCGCTTGGGAAAAGCGACCACCCCAGGTGACTTGGGCTTTCTTTGCCATAGGGGGCGAAGCAACGCCCCGCCGCCCGGATTGGCAACGAGAATTTGGGTCGCACTGCGGCGAACGAAATAGGCGGCAGCGTAGTTTCGGCAGGCAGGGACCAGCCTGGCTTGGGAGGAGGCGCGCCAACCACGACCTCGGATCGAAGTAGCGGCAGGCGTCCCAGCCTGCCGTGGGCAGTGGCGCGCTCGCCGCGCCGTGTTGCGGGCAAGCCGCGACGTTGCGAGGCAAGCTCGCCACCTACCTAATCGGCGTAGCCACCGGCCTCCGTGCCGGTAGATTCAGCGCGCGATTCGCGGAAACTTCCCGTTTGCCTGCCATGCGACTACGACCATGTTGGCGTTCAATGATGCCACGTGTGATCCTGTACTTGTTTCTGATTTTGAGTGCTGCGGTGCCGCTGGCGGCCGACACCTCCCAGCATGTCGGTGATTGGTACTCCGTAACAGTCGCGCCGATGAAGACCTCGATCTACGTCGGCAGCGTGACGTTGACTACCGGTGAATTCAAACGCGACGGCGACAAATATACCACAACCTACGAAGCGAAGGTGCGCCCGTGGTTTTTTTGGGGCGAGACCGGGCGCATCACCATCACCCTGCCCCGCGTCGATCTCGAAAAACTAGCCCGGGGTGAGCGCGTGGAATTCATGGGCGAGGCCAGCAACCACAAAAACAAATCCCGCAAAGTCACCGGCCGGGCCGACCGCATCGACGGAGCGACAGGCAAGATCAAGGTCCGCATCAGCGTCGACGACACCGAGCTGATTTTTAACGGCAGCTACCGGTTCAACAACGCGGTGAAGTAGTCGAGGCGGGATCATACCGTGGGTGGGCGTCGGTTTCCACACCGACGCTCCCTCGCCGATTTTGCAATCGGCGACCACCTTACTCCGCCCAATGAAACACCACCGGTTGTTCGATGGCGGGATTCAGACTGTGTTTGACCGGGCAGTTGAGCGCAGCTTTTTCCAGCACGCCTTGCGGATCAATTGAGCGCGCAAAGGGAATCCAGATTTCCGTCGCGATGCGCACGATGCGACGCGGCTGGTCGGTGGACATGTCCTTCGACACTGCCCAACGCACTCCCGGGAGATCAATCCCGAGTTTCACTTTGGCGGCGATGGCCATGGTGGTGACCATACATGAGGCCAGCGAGGCCGTGGTAAGATCGGTGGGGGAAAACGCCTGGCCGCGTCCATGGTTATCGACGGGAGCGTCGGTCTCGATCCCCACGCCGGATGGACCATGCGTGAGCTGACAGTTGAAACCCCCTGTGTAGATGCCGGTACTTTTAACCATGCGCTATGTTGACCAGATTCGCGCCGGCCTGTAAAGCGGCTCCTTGCTTCGGAGGTGGCACGGGCCTCCGGCCCATGAGTGGGGATGTTTGGTAGCCAAAAGCTTTTGAGTCGCAGGCGAAGGCGGCCCCGTTTTCGGGCTGGCGCCCTCAAACGAGGCTACACTCACGATGCAAAACCAATCCCACGGGCCACGAGACCCGTGCCACTCCGCCTCCTTGGCCGCAAAATCCCCACTAAACTCTTCATCTTGCGTGCCGATACACCGCTAGCCTTCAGGGCAATCCCTTGCCTATTAACAAATGTTGGCGGCTCCAGCACATGAAAGCTTTAATCATTGATGACTCCCGCACCATGCGGCGTCTGCTCGCGTCGTATCTGGCGGAATTCACCACGGAAATTTATGAGGCCGAGGACGGCGTCAAAGCCCTCGAACAACTCCAATTGCACGCCCCCATCGATCTCGCGCTCGTGGATTGGGACATGCCCAATATGAACGGTCTGGAATTCATCAAGGCCGTGCGCGCCGATCCCGCCTTCAACGATACCAAGCTCCTCATGGTCACTTCGCACAACTCGATGGAAGACGTCGGCGAAGCCCTCGCCAATGGCAGCAATGATTTTCTGATGAAACCGATGACTGGTGAAATGGTCGTCGATAAGATCCGTCTGCTCGGTCTGGCCGACTAACCGCCTACTTCCTTACGCCATGCCTCGAATCCGCGTCCTAGTGGTCGATGATGCCGTCGTCATGCGGCGGATGATCACGGAGGTGCTCAGTGCCGATCCCGAATTGGAAGTCGTCGGCGTCGCCGCGAATGGGAAAATTGCTCTGCAAAAAATCCCGCAGGTCAATCCCGACGTCATCACGCTCGATGTGGAGATGCCGGAGATGGACGGACTCCAGACGGTCAAGGAACTGCGCAAGACTTACCCGAAACTCCCCGTGCTGATGTTCAGCACGCTGACGATGAAAGGCGCCGGTGCCACCCTCGAAGCCCTCGCCGCCGGGGCCACCGATTACGTCACGAAACCCGCCAATGTCGGCAACGTGACCGAAGGCCTCGCCCGGCTCCAAGCCGAGCTGATCCCGAAAATAAAACTGCATTGCCGGCATGTCCTGCCACCCTTGGGTGCGACCCAGACCCTGCCGCCTCGCACGACCGGGGCAGTCGGTCTGCAACTCTCGACGCACAAAGGTACTCAAGTTACTCCCGAAGTATTTTGTATCGGCTGTTCGACCGGCGGACCCAATGCCCTCGCCACACTTTTCAGCGGCATCACCACGCGCTTGCCGGTCCCAGGTTTAATCGTGCAGCACATGCCGCCACTCTTCACCAAGATGCTGGCCGAGCGCCTCGGTAAAGATTCGCCCAATAAATTTTTCGAAGGGGAAGAAGGCATGCTCGTCGAAGCGGGCTCCCTTTACATCGCTCCCGGCGGACGCCACATGGAAATTATCCGCGAGGGGACCCGCATCCGGATTCATCTGCATGACAATCCCCCGGAAAACTCCTGCCGCCCCGCCGTGGATGTCTTGTTTCGCAGCATCGCGACGGTGTATGGCTCGACCACGCTCGCGCTCATCATGACCGGAATGGGTCAGGATGGCTTGCGCGGTTGTGAACTCATCCGCGAACGTGGCGGCCGCATCATCACGCAGGACGAGGCGAGCAGTGTTGTCTGGGGTATGCCCGGCTATATTGCGCAAGCCGGCCTCGCCGAAAAAATTCTGCCCCTGCCCCAAATCGCGGGCGAAGTCCTGCGCCGCCTCCCGCTGCGCCCCCTGCACCCCGTCGCCTAGCCCACTACCATGGCCATCACCGCCCCAGAATTTGATTACATCAC
>Ga0163149_10001431_pt1 | contig 30653 bp, 25 predicted proteins | sample OliLakLV19MP5G1_FD_148604 | JGI IMG/M metagenome (GOLD analysis project Ga0163149, IMG submission 148604) | Freshwater microbial mat bacterial communities from Lake Vanda, McMurdo Dry Valleys, Antarctica - Oligotrophic Lake LV.19.MP5.G1 | ecosystem: Environmental > Aquatic > Freshwater > Lake >... | reverse complement strand
AAGGGAAGACAGGGTTATGTTGGTTGCCTGTGGATTACACAATTTGAAATTAAAAGTGAAGTATGCATAATAAACTTAATCGGTATAAACTCTATTGTACAACCTATTGCTTTGGTAAAATCAGGTTTTACCGGCTTAGATTCAAGCAATGAGTTAACAGCGGATTCAACATATTTTTCTTTCACTGCAGCAACATCATCTGCATTATCATCAATTGCTCCGATATATTTTACAACAAGGTCCTGTTTCTCTTTCGTTAAAATGTACACATGCGGAGTTCTTGTTGCTCCATATTTTTTAGCAATCTCCTGCGTTCCATCAACAAGGTATGGAAAAGTGAATCCTTTTTCTTTTGACCTTATTTTCATATTCTCAAAATTATCATCCGGATATTCAACAGCATCGTTAGAATTAATAGCGATAATAGGGTAACCAAGTGTTTTATACTTTGCATCCAGTGCATTGATCCTGTCTTCATACTTTTTACTGAAAGGACAATGGTTGCAAGTAAATACAATAATAAAACCTTTAGCATCTTTGTAAGATGCAAGTGTTACTTCTTTTTCATCGGTATTTTTTAGTTTAAAGTCAACAGCCTTATCCCCTACTTTATAGCCCGCTTCAGGATTCACCATTGACATAATTACGATTGATATCATTATTATAAATATATTTTGCATCTGTTCTTATTTTTTAAGTTCATTACTGATCATCAAATTTAACTCTTCCTCCTCAACATCTCCCTCTTTAAATAAAACTTTTTTTCCTTTCTTATAAAATATGGTGGCCGGTATTGCGCCGCTCCATATGGTATCCACTTTATTTATCCAATTATTGGGATTACCTGCATTAAGGAGCATGACTTTATTTCTCAATTTATTTTTAAGAACAAACTCATCCACCCTGTTTTTCTCGCTCGGAAAATCAAGGCTAACCAAAATTATTTTCACAGGTTCTTTATTAAATTTTAGAGCAGCGTTTTCAAAGTAAGGCAATTCTTTTACGCAGGGTTTGCACCAGGTGGCCCAAAAATTAACCACGTATAGTGTATCATTTGAAGATTTCTGTGTAAGTTTTTCAAACTCTTCAAAATTTACTACCGGAACATTAGGAGTCTCCATTTGTGTAAGAAATATGATAGTTAGAAACAAAGATCTTAGCATTTCATAAAGATAATCAGTTCTCGATATCTGCCTGTGGTAACCACACAAACACCATGTCACTTCGAGTATTTGACCCTGAGCTATCAAGGGAAAATTTATCGAGAAGGGCAAGCCTTCCCACATTCTCTATACTTTTTTCTTTGGAATCCCGATAGCTATCATACAGGCGTCAGGTTAAGGAGCAAACTTTTGGGTACCACTCCTTGTGATTTCTTATTGTAATGATGCCAGAGGCATCATACATTTATAAAACAACTAGTACTAAATCTGCGACTCCGGCCGGAGTCGAACTTTTAGATTAAGCTTTTTATAATGGTGTGAATCCTCTGGATTCGTTTAAAAATCTAAATATTTCTTTTTGTGATGGCCACCAGAGATATCATATATAAAAAGTTGTAGATTGATATAGAAGAGGGAATTAACTCCATTCGACATATTAGATATTAAATGTTTAACCTGACGGCCATGCGATTGCTATTGGGACGAACTAACATCGCACGATGATCCTTTCGTAAGGATATATAGCTAAGTATTGTGCGAAAGACAAGGCAGAGTAATATATAAAAGAATCCTCAGCCTGAACAAACTTTCGCCTGAACTGTGAGGGTTTAGGTGTTTGACACCGATAGCTATCGGGATGATCCCGGCGCGATTCGAACGCGCGACCTATCCCGCCTTACGGGATTGCTCTATCAATTCTTCAATATACCTTCTGCTTTTTTTTCTTTTTATTTCGCGTTCTTTTCTAATGGCTTCTAATTCACTTTTGTAATTTTCAATATAACAAAGTTGCCAGGGCATTCCCCTTGAAGTAAAAGTTACTTTTCCAGAATTATGATACTCCAGTCTGTTTTCAATATTGGAAGTATAGCCAGTATAATATTTATTAAGTTTCAATGAATACAAAATATAGACCTGATACATATCTAATTTTAAAAGTAAAACCCTCAGCCTGAACAAGCTTACGCCTGAACTGTGAGGGTTTATAGGTGTTTGGCACCAGTGATCCCGGCGCGATTCGAACGCGCGACCTACTGCTTAGAAGGCAGTTGCTCTATCCAACTGAGCTACGGAATCAAATTCTCTTTAAAAAGAGTGGGCAAAGATAAGAAATTTGAGAATATGGAGGATATTCTTACCTCAAAAAGAAACATTGCTTTAATGCAATTTTTATTATGCAATCACCTGCATCCGCACAACAATTTGAACCCTATAATGATCAAACAAAACAAATTGCTTTTATCACTTTTTTTCCTTACATTGTATTTACTAAAACATCCCTCCTTCATACTTTTTAGCCCCTATGAAAAGATTTTTCATTTTCGCCTTGATCGTTTTCTTCATAACGATGAATCTGGCTTTATCAGGGCAAAACCAATATTTACTGCATACAGTTAACGGAGATATTGATGTTCAAGCGAATTTTTCTCAGCAAAACAATTTAATACTTGAAAAGGAAAACCCTTACCACGGTAATGTTTATAAAATTATTCAGTTTTATTCCATTCCAACACAAGAGCAAAGAGAGAAGCTTGAACAAACAGGGATAAAATTATTTAATTACCTACCGCAGAATGCTTATTTCGCTTCTATTCCGGTAACATTGAATAGCACGACTTTAAATGGTTTTAATATTCGTTCAACAGTTGATATTGACGATAGATTCAAAATGGCTTCTTCTATTTTCAAAAAAGAATATCCGGGCTGGGCAATAATAGAGAATAACTCGATACAACTTATTGTTAGCTGCTTTACCAATGTTGATCTTAAAACAGCCAGCGAGGAATTGGATCCAAAATTATTTACAATAATTAAATTAGATACGCATATAAATACAATAACACTTCAAACGAATATTAGTAATATCAGTTCAATTGCATCCAAACCATTTGTGAGTTTAATTGAACCCATTAATCCTCCGGGCGAACCGGAAAATTTACCCGGCCGTACCGATCACAGATCAAATGCAATAGCTACCGAATTTGCGAGTGGCAGACATTATGACGGAGCTGGAGTTAAAATAGCCATGTTTGATGATGGAACAATTGGTCCGCACATTGATTATACTGGAAGAATTGGTGCGCAATACACAACAGCAAGCGGAGGCGTTGAACACGGCGATCACGTAAGCGGGATCATGATGGGTGCGGGAAATCTTAATCCACGCTACAGAGGGATGGGTTCTGGCGCTACGCTATATGTGTATGATGCTGCTCCATCCTACTCCGGTTTTGACAGCATGTATACACATTATACAAATCCGGGAATTGTAATTACGTCGACTTCTTATAGCGATGGCTGCAATGCGGGTTATACAAGTTTTTCGAATAAGTTAGATAATCAACTTCGCACAATGCCATCCCTGATACACGTTTTTTCGGCGGGGAACAATGGAATGTCAGACTGTCTTTATGGTGCCGGAGCAGGCTGGGGAAATATTACCGGCGGACATAAAATTGCAAAAAATGTGATCACAGTTGCTAACCTGGATTCAATGGAGGCTGTTAACTTTTCAAGCAGCAGAGGACCCGCGAGCGATGGTAGATTAAAACCGGATGTTTCAGCAATAGGAACAGAGGTATATTCAACGCAACCGAATAACAATTACATTAATAATACAGGAACATCAATGTCGTGCCCGGGAGTATCCGGCTTAATGTCGCAATTGTACCAGGCTTTTAAAACGTTAAACAGTGGAGCTAATCCAAACGGCGGTTTAATGAAAGCCATACTCATGAATGGCTGCGATGATATAGGTAACATCGGCCCGGATTTTACTCACGGATACGGAAGAGTGAATGCGCTTAATTCTGTGAAGACTATTGAAGCAGGAAATTATCTTTCAACAACAATAACACAAACAACAACTAATAACCACACCATAGTTGTACCTACAGGAACAAAACAATTGCGGGTAATGCTTTACTGGACCGATTACGAATCGAGCCCAACATCAGGCTCCGCATTGGTTAATGACCTTAATATGCAGGTTAAGCAAAGTTCTCCGGTAACAACTTATAACCCATGGATCCTTGATCCTACTCCCTTTGCCGCAAACCTTAGTGCTTTAGCAGTACGCGGAATTGACAACCTTAATAATTCGGAGCAGGTTACTATTGATAATCCTGTTGCCGGAACATATACAATTTCAATAAACGGCTTTTCTGTTCCACAAGGTCCGCAGGAATATTTTGTTACCTATATGTTCCTTGATGATGCAGTAACACTCACCTACCCTATGGGAGGAGAAGGATTTGTACCAGGCGAACAGGAAATTATTAGATGGGATGCTTACGGAAGTACTTCAACATTTGCTCTTGAATATTCAACAAACAATGGTAGCAACTGGAACAGCATTGCATCATCGATCAATGCAGTTGATCGCAGTTATATTTGGACAGTTCCATCCGTAGTAACAGGACAGGCGCTTGTAAGAGTTACAAGAGGAAGTTCCAATGATGTTAGCGATGCCAACTTTACTATTGTTGGTATACCGCAAAATATTTCAGTTGCATGGGCATGCCCCGATTCAATAAAGTTGACATGGAATGCAGTCGCAGGAGCTACAGGATATGAAGTAAGTAAATTGGGTTCAATGTACATGGATTCTATTGGCAGATCCTCTACAAATTCATGTGTGGTCTATGGCTTTAATCCAAATTTAAGTTATTGGTTGAGCGTAAAGTCTCTTACTACAAATAATGGAGAAGGAAGAAGAGCAGTCGCCATTCAAAAATTACCCGGAACAATTAGCTGCCTCTTACCTTACGATGCGCACATTATTGAGATAATAAGTCCTTCCGGAGGATCTATCCCATCATGTCAAAACCTTACAGCTGTTAGTGTTAAAATAAGGATACAAAATAATGGAGTAAATAGTATCTCCAATATTCCTGTACATTTCAATGGAGCAAGCACTACCATAAACGAAGTTTATACCGGCACAATTACTCCAGGCAATAATGCGGTTTATACTTTCACCAGCTCAACTATTAATATCAGCAGTACGGGCAATTACAATATGCTTGCATGGGCCACCCTTTCTAACGATGGCAATTCTTATAATGATAGTCTTACTATGATTTCCTCGATAGCTGCCGGAGGCACCTCACAAACATTACCTTACAACCAGAATTTTGAAACTTTTTCATTGTGCTCAACATCAAGTTTTTGTGAGCAGGATATATGTTCGCTCAGTGGCAACTGGAACAATGTAGCAAACCTTACCGATGATGATATTGACTGGCGCACCAACTCGGGTTCTACACCATCATCATTCACCGGACCCGACATTGATCATAATCCCGGAACCTCATCAGGAAATTATCTCTACCTGGAAGCTTCCTTTTGCTGGGGCAAACGGGCTGAACTTGTATCACCCTGTATTAACCTGACATCAACATCAAGTGCTCAATTAAGTTTTTGGTATAACATGTATGGTTCTGATATGGGCGATATGCATGTGGATGTTATGACAAATGGCAGCTGGACCAACGATGTTATGACCACTCTTTCGGGGGATCAGGGTTCCAGCTGGTTAAATGCTACAGTAAACCTTAACCCGTTTATCGGCAACAATATAAATATTCGTTTCAGAGGCGTTACGGGAGTTGATCTTCGAAGTGATATGGCCATTGATGATGTTAGTATAACTGGTGTAATTGGAATTGTTGACAACAGCAATCTTAACGGCAACATATCTATTTACCCTAACCCGGGAAAAAATATTTTTAATCTTTCTTTCATTCAGCTTACAGGAGAAGCTGTGTTAAATTTGTTTGATGCGGAAGGCAGATTAGTGATGACTAAAACAATAAATGAAGTTCAATCATATCGGGGTGAACTTGACCTACATCATCTTAATGATGGTGTATATTTTTTAGCAATTTCCTCTGAGGGCAAAACCTACAACAAAAAAATAGTCAAGATCAGTGAATAAACTTCGGTCATAGGAGTGATTATGACCCTGGGCAATACGTTTTTGATTTTCGCGTTCGCGCGAATATCGGTGCGATGAAAATAGCGTAGTTATCCGTGCGAGGTGAAGGTCGTTCAGTCGAAGGCTGTTGCGTTTACTTTTTATAATTTATTTCGAAGCTATCGTATTAACTTATCCAACGACCCTCACCCAACAAGAGGGGAAAGGTGGAGCATTATGAAAAGTAAAATCATTTAACTTCTTTTATTATATATGTGGTAGAGTCATTTACCTTCACACTATCAGGATATTCAAAGTTTTTCATCCTCTCAAAATCTTTTATCACACCCGTTCCAAATTCGTAGAAGTTTATTCCATAATAGACTACTATACCAAGAACCACAATACCGATAATTAACAATATTTGCTTTCGTTTCATGTTTTTCTTAAAAATTTAGAAGTTCTCACCGTGCGCATTCCTCAATTGTATGTAATTAATCAGTTACTTCTGTTTCAAGAATACTTATTAAATGTAACAATAAGCTTTAAAACAAAAATTATGGATAGTACTATACATAAACTGTCCTTTTTTATTCTACTGTTTTTGGGGTATATTTGTAATATGGTTTTACCCGTAAAAAATAAAGAAGAGCTTATTCAAAGAATCCTTGACAACCGACAAACAATAAGGCAGTATGGGGTTAAGCAATTAGGATTTTTTGGTTCATTCGTAAGAAATGAAGCAAAAGAAGATAGCGACGTTGATTTTTTTGTGGAATTTGAGCCTGAAAAAAAAACATTTGATAATTTCATGAGTCTCGTTGAAATACTAGAAGATATTACAAAAAGAAAAATAGAACTACTTACTCCTCAATCTTTAAGTAAATACATCGGAAAATATATATTAAAAGAAGTGGAATATGTCCCCCTCGCTGCTTGATTTTTTACGACATATACTAGACGAGTGCAATTACATACTCAGCGTTAGCAATGGAAAAACACAAGAGCAGGTTCTCAATGATCCAACGTTTCAACGTTCTATTGTACGCAGTATTGAGATTATTGGGGAGGCTTCAAAAAAATTAAATGAAGAGTTCCGGAATAAATATCCTCAGATAGAATGGAAGAGAATGGCAAAATCCAGGGATAAAATGATACATCATTATTTCGGCATTGATTATGAAATAGTTTGGGAAATTATAACCCAAAAAATTCCAGGCTTGCAAGAATATGTTCAAAAAATATTAGAAAAAGAATCTGATACTCTTTAGGTCCTACCCCAGTAATAAATCTTCAAACAAGCAGTAAGCAAACGAGTCGTGAGAGTGAATTTGTTTGCTTTTTTTCCTACTGAAAAAAACCCACGAAAAGAGTTGTTTTTTCAGTACACTTTCGAAATTTCAAAGAATTAGCGAAAAAGCATCGTGAGCGATGCAGGGGTCAAGTGATATTGGACCTTGAAATGAAAAAAGGGCACTATAAAGTGCCCTTTTCGTCTTACTTGTGATCCCGCTGGGATTCGAACCCAGGACCCCTACATTAAAAGTGTAATGCTCTACCAGCTGAGCTACGGAATCGATACCCTCTTTTTAAGAGGTGCAAAGATAAAAGCATTATTCAATTATCACAAAATATGGTAAAAAATATTTTCACCATATTTTTAAAAAAAGATTTATAATTGTATAAGAATGTTACAGGATATAGAGATAAAACCCAAAGTAGGCCTAAGCAACCTCCATTTTGGGGCTAGTATGAAGGATGCTGAAAAGTTCCTCGGCAAGCCCGAAGAGGTAGAGCTATTGGATGAAGAGGATGGTTTTAGCACCTCTGTATGGCATTACTGGCAAAAGGGTTACTCACTTTTTTTTAATGCAGAACATAACAATGTTTTTTCCTGTGTTGAGATCGATAACCAGGACTCTAAGTTATGGGGTACCAAGGTTTTTGAACTATCTGAAAATGAATTGCAGGAACTCTTTAAAAAGAATGGCCATACCAATATAGAAAGAGAAGACCAGGAATGGGGAGAAACACGTGTGAGCTTTGACGACCTGCTAGTTGACTGTTATTTTGAGAACGGACGCCTTGTATCTATAAATTATGGTATTTATATCGACAATAACCGTGTGTTGATATTACCTAATTAATTCCGATGACTATTTTTTTGATTGGTTTTATGGGTAGTGGAAAAACTTCCATTGGAAAATTATTGTCCGGGAAAATTGGCAATCAATTTATTGATCTTGACAAAGAAATAGAAAAGGAAACACAAAGATCAATCGCCGAATTATTCGAAGAACTTGGCGAAGATAAGTTCCGGGAAATAGAGAACAGGGTATTAAATAAAATAATTCAAACAAATGAATGCATTGTCGCTACAGGAGGCGGCACACCATGCTTCATGGACAATATTGATATTATTAATCGGGCAGGAACAAGTGTTTATCTAAAAACATCTGCCGGAAATATTTTATCCAGGTTAAGATCAACTATATCATTGAGACCATTATTGAAAAATATTGCTGCAGGACAACTGGAAGAAGAAATAAAAAAGATGATCGAGTTTAGAAAACAATATTATGAAAAAGCGAACATCATCATTGATACCAATGCATTGAATGAGCAGGAAACCGTTGATATGATCCTGAAAAAACTACAATAGATAAACAGCTTCATTCCCTTTTTTACCGAACTCTACCGAAACATGCTCCTGCAAAGTAGTGGAGAGAGATAATCCGACAAAATCAGCCTTAATAGGATAACGACTATGGTTCCTATCGATCAATACTGCTGTACGAAGTGATTTAATGGGTGCATTTAAAAAATATTTTACACCGTATATCAATGTTTTACCCGAATTAAGAACGTCATCAACCAAGACAACAACACTGTTCTTCACATCAATATCGTTTAAGCTCTTATCAATAGTTTGTTTATACGGACTATCCTTATCAATATTCAATTCCACCAATTGTGTTTTGATCGGCGATATAGATTCAAGCGCTTTTGAAATACGCTTAGCCAATATATAACCATTGGGCATAATACCCGCAACAATAATCTTTTTCTCCGTTGCATTGCCTTCATATATCTGGTAAGCAATACGATTTATCTTTTGCTCGATTTGTTTGCTGTCTAATATCAATGTTTTTTTGGAAACCATGAATCGGGTATTATAATACTAAGTTAATCAATCAAATTTTATTCTCCTTATTCTCCCACCACTATAAAAATATTTTTTATAATACGCTTCATCCAGATCACTCACCACGACCCCGCTATGGACCGATGCGTGAATAAATTTATTGTTCGATAAATATATACCCACATGAGATATCTTCCCTCTCTTTATTATAAAAAAAACAAGGTCACCTTCCATCAATTCATCCTTTTGAACAGGCTTAACCTGCTCATAAATGTCTTTTGATCCTCCTATAAGTTGAATACCATATACCTGTTTATATATCTCCTTAACAAAACCTGAGCAGTCGATCCCATTTTTACTTTCGCCAGCATATTTATATTTTGTTCCTATCCATACAAATGATGTGTAATATAATTGTGGTGCAGCTACCGAATCAATTATTATTTTTTGAGAAGTAAAATAAATCTTTGCCTCTTCATTTATACTATAAGTAGTATCCTGTGCATTTATTACAAATGAACCCAGCAACAAAATGAAAAGCAGGATATGTTTCATTTTTAAATGAGCTTATCTATTCGTAAAAAAACATCCCAGTATTTTTCCTTATTCATTTCCGACCAGTGGATATGGTAATAACGATATTGATAGGTTTGCACCTGGCACACAATTGTCAATAGCAAAACAAAAGCAACAGCAATTACTTTAAAACTGTTCTTTAGTTCATTCATCAGCACCGCCAATAGTATGGCAAAAAGGGAATAGTATTCTATATATGCTCTCAAACCATAACTTCCTCCGTAATACCAGCGCCACCAGCATGAAAGTATATAGGTGAGGAAAATAAAAAACATCAGAAATGAAAAGAATTCATATTTATTTTTTCGAAATAAAACAATTAAACCACCGAGGCAGATCAATAACAAGGGAGTATATACAAAAAGTCCTTTCCTATAACTGAATAAAATATCAATAAAGTGAGGATCAAAAAAATTAAACGACTCACCACGGTACGAATCCGTCAATACTGTTCCGGTTTGTATAAAATAGAAGTACCACTGTAAGAAAATCAAAAATAAGGGGAACAGGGAAATAGTAATTACATTTTTAATTTTTTTAAGGAAAATTATAGTTGCATTTTCAAATATACTCCATTCTTCCGCTAGGAACGGCAGACAAAATAAAATCAAAACGTTTAATGTTTTAATGGCAACCACAACACCCAATATTAACGACAAGCGTACAATGTACTTGTACATACCTGTTTTAAAATAAACTTTGCTGTAATAAATAAACATGCTGATAGCCGCGAATGAATAAACATGCGACATAGCGGGTTCAACAATAGTATAATAAAAAAGACTGGTTCCAAACGTAAACGCAACAATGATCACTGTTTTTATTCCAGCGCTTGTTTTATATAGAGATAGTATCTTTTTCAAATAGGTAAGTCCTACCCCCAAATAAAAAATCGCGCCAAGGCAAACAGATATAGCATATGGCTGCGAATACCCGTCGGGAGAAAAACCGAATAACAAACTGAAAACATGAGCGATGAGAAAAAAAGGAAGCAGCAAAATGGCTACTCCCATGGAATATTTTGAAAAAGCCCTTTCGTTTAAGTATGATCGAACATCGTAACGGGTATGTTCATAATAATACTTTTGCTCAATATCATTTACAAATGACAAACTAAGGTCATGATAAATAATTACCGCAGGCAGGTAAATATAATACCCCTTACCATCAGATAAAATGGTTTGTTTCCAATGATCTTTACCCCACTTAATATTGGCAGAACACAGCAGCATAATAGCTACGACAATATGTACTATGTACCTATTAATAAAATACATTCCTATGCCTCTTTTCTTTCTAACAACACTATATTTTCGATGTGGTGTGTATGCGGAAACATATCTACTGCCTGGATTTTAGAAACATTATAATCATCTGTAAGTAATAACAGATCTCTTGCTTGTGTTGCTGGATTACAGCTTATATAAACAATCTTCGAGGGTTGTAAAAAATTAATTTTTCGCACAACGTCCTCATGCATTCCTGCGCGTGGCGGATCAGTAATGATAACATCCGGCTTCCCGTTCTCCTTCACAAACTCATCATTGAGTATATCCTTCATATCACCAGCATAAAACACCGTATTAGTAATGTTATTGAGGATTGAATTTTCTTTCGCGTCTTTTATAGATTCTTCTATATACTCTACTCCAACCACTTTTTTTACCTGTCTGGCAATAAAATTCGCAATAGTACCCGTACCGGTGTACAGATCATATACCAATTCATCGCCTTTAAATCCCGCAAAGTCTCTTGTTACCTTATACAACTCCAATGCCTGTGCAGTATTGGTCTGAAAAAAAGATTTTGGTCCTACTTTAAATTTTAAATCTTCTAGTTGCTCGATAATATGATCTTTACCACTGTGCAAATGAACTTCCAGGTCACTTATTACATCATTCTTCTTTGGGTTGATCACATACATCAATGAAGTAATTTCTTTAAAAGCAGATTGAACATGATCCAACATTTTTTTATTCGCTTCGTCTTCTTTAAAAAATATAACCACCACCATCCATTCACCCAATGATGTATTACGTACGATCAGGTTCCTTAATAAACCTTTTTGTTCACGTATATCAAAAAACTCTAATCCATTTTTTAATGCGTATGATTTTATTTCTAATCTTATTTTGTTCGAAAGGTCATCCTGCAAATAACATTTGTTTACATCCAGCACTTTATCAAACGCACCCGGAATATGAAATCCTAGTCCATTGCGGGAATTCGGAGAGCCCGCTGAATTTGAGAATACATTACCCTTATCATCAATTTGCTCCTGTGTTAACCATTTTTTATTGCTGAATGTATATTCCAATTTATTTCTGTAATGTAAAGTGGCTTTGGAAGCAAGCACAGCGGGCATTATAGTAACATCTATTTTTCCGATTCTTCTTAACGCATCACTTACCTGTTTGTGTTTGTAAAATAGTTGTGATTCATAATTCATATTCTGCCACTTACATCCCCCGCATACTCCGAAGTGCTCACAAACCGGCGTTGCTCTTTTATCCGAAAATTTATGAATGTCTATCGCCCTTCCTTCTGCATAATTATTTTTTTTCTTGGTTAACTGCACATCAACAATATCACCAGGTACGGCGCCTTTAATAAAAATAACTTTATCATTCACCCGCGCCACAGATTGCCCCTCACTGCCGGCATCAGTTACTTCAACATTTTTTAATACTTGGAAAACTCTCTTCTTTACCTGTCTCATACCTGCAAATGTACAGCATTTAACGTTTACAAGATTTAACTATAAAATAAAGGCTCTCGGCTATTTCTACATATAAACAGCTAATTATTCATTAACTTTACTATATGATAAAAGAACAAAAAAGCCTTAGTCAGCAAGCAATAGATAATGAGGAAAAATACGGTGCTCATAACTATGAGCCTATACCTGTTGTTATTGACCGCGGCGAAGGAGTTTTTGTATGGGATGTAGAAGGAAAAAGGTATTATGATTTTCTTGCGGCCTATTCTGCCGTTAACCAGGGACACAGTCATCCTAAAATTATTAAAGCGGTACAGGAACAATTAGGAAAAATATCGTTGACCTCCAGGGCATTTTATAATAATGTGTTGGGCGAATACGAAAAATTTATTACCTCCTATTTTGGTTTTGATAAGGTATTACCGATGAATACGGGTGCCGAAGGTGTTGAAACAGCATTAAAACTCTGTCGCAAATGGGCTTACCAGGTTAAAGGTGTAAAAGAGAACGAGGCGAAGATCGTTGTATGTAAAGGAAATTTTCACGGACGTACAATAACTATTGTATCTGCATCATCCGATCCATCTGCAAGAAATGAATTCGGGCCATTTACCCCGGGTATAATCCAGGTTGATTATAATGATTCTACCGCCCTTGAAAAAATATTGACCACTGATAATACAATTGCAGGATTTTTATTGGAACCTATACAAGGTGAAGCAGGTGTTGTTATTCCTGACGAAGGTTACTTAAAGGCTTGTGCTGCTCTCTGTAAAAAACACAATGTACTTTTTATCGCAGATGAAATACAATCGGGATTAGGAAGGACAGGGAAACGTTTAGCATGTGATCATGAAAATGTAAAACCCGATATTTTAATTCTTGGAAAAGCTTTATCGGGTGGAATTTATCCTGTGTCTGCTGTTTTAGCGGATGATGAAATAATGTTGTGCATAAAACCTGGCGAGCATGGCTCTACATATGGTGGCAATCCACTGGCATGTAAAGCGGCAATTGCGGCGATAAAAGTGTTGGAAGAAGAAAAAATGTATGATAATGCTGAAAAACTAGGCGAAATTTTACAAAGCGAATTACAAAAAATAAAAAACGATTTTAGTTTTATCACTGCTGCGCGCGGAAAAGGATTGTGGGCGGCAATGGTTGTAAAGGAACATAAAGGACAATCGGCCTGGGAATTGGCACTGTTGTTAAAAGAAAACGGTTTGCTCGCTAAGCCTACTCATGGAGATACACTACGTTTTGCCCCTCCATTATGCATTACTAAGGAACAATTAATGGAGTGCATTGCGATAATCAGAAAATCACTTTCTGCATTTCAATAATAAACTATTCGTCATTTCGATCCGCCTTAGGCGGAGAAGTAATCTCAACTAATATAGATTGCTTAGCCGTACCTCCTTGCAATGACGGTAAAAAACAATAAACCTAAATGAAAACATTCTTCACTCTTGTTCTTTCAATAACACTTGGCATTTCATTTTCTCAACCTGTATCATTCTCATCAAAAGGTGTTGGCGGTGGCGGTGCTTTGTTTGCACCAAGTATAAATCCGGGAAATACCAATGAATATTATATTGCCTGCGATATGACAGAACTTTTTCATACTACTGATTTTGGAAAAAATTATTCGCAGGTAGATTTTAATGAATTTATCGGTGGACACAATTCAAAAGTTTGTTTTACCTCTACTCCTAACCTTCTTTATTCTATAAGCTATATTAATGATGTGGGTACGCCGGTAAAAAGTACCGACAATGGTGTTACCTGGAATATATTAGCAGCGAATCCAAATCCGAGCGATGATGTTTATACCATTCATGTTGATTATAATAATCCCACCAGGATAATTATTTCTTATTTCAATGAAATATATTTTTCGAATAATGGCGGCACAGGTTTTACTTTAATTCACAGCGCTTCTAATTCCGGTTCGGGAAACACAGTAGGAGGAGTTTTTTTTGATGGAGCAACCATTTATGTCGGTACAAACGATGGTGTTTTACTTTCTACTACAACAGGAACTTCGTGGTCCACAGCAAATATTACTGGGATAACAGGATCGGAAAAAATATGGAGCTTCACAGCCGCTAAGGTCGGGGCCACTACCCGATTCTTTTGTCTAACAGCTGATTCAAATGATATTTATGTTGGTTTACAAGGCTCGGATTATTGGGGATTTTATAAAGGAATTTACTCCTGTGATTATGGAAGTACCAACTGGACAAGCAAAACAACAGGCATTACGGCGAATGATTACCCGATGTTCATTGATATGGCAGAGAATGATATCAATACGGTTTATATCGCTGGAAGTAATTCCAACACAGAGCCAATTGTAATGCAAACAACAAATGCAGGCGGCAACTGGACAAATACTTTTAAAACAACCACCAACCAAAATATAATTACTGGTTGGAGCGGACAAGGCGGCGATCGCGGCTGGAGTTACGGAGAATGTCCTTTTGGTTTTGATGTTGCATCAAACAATTCTCAAGTTGTAATTTTTGGCGATTTTGGTTTTTGTCATAAAACGAACAATGGCGGCACAAGCTGGCAGCAAGCATATGTGGATACAACAGATCAGCATCCTGCAAATGCTGCAACACCTTCAGGACAGAGTTATAAAAGCATTGGTATAGAAAATACCACATGTTGGCAGGTGCATTGGAGCAATGTCAATAATATGTGGGCCTGCTTTTCAGATATCAAGGGAATACGCAGTACCGACGCGGGAAATAGCTGGTCGTTTAATTATACAGGCAACTCAGCAAATTCAACTTACAGAGTGGCACAAGGAAATAATGGAACATTATATGCGGGTACTTCCAATATTCATGACATGTATCAAAGCACTCGTTTGCAGGATGCAATACTGGATGGAAATGATGCAAACGGAAAAATAATTTATTCTATCAACAACGGACAAACATGGCAAAACATTCACATATTTAATCACCCTGTATTCTGGATCGCGCTTGATCCTAATGATACTAATCGTGCTTATGCGAGTATCATAGACTACAGCAGTGGATCAGGTATTGGAGGCGTTTACCGTTGCAACAATCTTTCAAGCCTAGCGGCATCAACATGGACATTATTACCCACTCCTGCAGGAACAGAAAAACATCCCGCGTCATTGGTCGTTTTGAATGACGGAAAATTAGTGGCCACTTATTCCGGAAGAAGAGACGGCAGCGGAGTTTTTACAGCAAGTTCTGGCGTATTTATTTATGATCCTGTCGGCAATTCATGGTCAGATGTTTCTGATGCAGGTATGCAATACTGGACAAAGGACATTGTTGTTGATCCTAATGATATAACCCAGAATACATGGTACGTGGGCGTTTTCAGCGGATGGGGCGGTGCGCCAAACGGATTGGGCGGCTTATATAAAACAACCAATCGAGGTACCAACTGGTCAAAATTAACCGGCAGCACATTGGATAGAGTTACCTCTTGTACTTTTAACCCGAACAATGCGAATGAAATATTTATTACAACCGAAGCACAGGGTTTATGGAAAAGTTCAAATATCAATACTTCTACTCCAACATTTTCACCTGTCACAAGTTATCCTTTCCGTCAACCTGAGCGTGTATTTTTTAATCCTTATAATACCAATGAAATGTGGGTGACAAGTTTTGGTAACGGAATGAAAGTGGGATCAATGACAGGTACAAGTGGAATACAATTTATGGATGCAGAAAAATTGGTCACTGTTTATCCTAATCCATTTAATGATAAAATTTATTTTTTAAATTCAACAAGCGCTACTATTTCAACAGTAAATGTATTTGATATACAAGGAAGATTACTTATTTCTATAAATGATCCTGGAAATTCTATTACCACAGAACAGCTATTGCCAGGTATATATGTTATGGAGATTATTTTACAAAATAATTCGAGGATAACAGAGCGAATCATAAAGCAATAATCTCCTCATCCGTCAGTTTGAGAAATCGGCTTGATTTTTGTGCTATTTGTTTTATGAAAGCAATCAACGTACTTCTAATATCCACTTTGCTCCTCTTTGCTTCTTTCGTAAAACAAACCCAATGGACAAAAGATCAATTGATACAACCTGTCGATCTTGCAAAAACATTGAATGATCCGAAAGCAATTCACCCTGTGATATTAAACATTGGCCCAATGGAACAGATCAAAACTGCCATAAAAGTTGGCGCAGCAAATACAGATGAGGGAATAAAAAAACTCCAGGCTGCATTGTCATCTGTTCCAAAAGAGCGAGAAGTTGTAGTTTATTGTGGCTGCTGTTCATCTGATAATTGTCCTAATATAAAACCCGCTTTCGACTTTATTAAACAATCGGGATACAAAAAGGTAAAAGTATTAGAGATACCTGTAGGGTTGGGTGAAGATTGGAGAGCCAAAGGTTATCCAATGGAATAGTGATCACCGCCATCTTAAAAATCAAAATTTTAATTTACTTACACCATCCCCAATAGCATTTGGCATTTCATATCTTGTTCTAACAAAAGAGATGAATACATACGGAATTATTTTGTCCAACCCATTTTATGCAACTCTATTGACAATTGAGAAAATAATAGAGAACCAATTAATAAAATAACTATAGAATATGGTAAAAGAATTATTAGTTACCAATGAAATAATCATGGATGCGAGCACAGAAAAAGCATGGGATGCATTGACCAATCCCGCACAGACAAAAAAATATATGTTTGGTTGTGAAACAGTATCAGACTGGAAACCGGGCAGCGAATTATTATGGAAAGGGAGTTGGGAAGGAAAAGAAATGGTTTTTGTAAAAGGGAACATTGTACGTATTGAGCCCGGTAAATTTTTAGCGTACACGACTATTGACCCGAATTCAACCATGGAGGATGTACCTGAAAATTACCTTACAGTTACTTACGGTTTAAACAACGAAAATGGAAAAACAAAATTAACCGTAACACAAGGAGATTATAACGCGGTTGCAGAAGGCGAAAGAAGATACAAAGAAGCATACAATAATGGCGAAGGATGGAATCCCATATTGGTTGAAATAAAAAAATTAGTGGAAAATAATTAATCTCTATGCCTCATTGCGAGTCCGACCTTTTTCGGACCACGCAATCCATATATTAACAGCACGAAGCCCGCTCAATGAGCGGGCTTCGTGCTACTAATATAAAAACCTAAAACTATCCTACGGAACTTATATATTTATTTAACTCATAAACACTGCTGCTGAAAGTGAACACATTATTTACTACGAAATAATTATTTTTATCAACCGTATATTTATAAGCACACTTCGCAAACTCCAGCTTATTAGACTCAAAAGTCATAAGGTCTGCTAATTCAGATACCTGGAAAGCTGTTAAGTAATTACTTGCAATAGCTTGTTTCGCGATCAATAATTTGTTGCTATCGAAACTTGTATTGGCAACTGTAGTTTTCAGTGCACAAAAGGCATTATCGCTCATTACCAAGTATGCCGGACTACTTGGTACTTCACAAGCTGCACCATTGTATGAATACTTTTTTTCCTTTGCATATCCGTGTTTCTCATATCCCTTTCTATGACCGTTACCATATTGTTCATTTTCATAATTACCATAATAAGGCGTAGCGGGCTTACAACTAACCAACTGTACCACTTTGTAATCATTATAGCAGCCTATTTCCGCGAATACTTTTGAATCACCGGGAATATTTACCCAGCCATTATAAACCACTTTGGTAAAAGTTCCTCCTCTATAAGCCGGAATGTGTTTTACTACTTTCAAAAAGTGTCTTCCCGGATTTACATTTGTAATTGTAAATCTGTTATCCTGAAATTGAAAATTGTTGTTGTCAAAACAAACAGAGAAAGCAGAGTTATCGAACATTCTTAAGTTCAATTCAGATGCATCATTCCATGCTTTCGCAGTATTTATATTTAGTAAAATAAAACCTATCAAAAGCAGATTTAATTTTGTTAACGTTTTCATGTTTTGGTCCTCCTATATTTAGTTATACCACAGGATAACCAATTTGCGTGCCAAAGTCATTAAAATCGATGTAGCCCTTTAGCAACGAGGGTTTTAAATACAAACGTTGACCTAAGCCCTATCCAGAACTTCTACCTAAGGGTCATACAGAGCCTGTCGAAGTATGACGCATCGTTCGTATATTCGTAGGTTATTTTACAAACCTTGAACTTTAGCATCATAACCGAGTACCCTTTATGGTTCATTATCTTCTGTTTGTTAACAGGGGTTTTATATTCCTATATATTATACCGGAAAGAAAAAAAGTTCGAAGAAGTATCAGCTTTTGTAAAATACCTGATGGCAGGAGCAAGATTTATTGTTACAACCCTGCTCGCTTTTTTGTTGCTATCTCCTTTCATTAAAACATTGCAGCGTGAAGTTGAGAAACCCGTTATTGTAATTGCTACGGATAATTCTGAGTCCATACTTTTTAATAAAGATTCCGCTTATTATAAAAATGAATTTCCAAAAGCAATTCAATCTCTTGCTGAAAAACTTGGAGAAGATTTTACCATTCAATCGTATTCGTTCGGAGATCAGGTAAAAAACAATCCTGATTTTTCTTATACCCAAAAACAAACAGATCTTTCTTCGTTATTTACCGAAATTGAAACACGGTTCAGCAACCGTAACCTTGGAGCGGTGATCTTGGCTTCTGACGGATTATACAATAAAGGCAGCAACCCCGTTTTTTCTTCTTCCGTATTAAAAGCTCCTGTTTATACTATCGCATTAGGTGACACCACAATTAAAAAAGATGTAATACTTACTGATGTGCGGCATAACAGTATGGCTTTTTTAGGAAACGATTTTCCTTTGCAGGCCGTTATCAATGTACATGAACTAACAGGCAGCAAAACAACATTGAACGTGAGCAAAACCGGCAAGAATCTTTTCTCGCAGACTATTGATATCAATAAAGAAAATTTTAACACAGAGATATTGGTCCATCTTACTGCTGATGCCATTGGCATTCAACATTATTCAATAACACTTACAGAGGTGAAAGGCGAAAATACTATCATCAATAATAAACGTGATATATATATAAACGTACTTGATGCCAGGCAAAAGATCCTGATTCTGTCTAATGCTCCGCATCCGGATATAACCGCCATTAAACAAAGTATTTCCAACACACAAACCTATGAAGTTGAGGATGCCTTAACAAGTGAATTTACCGGCGTCTTAAAAAAATACAACTTGGTTATCGCTCACAAATTTCAAGCTTCAAACAACAATATAATAACGGAGCTCGAAAAATTATCCATACCTACCCTGTTTATTGGAGGAAATATACCTGAAGCGCAATCGGGTTTACGCATTTCGCTTTCGGCAAATAAGACCAATGAATCAGAAGCAGCATTACTAGAATCATTTAATTTGTTTACTGTAAGCGATGGACTAAGTGCTTACATTAAAAACTTCCCTGCCATTCAATGTCCCTTTGGAAATTATTCTACTTCCAACTCAATGCAGGTATTGCTTAACCAAAAAATTGGTATGGTTACAACCAATAGTCCTTTAATGGCATTTAACCAAAAAGGCGACTGGAAAACAGGCATTATCGCAGGAGAAGGGATATGGCGTTGGAGATTGCGTGATTATGCCGACAATAACAAACATGATCATTTTAATGAACTAATTCACAAAACCATTCAGTACCTCTCTGTAAAAGCCGATAGAAACTTTTTTCGCATCACCGGTAAAAATAATTTTATGGACAATGAAGCCGTTGAGCTTGATGCAGAAGTGTACAATGAAAGTTACGAATTGATCAATGACCCGGAAGTTAATATTACCATAACCAATACAGATACTAAAAAATTTCAATTCTCGTTTTACAAAACGGGCAATGCATACCGTTTGAATGCCGGTGCATTCCCTGCAGGAGAATACACTTATGAAGCACAGGTAAAGATTGGAGAGAAAATATATAAAAAGACAGGACAATTCAGCGTTAGTCCGGTAGTAATTGAATCTGTTAATACAGTTGCAGATCATAAATTATTATTTAACCTGTCTAAGAAAAACGGAGGTGAAATGGTGTACCCTGCTGATATAGAAAAATTAGCTGATACTATTTTAAAGCGGGAAGACATCAAAACAGTATCTTATACTCAGAAAAAACTGACGGATCTTATTCAATTTAAATGGCTTTTTATTCTGCTGCTTACATTGTTGAGCTTAGAATGGTTTTTACGTAAACGAAACGGAGCATATTGAAAAATGTTATCGGCTAAGGGTTATTCGTTGATACTAATAACTGACAACCAACAACAAATAACAAATAACTTACAACTGAGATGAACATATCCTTCCTATCCACATTCTATCCCTTCCGTGGAGGCATTGCTCAGTTTAATGCTTCTATGTATCGCGAATTTCAAAAAGAACATAGTGTTAAAGCATTCACATTCACGACACAATATCCCAACATATTATTTCCGGGCACCAGCCAATTCGTTGGCAAGGACGATAACAATGCAGATAAAGTTGACAGCATTCGCACGCTAAGTACGATCAACCCGCTTTCATACTTAAGCACGGTCAACAAAATAAAGCAGGCAAAACCTGATCTTCTTATCATGCGTTATTGGATGCCATTTTTTGCGCCTTCGCTTGGGTACGTTGCAGGCAGGTTAAAAAATAAGTGTAAAATAATTTCAATTCTCGACAATGTCACTCCTCATGAGAAAAGATTAGGTGATAATACACTTACTAAATATTTTTTAAAGCAGATACATGGCTTTGTTGTCATGAGTGGGGTGGTTCAAAACGATCTGCTTGCATTAAAGCCGGATGCCAAATTTATTTTTCATCCGCATCCTCTATATAGTCACTTTGGAAAAAAAATCGATCCGATAGAAGCCAGAAAAAAATTAAATATCCCAACTGGCAAAAAAATAATTTTATTCTTTGGTTTTATAAGAGACTACAAAGGATTAGACCTGCTCATTAACGCAATGGAAAATGCAAACAATGATTACCATCTTGTAATTGCCGGAGAAGTGTATGGAGATTTTGAAAAATACCACCAGCTTATTCAAAGCAAACAGCTCGGTAATAAGATCACGCAGCACGTACGATATATTGCAGACAATGAAGTTCCTTTGTTTTTTTCTGCTGCAGATGTATGTATGCTGCCTTATAAATCTGCCACACAAAGCGGCATCACTTCCATATCTTATCATTTCGACCTGCCAATTATTGCAACTGATGTTGGAGGCTTAAAAGAAAGTATTGAACATGACAAAACGGGCCTCATTGTTCCGACACCGGATATTGACCTTATCAGAAAATCTATTGACGATTATTTTGTAAACAATAAAAAAGAAAAATTCGCAGGCAACATCCTGCAACTTAAAAAAGAACTATCCTGGTACCATCTCACCAACTCCATTCTTGAGTTTAAAAAAGTATTATAATTAAAAGAGATCAACTATCAAGTTGTAAGCAAGCTGAAATTTTATTTCTTGCTATTAATTTCCCGGAGCATTTTCAGAGACACAAATCCAAGCAGAAGTATAACCAGTATAATTACGGCCCACACCATCTTCTTATTCGTAAAAAAAGTATACGATTCTTGTTCCTGAGCATTTGATGCTGGTTGTTTCTTAATGTTTACAATATCCCCGGTATAAACCGTTGGGGTATTGGAGGGAATTTTATCCTGAAAATATTTAATATCATACTCAGCTGGAAGCATTTCCTTACTACCAAAACGAAGAGAATATTTTTTATCCTTTTGAAGTTGCGCAGTAATACAATTATTTAATTGATACGCCTTTACCGATCTTATTTTAAGAGGTTGGTCGTCTTTATTTTCAATAATTATTTTCAATTCCGACATAGCATAATTCGAAAGATAAAAAGTATTATCAGTCGCTGAATTTAACTCACCATTCAAAACCATTTTTTCATAAGGCTTTTGCACTGAGTCCTTTTCATTTTTGTAATACACAACCGATATTATATTTATTTGCCTCAAGTAGAAGATTGGACCATCAACAACTATTGCAATTTTGTCTGCATAAAAAGAACGATCAAACTTCACATCGATATAACTTCTTTTGTTTTTTAAACTGTCCTTCTGGGATATAATCGGGACTTTTATTTCAGTGTACTTCCCATTCTCCTCATAAGTATTATAATATCCTGCTTTAATAATATTGACCGGTCCATTTTTAGAGTCGTCAATTTCAAGCTTATAATATGTATAGTTACTGGTCGGAAAATCAATCAGCTTAATTTCAGTTGTTTCACTATTGTCATACATAGCCTGAAAAAAATAATTATCCCTAATTACATACCAGGTACGATTGTCATCACTACCGCTTAGTTTAGCTTTTTTAGTAACATCAGAATTTTTTATAATCAAACTAATATTATCAATCCTGTTTTTTGAGGGGTTGTGTAAGATGAGATTTGTGCAGCATTTAGGCGTGTTCTTTTTCTCTACAATGGCATATTCTCTAAATAATGTTTTATAAGAAATTGCGGTTTCCCTTTTACATAAATAAGGAACTTCCTTTTCCCCATTTTCGTAAATCCGAATATCCGATAAATCATTCTTTAGCCTTCCAGTAACTTCCGGTTTTAATAAAATATTATAATATCCATCACTCGGAACGGAATCAACAGGCGATTCCCACTCAAACAGCGATTGCGAATACAAAACACTTCCCGCAAGAAAAGTAAAAAAAAACAAAAAGGTATCCCTGAAATTACTTTGCTTCTTTGTCATCTTCCAAAATAATATGTTTAAGCTTCTGATACATAAATGATATAATAAGCAATAGAACTCCCAACAAAATAAATGCGGCTATCTTTCCCCCTTCTGAGATTCCCCTAATGTCAACAATGAATAACTTTAACAGTGTAAGCAGGAAAAGAGAAAGCGAAACGACCCTTAACATGCGCATTTTTTTTCTCATGCCAAGCACCATAAGAATAAATGAGGAAACACCCCACAGAATTGCATATCCGGCTTTATGCGATTGACTTAGTATTTTCCCTTTGGCGGCGCTAAAAGAAAAGCCCAAATACTTATCACTTGACCCCACCATCATAATGTGATCAAGTTCAGCACTAAAAACAAACAACAAAATAATAGTAGTGGTCCAGACTAATGCATTCACCGCAACGGGAGAGTTGTTATTAAGTTTCCGAATGTTCTCGAAACAAAAATATAAAAGCAATAACACCAAAGCTGTTAGAATATAATGTATCAAATAGCCCGATAACATTACCTGCTGCATAGAATCAATCGATTCAAATATTGTTTGATTTAAATACGTGTCCCTGATTTCAATAATTATCATGTGATAATATATCACATAAAACAACAGACAAAAACAGCCAATGATGGTCGCAATAAGCGAAAGTATTTCTTGATTTTTTTTATTGGCATAAACAATTAAACCAAGTATAAATAAGAAGCTATAACAACCTATGATGAGTGATTGCTCCGCAGCATAATGTGTTGACGCCGAAAGGTGATAATTTAACTCAAGAAGTACTGTTAAATAAATAAAAACAATTATCACTGCCGATAACAAACCCCGATATGCACTGATTAAAATTCCGGAAAAAATAAAATTAATGTCTTCATTTTTTAGCAGAAAAATTGTACCAACCAAAGACATTATTGATACGGTATTTGTAACAAAACCTTTGTTCAGCATTACTGAATAACCTGTTACACCTGAAAAATAAACGTTCTTCCAATCCATAAAAAGACTGATGCACATTAATCCCATTACAACTACTGAAGAAACCTTCATTAACTTTATTCCTGATTTTTGCGAGAGCCACAACAATAACACACTTTCGGCAGCCCAAAATAAGGTAATGTAATTTCCTTCCAATTGCACAGGAGCGGCCAAACTAAGGAAGGTAAGTACAAGACCGATAATTAAATAAACAAGTGTTCTGTCGACATTTTTGTTTTTGTACAATACAACGGCAAACACAAAATTAAATACACTTACAAGGGCAGTAAAAAGTCCTTTAAAATCAATTCCGTATTTATTTTGATATCCAGTAAGTATGGCAAAGCCGGCTGCGTAGTAAAAAAAGGTGTTGCTCAGTAATATAACAATCTCTATTGGACGGAACTTTCTTGCTTCCTTAATATTATTAATAACATTCATAAGGAAAAACAGAACATAAAAAACAGTTCCGAATAAAAACGCCCCAATGTATGGCGCATCAGCAATACCAATTACTCTTTTAATCAAAAAACCTCCATAAAGTATAATAGTAAACAGATAGGATACTATATTAATAATGTTCCATTTGCGTAGATATGCCAGTACCAGCATACCTATATTAAGGATTGCTATGTAAGTAAATAAAACGATGTAATTCCCGCTACCCGTGCTTACCATAAAGGGGCTTGAAAAACCTCCAATAATAGCCAGCACAGCCAATTCCTGCCTGTTGTATGCAATCGAAAATACAATAGCAAAAACAGTAATAACAACCATTATACCAAATGCAGCCACCTGGTTTATCAGATGATATTCATGAAATGCAATAGATATTGTAAAATACAATACCGCAATGCCTCCGGCTATGAGAACGGAGCTAAAGGCTGCAAAATTTTTGTGCAGCTTATGCGCAAGAGCAATAAGAATACTACCGCATAATAAACCTATACAAGTTCTTCCAATTTCATTTACCCAATTTTGATCAATAGCGTATTTTACAAAAAAGCCTATGCCCAACACTAAAATTCCAATGCCAATTTTATTAATAAGATTTTCTCCAATAAATTTTTCCAAGTCCGGGTTCTTTTCAAAGAAAGTGGGCTTACGTGGTTTTTGAAAGACCACAGGAGGCGGCACCGATCGGGGTTTGGCTGCAGCAATAGTAGGTACACGTACAGGTTCTTTCTCAATAGGAATCATGACTGGTTTTTGCTCAACTACCGGAGGAACACTTTTTTGTTCAACTACCGGAGAGATGGGCTTTTGCTCAATAACAGGAGCTTGAACCGGTTTTTGTTCAACAACAGGAGCTTGAACTGGCTTTTGCTCTTCGCTTTTGAGACTAACTACCTTTAACTGTAAGTTGTTTATTACTTTGTTGAGTTCGTTTAGTGTTTTTTTTTGTTCATCCAGCTTTCTTACTAATTGGGAATGCCTGAGTATTGGCCATATGACCAGTAAGAATATGAGAGCAAGTACTAAGAGAACAATGAGGCCTTCCATTCAACAAATTATTTATCGAATATAAAACAATTTATAAACTACTCTCGCCTTTACTATAATAAAAGAGGTTATTGTTGTTAAATTGGTACGTAATTTGAATCACCTTTACATATTTGCATTCTGCCTTAGTACAAAGCACATGCAAATCAAATAATGGATCTTTTCTAAAGAGAACAAAAGACTTATTTGTCGTATATTAGTAGAACGAAAACCCTTAATAATGTCACGTTTAATAACCATTTTTGCATTTTTATTTTTTTGCAGCGGAATTCTTGCTCAAACGGAAAATGTTACCGATAAAAATGGCAAAAAACAAGGTTATTGGAAAAAGCTGGACGAGAATAAAAAGATCCTATACGAAGGAAAATTTAAAGATAATGTTCCGTATGGAGAATTTAAATATTACTATGAAGGAGGGGAATTAAAAGCCATTTCGAAGTTCAGTAATAATGGCAAGATCACCTATACGACCATGTACTTTCCTAACGGAAAAAAAATGGGAGAAGGAAAATATATCTCAGAAAAAAAGGACAGTCTTTGGAAATATTATAACCAGGATGGCGTTTTTATATCGGATGAGTTTTTTGTTGATGGAAAAAAGAATGGAAAATTCAAAACATATTTCCCTTCCGGTGCAGTTGCAGAAGAATCTACATGGGATAAAGACGTACAGGTTGGCACATGGAAACAATATTTTGAAACAGGCCAGGTAAAAACAGAGGGGAATTATACTAATGGATTCCTGGACGGGAAAGTAACGTTTTATTATACCGATGGAAAAAAGAGCGGAGAAGGAAATTACCAACATGCAGTGAAACACGGCAATTGGATAATATACAAACGTGATGGAAGTGTAAATAAAGTTGAACAATATAAATTGGGTAGGTTGCAAGGCGAAGAGCCATTCATTAAGAATGAAGAGATAGAAGAAATGAAAAAAAATAATCCTGAACAACCACCACAACAAGCAGACCCACAATGAGCAGTAAAGGAAGAGTGTTGGTAGCAATGAGCGGGGGCATTGACAGCTCTGTTACCGCTATGCTATTGCACGAAGAAGGATATGAAGTGATTGGCATTACCATGAAAACCTGGGATTACGAAACCTCGGGTGGTTCTAAAAAAGAAACAGGCTGCTGCAGCCTTGATTCTATTAACGACGCTCGTATTGTAGGAGTTAACCTTGGATTCCCACATTACATTTTAGATATAAGAGAAGAGTTTGGTGATTTTATAATTGATAATTTTGTTGAAGAATACCTCGCAGGCCGCACCCCTAACCCATGTGTACTTTGTAATACCCATATAAAATGGGAGGCATTATTGAAACGGGCAAACATGCTCGACTGCGAATTTATAGCAACAGGACATTATGCAAACGTACGTTTTGAGAATGGGAGATACATTGTTTCCAAAGGACTTGATGAACACAAAGATCAATCATATGTATTATGGGGACTTTCCCAGGAGAGTTTAAAACGAACCCGTTTTCCATTGGGAAAGTATACAAAAAAACAAATTAAAGAAATGGCCATTGAACGCGGCTATGAAGAACTCGCAAAAAAAAGTGAGAGTTATGAAATATGTTTTGTTCCCGATAATGATTACAGATCCTTTCTAAAGAGAAGAGTTGACGGGCTTGAAGAAAAAGTAAACGGAGGAAATTTTGTACTTACGGATGGAACGATCATTGGTAAACACAAGGGATATCCTTTTTATACCATTGGTCAACGTAAAGGATTAGAGATAGCGCTGGGAGAGCCCATGTTTGTTACAGAAATTGTACCTGAGAATAACACTGTTATACTTGGCACAAAAGAAGACCTGATGAAAAAAGAAATGAAGGTGCGTAATGTTAACCTTCAGAAATATGATAAATTACCTGAAGATTTTACGGCACTTACAAAAATCAGATATAAAGATGCCGGCACCATGAGCAGCGTAAATCAGCGCGGTGATAAACTTCATATTCTTTTTCATGATAATGTAACCGGGGTTGCACCTGGGCAGTCAGCAGTAATGTATGAAGGTAACGACCTCGTTGGCGGGGGATTTATTGATAGAAATTAAAAACTAATCAATGAAAAAAAAGTCTTTATTATTTGCTGCCATTATATTAAGCCTTGTCTTTTCCTGCAAAAAAGATAAAACTACATCTGATACTCACGATGTTGGTTATGGGTATTATCAAGGTGAAGTGGGAAAATATATTGAGTATGAGGTAGACTCAACTGTATATGACGATTTTGAACACGACACAGATTATTATAGATACAGGCTTAAAGAAGTGGTAGAATCCATTTTCACTGATAACGCCGGCAGACCAACACTACGCCTGGAAAGATATATTAAAATGTATAACCCCGCGTTGTCATACGATTCAATACCCTGGGCATTACGCGATGTATGGGCCGCGAATATTACCAATACGACCGTTGAAAAAACGGAAGAGAATGTAAAATTTTTAAAACTTTCCTTTCCGGTATCAGCAGGAAAAACATGGAATGGTAATGCGTTTAACACTTTGGGAGAACAAACCTATACTTATACAGACGTTGACAAACCCAGGGGATATAATGGATTTTCATTCGATTCTACTTTGATGGTTACACAGCAGGATGAACTTAATCTTATTTTAAAAAAATATTACATCGAAGTATTTGCAAAAGGGGTTGGGCTAGTACACAAACAAAGTTTTGACATTTACTCAGGAACAGTAACCGCAGTACCCGTTACAAGCAGGATACAAAAAGGCGTTGATTATAAAATGACCGTAGTTAAATACGGAACAGAATAAATATGCGAATTGGTATTATTATAATTTTATCAGCACTCTGCTCCTCTTCCCTCTTAGCACAAACTGCGCCCACTAAATACTGGATACAATTTAAAAATAAAAACGGCACTCCTCACTCATTATCATCTCCGTTAACATTTCTTTCTCAAAAAGCAATTGACCGCAGAACAAAACAATCCATTACACTTGATTCAACCGATCTACCAATAACACCCTCTTATATTGCAGGTATTGCAGCGTTTGACAGCGTAAAGCTATTAAACAAAAGCAAGTGGTTTAACGCTGTCACTATAAGAACCACAGATTCAAACACGTTAAATGCGATCAAAGCTTTGCCCTATGTAAAAACAACCCAACCTGTTGGTATTATAAAATGGAACAATGAACTGGAAAATAATTATACTGCAACAAATACCACAAATAATAATTCCGCAAATAAAGTTATTGAGCCCACGCTTGCATATAATTATGGAGATGCCATTACACAGATTAAAATGATTGGCCTGGAATGTTTACATAGCATGGGCTTTGATGGCAAGGGTATGACCATTGCTGTACTCGATGCGGGCTTTTATCATCTCAACACAACACCTGCATTTGACAGTGTAATGCAGAACAACCAGATATTAGGTACGTGGGACTTTGTAACCGGTAATGATTCAGTATATGAAGATGCTTCACACGGAATGTACGTAATGTCGACCATGGCTGCCAATCAGCCGGGGCGTATTATTGGAACAGCACCCAAAGCGAAATACTGGCTTTTACGAAGTGAAGAAGCGGCAACAGAATTTTTAATTGAAGAGGACAATTGGATCGCCGCCGCAGAATTTGCTGACAGTGTTGGAGCAGATGTTATTAATAGTTCGTTGGGTTATTCTGAATTTGATAATGCATCTCAAAATCATACCTATTCTGATCTGGATGGCAATACCACAAGAATTACCATTGGCGCCGACCTTGCAGCAAAAAAAGGAATTCTGGTTGTTAACAGTGCCGGGAACTCGGCACAAACAACATGGCATAATATTATTTTTCCGGCAGATGCTGATAGCGTTTTAACAGTCGGAGCAGTTGATGCCGATGGTGTTTACGCAGCATTCAGTTCTGTAGGGCCAACAGCTGATGGAAGAATAAAACCAAACGTTGCAGCCCTAGGAGCAGGAACAACCTTTGCTTTACCCAACGGATCAATTGCCAAAGGAAACGGCACCTCCTTCGCCAGCCCAATAACAGCGGGAGCCGCAGCGTGCTTATGGCAGGCTAATCCAAGTGCAAACAATATGCAGGTCATTAATGCTATTCAGCAAAGCGCCAGCCAAAATTCAAGCCCGGATAATTTCCTAGGTTATGGAATACCTAATCTTTGTATCGCGAACAAATTACTTTCGGGCTTTTCACCGGAGAAATTTGTGAATGACAATGTTGTTTCCGTTTATCCCGTTCCATTTAAGAATGAATTATCCTTTTCTTTTTTTTCCGCAACAGATCAGAATATCACTGTTCAACTTTTTGATATCAGGGGAAGAAAAATAGTAGAAGAAGAAAAAAAAGCAACAGCAAATAGTTATAAAACATTTACAATCAATAACCTTGTTGATTTAAGAAGCGGAATCTATGTTTTAAGTATTACCGCTTCTGATAAAAAACATACTGAGAAAGTAATTAAACAATAATTGAGAATAATCTTATTACTTTAGTACTGCCAACTTATCCAATATGAATTATATTCTTTTCGACGGAGAAAATCGCGGCAATCTTTTACCGCTTACGTTTACAAGACCTGTTGTAGAATTACGGATCGGGATATTAACCATAAAGGAAAAATGGGAGAAACGACTTGATGCAAAAATCTCTGTAAAGACAGAAACTTATCTTGAGAAAAAATATGAAGCGGCATTCTCAATTGATGATGATAATACCTGGATATATGGTGGCGCTTGTCCTAATGATAAGCTTATAGAGGAGATAAATGCGTTACAGCCCGGACATGCACTTTATGAAAACGAAACACTACTCGCCTTAAACAGCGGATCAATGAGTTTTGAAAATGCCCTGGCCGCAGTAAAAAGATTTGAGTCACATGCAAAAC
>Ga0163149_10001425_pt1 | contig 30701 bp, 28 predicted proteins | sample OliLakLV19MP5G1_FD_148604 | JGI IMG/M metagenome (GOLD analysis project Ga0163149, IMG submission 148604) | Freshwater microbial mat bacterial communities from Lake Vanda, McMurdo Dry Valleys, Antarctica - Oligotrophic Lake LV.19.MP5.G1 | ecosystem: Environmental > Aquatic > Freshwater > Lake >... | reverse complement strand
ACCTTGAAAGCGTTCCTGAATAAACAGGGCGTGAAGTATGTCAGTATTCAGCACTCGACTGCATTCACCGCGTCGGAGATTGCCGCGTCGGCCCATGTCTCTGGGCGTGACTTTGCGAAGACGGTGGTGGTCATGATTGAGAATGAATTGGCGATGGTCGTTTTGCCGGCGAACCGGCAGATCGTGCTCTCCGAATTGCGCGATATGCTGGACACTAATCATGTGCGGCTCGCCTCCGAAGCGGAATTTAAAGACGTGTTTCCCGATTGTGAAATCGGGGCGATGCCTCCTTTTGGCCATCTCTACAAAATGAAAACCTACGTGACCGCGAACCTGGCTGACGAAGCGGAGATCGCTTTCAACGCGGGCACGCATACGGAAGTGATCCAAATGAAATACCTCGATTACGAGCAGTTGGTGAATCCGATCGTGCTCGATTTCGTGACGACGTGAGGGTGCACGGATTATTGGCGGCGGCGTGCCCTCACCCCGCAAGCCTCAGACATGAATGGCGCTAGATAAGGCGTAAAACTTTCTTGTTGAGCGGACTGCGGCGTTTGGTGTCCGGAAAACGACTGCGCATGATTTGGCGGGTCAGCCGGTGCATTTCCGTCATGATCTTTTTGACGCGCCGATGTTCGCCAATCGCTTTTTCCAGCCACTCGGCTTGTTCGGCCGAGAGCGCGAGGCTGACGGTTTTCGCTTTCACTTTGCTCGACCACGTGAAACGCGCACCGGACTGGCCGAGCGGTCGGCGATAGACCGAGCCGGCGCTCAAATAACGGACGCCCGCGAGTTGCTGCCGATGTCCTGTGCGGACTTTCGCCGGCGATGATCAAACGCGAGCTGTGGATGCACGCGCTCGCCTACAATCTGGTGCGCGCGCTGATGCCGGAGAGCGCGCTCGCCCATGCCGTGCCGGTGGCGCGGCTGAGTTTCTAAGGCACCCTCGATGCGCTACAAGCTTGGGCCGAACGCGCGCTGAGCGTGTGCCGGTATCGCGGTCACGCGCGGCGCGCACTGCTGGCGCGACTCGCCGCCGATCAAGTGCCATTCCGCCCCGGTCGCCATGAACCGCGCGCCCGCAAGCGCCGACCGAAAGCTTATCAACTCCTCACTCGCCCCCGCCGCAGCATGCGCGTCGCCGCTTCCCGTCGCCCGCGATGACGCGAGTCCCCATTTCCCCTCTGGCCTTATCTTAGCGCCATTCACCTCAGACATCCTGATTCCCGCGCGTGGAGAGAGGTGGGACGAGGAAACGAGAGGAGCCTGTAATTGCGCAAACCAGATGAATTGTATCGGAGGTGGAGCGCGACCTTCCGACTTCGCCAGGGCTACGACGGACAAGCCGGGCGCGCTGGGTGCCGGAGGGTTGCCGCGTTTGAACCGTAGGCGAAAGCGCGGTGTCTTGTAGCCCCGTTTTCGGGCTGCGCTCTCAAACGAGGCTACACGCACGATGCAAAACCATACGCACAGGTTGGGAGACCCGTGCCACTTTCCCCTCACGTCAGGCTCCGCGCGCTTCGCGTCCTCCGCGTTAATTGTATTTTATCCCGATTCGCGACACCGTTGAGCTCACTCTAATTCCTCGGCATCAGGATGTCTGTTGAATCTCCCCTTCAGTCGTAATAGGCAGCGAACGCCGAAAAGTCTTTTCGGGACATTTTGAGTATGCTTTACCAGAGGCCAGTTTACTGGGCCTATAGCTCAATGGTTAGAGCAGGGGACTCATAATCCCTTGGTTCACGGTTCAAATCCGTGTGGGCCCACCACATTTCTTTCCAAAGTGGAAAGAAATGTGTCCGCCGACTAATCCTCCATCGCTTCATGCGACGGAGGAAACCTTGGCGAAGGCGGACTGTAGTTATTTCGTGAGAGTAAACGGCATCTGACTTGGCAGACGGGAAAATGTTTTGCTTGCTGGCATCGTGCTGAAAATCGCCGTCATCGCCGACACTCATGATTCTTATCCACCGGACTTGCCCGGTCGTTTGGCGGCGGCGGACGAGATCTGGCACTTGGGCGACGTGTGCGAACCGGAGGTGCTGCTCGCATTCGAGCGGCTGGGTAAGCCGCTGCAGGTGATCTTAGGCAACAACGAGGCGCATAATCTCTGGCCACTTTCGTTGATCTTGGAGAGAGAAGGGTGGCGTTTCTTTTTGGTGCATATTCCGCCACGCCACGTGCCAAGTGGGGCGCAGATTGTTTTGCATGGTCATACGCATGTGCCGCGCGATGAGCGCGACCTGGCTGGGGTGCGTTGGCTGAATCCCGGCTGCATCTCTCATCCCAGGGGCGGGGCAGCGGCGAGCTTTGGCTGGTTAACGATTCGCCACGATCAACCGCCTGAGTGGCGACTGGAATTGCTGTGAAATTCCCACGCACGCGATGGCGGGCGACCGTAGCGGCACCTTCAGTTTACTGTGGTGCGCCTGAGCTTAAAATTCCCCATGACGAGCGCATCGGGCTCCGGGGCGGAGATCACCCCAAATGAGGTGACGACGCAGGCGGAACTTTTGCGTCGGGCAGCCCGCGCGGCTTCCGCGATCCGGGGCGGAGTGATCGGTTGGCCATTGCGGCCAAATGAGGCAAGGGTGATCTGTCCTTCTGCGGTGATCACGATGATACTGTCACCGGGTTTTTTTCCGGAGGAATAAGTGCCCGCTACCGTTTTGAAAAGACTTTCGCGTTCGTCTGTTGAGGTGAGAATCACGACATCGGAGGGTACGTCGCCTAGGTGCCGGTGCGGTACGCCATACCATAGGCCGACGGCCAACAAGATTACTCCGGTACCGATGAGACCTGTTACCTCCATGACGGTGCGCAAGGTGCTACGTTGGGAAGAGGAAGATCTCGCGGACCCGGGACGGGCCTTGGTGCTGATCGGCGGGGTGGAATTACTGCTGCGGAACGGGGGCAGTTCACCCAAGCCTTCCGGGGTGTGTACCGTCCAATAATCGTCGAAGGAGGAGGCGCTCTTGTGCATCCGGAGCAGCCCGTTGTGGACGGCGATCCGCCAGCCTTTTTCGCCGCGGCGGACAATGATGGCCGGCTCCGGAGTGGGTTGTCCGGTGGGAATGATTTTAAGCAGCTTGCCGGCGAGGGCATAAATTTCTTCCGGGAATTGCGGGCCGAGTTCGATTTTATCGGTCGGAGTCCCGGTACCAGAGAGATCAGCCTTCAGCTGAAGCAAAGTGATTTTGTAGGGCGAAATCATGGCTCGATGACGTAGATGAGGTCGAACCCAAAGAAGGTTACAGAGCCGGTATTCCTATTGCCGTCGTCCATCAGCTGATCGACCACATCAAGCAAATCCAAATCCGTACTAACACCGACAACTTTTATGACAGCTTTGCCAAAACCAGAACCTTCAACCCATTCGTATTGTCCGCCAATGGGCGTGGTCTTGGTGAACGCGATAGGCAATGCACTGGACATCGCAGGAGGAATGACGCCGGGTCCTGCGTTACCCACCGGCCAGACTCCATTTTGCAGGTTGCTGTTGCTTAGGGCCGAAGAGAACACCCGCAGATCATTTATCGCCGCAGTCGCTTTCGATTTTAAAGTAACTTTCCGATAGGCGGGCAAACCGAGTGCCGCGAGAATGCCTATAATCACAACCACAACCGCGATCTCCACGAGCGTAAAAGCTCGTTGGGGTCTGGCGGGCCAAGAGTGGCTATGCGGCGTACGGGACATTGTCAGATGCAGCTATGTAGGTCTTTTGCTGACACGCAAGTTTTCCATAGAATCACTGGGGACGTTTTCATGATGGTAGGCGGCAGGGTTTCTCAAACAGGAAAGGGTATAGTCACTTGCGATGTGAGTTGTTGGTCAAGCTCAGGGAAAGAATTCACAGGAAAAAATCCGGCCTGCTATTTACAGGCAGGGTGAAATCCTCAGAGAACAAAATTTATCAAGGAATGAAGAATTTAAGTGAAAAACGCCCAGACTGCTTTTAATTACAGAATGTGAACAGCGGGCAGCAGGAATTTTTTGCGGAACTGACGGCGGCACCGAAGCCAGAGATTGTCTTCGTGCGCAGCCCGCTGGCGCGGCGCTATCGACTGACATTGCGGCGGGATGGCACCGCAGTGGCGACGATTCCCGTGCGCGGGGCGGAGCGGGAAGCGGTCAAATTTGTCGAGGAGCATCGCGACTGGTTGGAACGCGCTCGCGCCAGACAAGCACTCAAGCCACGCGCCGCCGAAATATGGACCGTGGGGTCGCAACTGCTTTGGCGTGGCGAAATGCATGAGGTGCGGATCGCCGCGTCCTCACCAAAACCACAAGTGAGCATCGCGGCGGATGTGTTTCGTGTGGCAGCGCTTGAGGGAGATTTGCGGCCGACGCTGGAGGCTCATTTTGCCCGACGGGCGCGCATTGAGTTGCCGGCCCGTGCATGGGAATTGGCGGCGGAGACGGGCGTGGAGGTGAAACAGGTGACGGTGCGCAACCAGCGTTCGCGTTGGGGCTCCTGTTCGGCCAGCGGGACGATTTCGTTGAATTGGCGGCTCATCCAGACACCCGATAATGTGCGCGATTATATAATTTATCATGAGCTGATGCATCTGCGGGAAATGAATCACTCCACGCGTTTCTGGACGCGCGTGGAAGAGGTCTGCCCGTGGTGGCGCGACGCCGAAAAATGGCTCAAGCGCAACGGCAGCCTGCTCGGACTGTAGCGGTGGGTCGACCGCGCGCTACTGGATGCTCAACAGCTCAACTTCAAACACGAGCGTGGCGCGTGGCGGAATCGTGCCTTTGCCCTGTTGGCCGTACGCCAGCCACCAAGGAATGATGAGGGTGCGCTTTTCTCCGGTGCGCATGGAGGCAAAAGCTTCATCCCAGCCTTTGATCACCACCCCGGTACTAACGCGAAAACTATAGGGTTTGCCCCGGTCGCGACTGCTGTCGAATTTCTCGCCCCCATCGAGCAGGCGGCCTTCGTAGTGGGCGGTGACTTGGGCGCCGTGTGCGGGCGGATCACCGGCCCCGGCGACGCGCACCACATAACGCAGTCCACTGGTGGTGATGATGGCGTCAGCGTAGTTTTGTTTGATGAGCGCCTGCTCTGTTTCGGAGAGACGCTGTTCTTCCATCATGGCGCGGGTGTATTTGTTGGCTGGCTCACCCGGATTGGCGCGGCGAAAAATGCCCGTGCGCGCTTGAAACGCGATGAAAGCGAGAACGAAGCCGAGAATGAGGAGGATGCCGTATTGGCGCATGAAGAAGTGGTGTTAGCCCAACGTTTGTTGTATTTTAGACATTGCTGGATCTGAATGGTAGAGGCGGTTGCCCTCAACCGCCATGCACGGTGGATTATGTCAAGCAAGGCCGTTGAAGGCAACGGCCCCTACCTGATAAGTCCAATGATCATGAGTTGTTGGCATTGGGGCAGAGCAACCGTGATGGGGCGAGTCAAGAACGTGGGCGAGATTAGCGGAACAAATTGTATTTCAAGATGGCGTAGAGCGCCCGGAAGCCGTCGCGCCAGCCGATCTTCTTTCCCTCGGCGTACGTCCGGCCGTAGTAGGAAATGCCCACCTCGTAGATCCGGCAGTTCTTTATTTGAGATACCTTGGCGGTGATCTCCGGTTCGAAGCCGAAACGGTTTTCCTCGATCTTGATTTGCTGGAGTATTTCACGACGAAAAACTTTATAACACGTTTCCATATCCGTCAGATTGAGGTTGGTGCCCATGTTGGAGAGCAAAGTGAGCACGCGATTGCCCACCATGTGCCAGAAATAGACGACGCGATGGGCTTCAGCACCCATGAACCTCGAGCCAAAGACGACGTCCGCCTTGCCATCCAAAATGGGCTTGAGCAGCCGCGGATATTCCTGCGGGTCGTACTCAAGATCCGCGTCCTGCACGATCACCACGTCACCTGTAGCGGCGGCGAATCCCGTGCGAAGCGCCGCGCCCTTGCCGCAGTTGATCGGATGATAAATGATCTGGCTAACGAGCGATGCGATGTCCCGCTGAAGAATCTCCCTCGTGCCATCGGTCGAGCAGTCGTCCACGATAATGATTTCCTTATCCGCCACCGGAGCCGCCCGCACCGCGTCCACAATGGCACGGATCGTGGCTAGTTCGTTATAGCAGGGGATGACGATGGAGAGTTTCATGGCGGAAAGTGCACCTTAAACGAGCCCGCAGATTGGGGGAAGACTTTTCCTGATCGACTGGCCGGGAGGGCAAACGTCCGGAGGCATTCAGGTCGCCGCTTCTTTTTGCGCCAGCGCGAGGAGGTGCATTGGGCGGACTTCCTCCTGGGCCAGCACACTCCAGCCGGTTTCGGCCAGCATGGTGCGCATCAGCGGGAGGTCGAAAACATGGTGATGCAGGCAGCGGTTTTGTGCGTTGAGCAGGGAGCGAGCGCGGAATTGTTCAAGGGAACCTGCATTCGGATCCAGGGCCAGATCGTGGAGGGCGAGGATTTCCGGCAGATGGGTGAGATCATCTTCCCCGGTCTGACGCAGGTAATCTTCGTGCAGATGGGCGAGGGAGGTGGTGGGTCGGCGGCGGTCGAAGGTGTGCCGGGGGTTGGGCAAAATGAGCAGCAGGTGCCCGCCGTCGCGGATGACACGCCGCCATTCGTGCAGAGCCGAGAGCGGGTTGGCCACATGCTCGAGGCAGTGGGAGGAAAGGACAAAGTCGTACGAGGCATCAGCGATGCCGGTAAGTGCGGTGGCTTCGCGCAAGAATTGGCGGCCGGGAGGTTTGCCGGCAGCGAAGTGAAATTCACCACCATCCTTGAGTCCCGCCTCCCAAGCGGTCTGGGAGGCGAAATTGACGTTGTCGATCCGAAGCGCCGACGGATAAACCGGCAGGATTGCGCGGGCTGAAAACACCCGGCTGGGGCCTCCCAGCTCCAAGCCGGTCCGGTCTTGAGTAGCCGCCGTGAGCGATGCCACCGAATTTGGTCTGGGCGGGTGGATCCGGGCATAGAGGGAGGAAGCAATCTGAGAAAGCCTCCTGGGTCGGAGTTGGGCGGCGATGTGCCGCATGAATGTGCCGAGGGGCATTTGATTGGAATGAAACGAAAGCGTTGTTCGTCAGGATATGCCTACGCGGAGCCGAATTTTGCGAAAGCCAAATATCTCGCCGGTGATATGACGGGCGTTGACGGAAGGAATGCAACGGGCATCTTATTGCGGCCATGGTATCCCTGCGGTTCAAATGTGTCCGATCGCTTGTCAAAATATGAGCCGGGAGTTGCGGCGGCCATCGCTCGATGTGTTCAGGACAATACGGACCAACTTTGGCTGGTTGATGATGGACCGGATGGGGCGTACGTTAATCAGTATGGTGGTGGGAATCGCGGTCGCGAGACATCTGGGACCGGAAAATTTCGGCATATTGAGCTTTGCGATCGCTATTTCTGGAATTTTTATGGTGATGGCCGGCTTGGGACTGGACGAGATTCTGGTGAGGGATTTCGCCAACGATTTGATTGCAAATGCGGCTTGGAAAGCTGCGTGGCAACTGCGACTGACCACGGCTGGGGCCAGCTATGTCGTGACAATGGCCACGGTTTGGATCTGGCGGCCGGCGTCACCCGAAGTCTGGGGCATAGCAGCGATAGTCGCTGCCGGTATGATCTTCGCGCCGTGCGACCTAGTGGACTTCTGGTTCCAAGCGAAACAGCAAATGCGCGTTCCCGCGATGGCTCGTCAGCTTTCCTTGTGGCTCGCGGCCGGTTGGCGACTGTTGTTGTTGGCGGGGGATGCTCCACTAAGCGCCTTTGCCTGGGCGAACCTAGCGGAGGCTGCATTGGTTGGTTCGGCGCTATGGTGGGTTTTTTGTCGAACAAACAAGACGGCGTCGTTTGATGGAGAGGTTGCCGGGCACAGGAGTCGGATGTTGCGCGAAGGCTGGCCGCTGGCGATATCCAGCTTGCTGGTCATTGTGACGATGCAAGCGGACCGGCTTTTATTGAGCCGCTATGGAGGAGACGCGGTGGTGGGAATATACGCGGCAGCCGCGCGGTTGACGGAAGTATTGCACGCCCTGCCAGTAGCTCTCGGGGTCGCCCTGATGCCTCATTTGGTTGCCTTGTATCGTGAAGACAGAACTGGTTATTGGCGCCTGGCCGGGCGGACTATGGGTGGACTGACCATGTTCGGCATTGTTTGTGCAAGCGCCGTGACCCTACTCGCGCCTGTTTTTCTGCCATGGTTATTGGGTAAGGACTATGCGGATTCCGCGCGGATCCTTGGCATACACATCTGGACCTTGGTGTTTGTTTTCATGGTATCAATGCGCTCGCGTTTTCTTGTCATTCAGGGGGCCACGCGTTGGATTTTCTTCATGTCACTTCCGACCGCCCTGTTGAATATATTGGCCAATCTCGTGTTGATTCCACGCTACGGAGGGCTTGGGGCGGCTTGGGCTGCGGTTGGCGCGTGGGGATTTTCGGCGCTGGTCATCCCCTGGCTTTTTCCGATCACGCGCAGTCTGGCCATGAATATTATTCGAGGTGGGAAGCCCGACCTTGGAACAACCCAATGAGCGCGTCCGATATTGAATTGTCTGCCGGGGATCTGCGCCAGGCGGCGCTGTCGGTCGCTGATGATGCCGGTACGGTTTTTTTCTGGCAGGACAAGGTGTTGCGGGCAGTTCCCGCAGAGGCGGCGGACAAAATGCGGGCGTTATTGGCCAGTGGTCTGCTAGAAGCATTGGTGGGTAAAGGATGGATTCCGCGTTGCCGTCTTGCTTCGGTGCGGCTGAAAGGATTCGAGATTGTGATCGAACAGGATCTGTTGCCGGTAGTGAGCTATCCTTACGAATGGACGTACGGAATGCTGCGCGATGCGGCCCTGCGCGTATTAGAAATCAATTTGTTCGCGAGGGAATATGGCTGGGAGTTGAAAGATTGTCATGGGTTCAACCTTGTTTTCGACGGGGGGCAGCCAGTCTGGGTCGATCTGGGCAGCTTTGTGCCGTGTCCGCGCACGACACTAGGCTGGTCAGCCTACGAGGAATTTTTGCGATGTTATGAATATCCGCTGCGCATTTGGGCTGATGGTGGGGCATTTGTCGCGCGACGACTATCGGCGGCCAGTGAGTATATGGCTCATTCCGACTACGGGCTTTATCGATGGCCTTGGCTGCGGTGGGGTGGGATTGATTGGTATCAACGATGGTTGACCCGATGGCACTCACGGGTGCGGCAACTGTCACGAATTCCAAAGGAAAAAATCCAAACCAAATTACCCGGGCCTCTCGGCTATTTGGTGGGTGCGTTGGTTTCCCGTGGCTGGTTTCCTTGGCAAAATGTTTCATTACGCCGTGCTCATGCGCGAATCGTGCAGCGCAAATACCGGCTTCCGGCCGGCTTCTGGAGTCATTACCAGGCGGAAGGGGTAGGGTTTGTTGCCACTCCCCGTTTCCGGCGTATCGAGGAACTTATCCGCTTGTTTCAAATTACATCAGTCATCGAGTTGGGCGGCAACCAGGGTCAGCTCTCGGCGGCCCTCCTGCAGAGTGGGGCTGTATCATCGGCAATCTGCACCGATGCAGATGAACGCGCGGTCAATGCGGCTTATGAGCGGACCAAGCAATCCAGCGGTCGGCTGAACACGGCGGTGCTCGACTTTATTTTTCCAATGAGCACTCCGTTCGGTGAAGCGCCCATACGCCGCTTACAGTCGGATACAGTTCTGGCTCTGGCTGTCACTCACCATCTCATCTTGACCCAGAAAGTTCCGATCAAGCGCATGCTGCGGATCATCGGGTCGTATGCCAGCCGTATGGTGTTCGTGGAATTCATGCCCTTGGGCTTGTGGGATGGCAAGACGGCCCCACCCATTCCTGCTTGGTATACGCTCGATTGGTTCCGGGCAGAATTCTCCCAAGAATTCGATTTGCGTCATGAGGAGCAGGTTGAAACCAATCGAATTTTGTTTTGTGGCACGGTGCGCCAAAACCCGATCGGGAGTGAGGAATCAGGGAAGTGAATCTCGCGATGAATTCATTCTCAAGCAGCGCTATTCCTCATTGGATTCAGGCGATTGCTGCGCCGGATTTTTTTCGTGTGGCTCAATCGGACGACAGAAAGGGTAATAATAGGGTTTCATTCGCAATTTTTGCTTGGCCTCGCCGACGATGAAGCAACTGATTCGAAAAATCGTTCCCTCTGCGCTGCTATGCTGGTGGCACCGCTGTCGTGCTTGGCGCTGGTTTCATGGGAATTATTCTAACTGGCCTGAGGCCAGGGAGGCTTCGGCTGGTTATGATCACACTGCCGTGCTGGCTCGTGTGGTGGCGGCGACGCGGCAGGTCAAAGCCGGGCAAGCGTGCTGGGAGCGCGATGGATGGGTTTTCGATACGCCGGAGGTTAATCAACCATTGCTTTCGGCCCTGCGAGGTATCGCACAAGAAAATAACGGGGTGCTTGAGATCATCGATTTTGGCGGGTCATTGGGCAGCACCTGGTGGCAGCACCGGGCCGAGCTTGAGACGCTGGCGGCGGTTCATTGGAAAGTCGTGGAGCAATCCCACTACGTGGCAGCCGGTGCGGAATTTGCTGATCGATCGATTAGTTTTTATGGGTCGATTAACGAGGCGCTTTCCGGGGGTAGGCCGTCAGTCATGTTGTTTTCCAGCGTACTTTCGTATTTGGAGAATCCTTGGAGTGTCCTTAAAGTAGCGGCTTGCTGCGGTATTCCGCACATTATCATCGACCGCACTCCTCTCGTAGCCGGGCGAACCCGTTTGACTGTGCAGCGCACACCGCCGGCCTTGGGTGGTGGCAGTTATCCTTGTTGGCTTTTCCGGCGCGAAGAGCTTCTGGCGAAATTGAACGATACTTACGTTTTGGTTAGTGAATGGCCGGCCATAGACGATTTGGCAGCAGACGTGCAGCATCGTGGATTTCACTTCCAAAGGATTGTATGAACATTTTTTTTGTGCGCATTCGGTTGAATTCTTCGTTCTGGATCGTCGGGGCGCTGTATGCTTTGTCGGGTCTCTGGCTCTGGCCGCGAACGGTGATGCTAAGAAATGACGAATTTGCTTACTTGGAAAGTGTGGTGAATACCGTTCATCGGGGCTGGCCGGCCTCCAGTGAATGGTTGGAACCTTATAATTTGGTGCTGCCGCTGCTTTCCGTCTCCACTTGGTTGGTCTCCGGTAATTTTTATGCGAGTACCTATGGACTAATGGCGCTGTTTGCCGTGACTTGTTTTGTCTTAGCGTGGTGTTGGTTTCGGGAATGGCTGCCCCGTGGCTGGACAGGCGATTTAGCGCTGCTCGGAATTGTTCTTAGCCCTGTTTGGTTAAACAAAATGGTGGAATTTAGCGGAGTGTCATTGGGTATGGTTTGTTTCTTAAGTGCTCTCCTTGCCTGGTCCAAGCGACGGTTGGTTTGGTTTTTTTTATTCGTTCTGGTTGGAATAGCCAATCGACAGAGTATAATATGCCTGTTTGCCCTGCCGGTGGTGGATTTATTCCGTGCCTGGTGGAGCGGTAAGGCATTCGATCAATTTAAACTATGGGCCTGTGTCGCATCCCTTGTTTTGACCGGTGCGCTATTGGCCGGGCAGCCCGCAAATTTTGCGCGACAACTGGTCTGGCAGCAGCATTTGCACCGCACTTGGTCGCAGATTGGCCTGCAACAATTGCTAGGCTTGGGCCTCATGGGTGGCGGAGCAGCTTTCTGGGCAATTATGCGCGGAGAAATCCATTTCCGTAAACCAGATCATGCTGCAAGATTGGCCCTTGCCTGCTGGTTATTGCTTGGGGTGATTTTAATGCGAAGTCCTTCGGCCTTGGTTCATAGTGAAATGCCGTTTTTGGAAAAGTATAACGACATGTTCGTTTTGTTCAGTGTTCTCCTCTGTGGGGTCGCTCCCTTAGCACTTGCTCGGGTAACCCCTGAGGCCATTGCTGTTGTGGTTATCTATATCGGCTTGGTTTCCGCTCGCGGTATGTGGTGGGATTATTATCTGCTTGAACCAATGCTGCTGCTCGGTTGGTGCGGGTCGACAGTCCGTCAGATACCGCCGCAGGTGCTATCGCGAACGTGCACGCTCTTACTGTTGGCCATTTCCGTGGGGGGAATGGTCCTGATGCACCGTCATAACCGCTCGATAGAATTATCTGTGGACGCCTATGAGCGGAATTCACGAATGGGCGTCATTACCATTCAGAAGGCTTCGGGGGCACCTTTTGGCTATCTCGGGTGGAAACTGGCGCCACTGCTATATCAGGAGACTCCACGCGTGTCCGGACTCAGTGATTTTCTCAAATTCGTGGAAGACCACCAGTCATATTATTTAGCCGGGAGATTGGCTTTATATAAGAGTCTTGGGCCGCCCCAATCGATTCACCCGACTGGTGAGTTGTGGCAATTGCCAGTTTCCTATCAGCCTCGACCATTTCCCCTTGATAACGATGAGTGGCGGAAATTTCTTCAGGAAAAACGATGACCAACCGCCATTTTTGCACCTACTGCGATCAGGGCTATGCGGCGCGGTTGCTTTGTTTGCACGATTCGTTGCTGGCGCAAGGGGAGCCATTTCGGCTCCAAGTGCTTTGCTTTGATCAGGCCACCGAAGCAGTGGTTGCCGGAGTGGCCAGCCCGACCCTCGTGGCGGTGCCTCTCCAGGCGCTCTTACTCGCCGATCCGGAGTATGCCGCAGCCCGATCGAGCCGTTCGAAGGTGGAATTCTATTTTACCTCAACTCCGGTTCTGGTCCGCTATTGTTTGATGCGTGATCCTAGTATTCCAAGGATGACCTATCTCGATTCTGATCTCTATTTTTTTGGCGCGGCATCGCTGGTTTTTGCCGCACAGGGTGATGCATCGGTTGGGATCGTGCCTCATCGGTTTCCTCCTCGTCTGAATGGCCTGTTTAAAAACGGCACCTATAATGTGGCGTGGGTTTCCTTTCGGCGTGATGACGCGGGACTTGCTTGCCTTGAATGGTGGCGCGAACGCTGCCTCGAATGGTGCCACGACTACCTCGATCAGGGCCGTTTCGCTGATCAGGGCTATCTGGATGAATTTCCCCGGAGATTTACTGGAGTACGCGTGCTCGATCATGTCGGCATCAATGCGGCGCCTTGGAATATGGATGAGTCGCGGATTGTTTCTCACGAGGGTGGACTCTATGTGAATGACCAACCTTTGTTGTTTTATCATTTTCAGGGAATTCGTGAGCTATTGCCGGGTTGGTTTGAGTCCGGACTAAAAAATTACCAAACTAATCTTACGCCGGCTTTGCGGGACTTAGTCTATCTGCCGTACTTGAGAAGGCTGATGACCGCACAGCGGGTTTTGCGGGATGCACACGGTATTATGCCCCAACTGGGCTTTAGGCGGCTACCGGAAGGGAAAACCTGGCGGAATCGTTGGGCACGTTTTCTGGCCAAGTGGCTTTTGCCGTATTATCGGCGGTATCGAGGTCAATTGCTGCATTGCTCTGACTCATCCGTGGAGTGACAATCTAATCTAGTTTTAATCGGATTGATGCAAAATTTCTGGCTAACCATCATTACAATCACGAAGAACGATCATGTCGGCTTGGTCCGGACATTGGCTAGTACAGCAGCCCTGCGTTCCCTGTCCGGGGTGGAGCAGATAGTAGTCTATGCTGGCGACGTTGCTCCAGTTATTTGTGATAGTGCAGTGTACTTATCACGGCAACGTTCTGCGGGAATTGCTGGCGCGTTTAATGAAGGACTCAACCAAGCGCGTGGCGAGTGGGTGTGGTTTTTGAATGGAGGTGATTGCCTGGACGCACGACTCGATCAAGATTTTTTGCACACACTTTTAGAGAAGGCGACCGAAGACGTGATCATTGGGGGCATTACGTATGAGGGAAACTCAGCGCTTCATCCGCTTCCTCCACCGGCTAAACGCTGGCCGGCCATTCGCCCTTGGATTCCTCATCCCTCGACTTTGGTTCGGCGCTGTCTGTTCGAAAAATTTGGCCGATTTGATGAACATTACAGTATCGCGATGGACTACGAATGGTGGTTGCGTGCGCTCGGACCCAAGGTGCCGGTATGCGTTTTAGACATGCCGTTTTCGGTTTTCTCACCCGGCGGAATTAGTCAGCGCCCGGAGATGCGTCAGCAAATTCTACGCGAAAAATGGCGAGCTGTTAGACGACATGGTTTTTCTATCAGTTACCAGCTAGTGCGGGTTTGGTTCCTGACGTTCTTGACGCATGATCGCGAACCCCCGGCTCGGCTGCCATGAGTGATGTTACGAAAAATAGATCCACTTCGATCTGCTCAAAAGGAGCTGATCGAGTTGAGAGATGGCTGGTTATATCTAACGAGGCGACAAACTCTGGGGCTCCACGAATGTTGCTGGAGGTGCTGCGTGGAGTACAGGCGGTCCGGGGTCCAGGATGGAGTTGTGAAATTCTGCTGCGGCGCGGTGGTGTATTGAGTGAAGAATTTGCGTCTTTTGGTCCGGTTCACCAACTCTCGCAACCATGGGCTGACGGTTTGGCGTTTCGCGCCAAAGTGCTACGCGCGCTCATTGATCGTCCGTGGATGCAGCCTCGACGTCTGGCGGGCTGGGTCAGCCAGTGGCAACGGGAGGGTTTCGATCTGGTGTACAATAATACCGGAACCAATGGATTCGTCGTGCCGGCTTTGCGGCGTTTGGGATGTCCGATTCTAACCCACGTGCATGAGTTGGGCTATTCGCTCCGTCGCTTTAATACCGCAATTTCGCTCCGACAAACATTGGATAATACCGACCATTTTCTGGCCGTATCATCCCCGGTTGCGCAGGACCTCGGTGAATGTGGTGTGCCGGACGAAAGAATTACGGTGGCATCGAATTTCTTGTCGGCTATGCCGCCAGAAACAGACAGTCGGGTGCGCGCGGTGTTGCGGGCGAAGCTTGGTATAGCGCCGGAAGCGCTGGTCGTGACCGGTTGCGGGCACATCGACTGGTTGAAGGGGACGGATTTATTCGTCGAGACGGCGGCGCGATTATCCGGCATGACGGCGAAGAATATTCTGTATAATTGGATCGGTGGCGAAACCGATGCGTACTTTGCTTGGAAAGTCCGGCGCCTCGTTCGGCGCCGTGGATTGGAAGATAAAGTGTGTTTCATCGGGCCGGTGCGAAATCCGGGGGCTTGGTTTGCCGCGAGTGATGTCGTGGCGGTTACCTCCCGGGTGGAAAGTTTTAGTTTAGTCGCGCTGGAAGCTGCGGCGGCGGGTCGGCCCGTGGTTGGTTTTTCTGGAGCCCGTGGTTTGGTGAGCCTGTTGGGTGACGAATCGAGTATGCTCGTGCCGGATTATAATCCGGCAGCGCTGGCCTCTGTCGTGCATGAGTTGCTCCGAGATTCCGCGCGAGCGCAGGCGCTTGGTCAGCGATTGCGCGGCAAAGTCGCAACGGAGTTTCTTGCAGGACCACGCATTGCCGCTCTTTTGTCGGTGGTGGACAAAATACAACGCAATCGGACAATCTGATCATGCGGGAAAAATCAGCCATTTGCGGCGTGGTGGTGACTTTTCACCCAACGGATGTTGTGTGGGGCAACCTACGCGATATCATTGCTCAATGTGGCCGAGTGTTGGTCGTGGATAACGGTTCGGCACAGGAAATTTGTGATCGGATCGCGGCTGTGCCCGGGGTGGAGCTGCTTGCGTTACGGGAAAATCTGGGTGTAGCGGCCGCTTTGAATCGCGGAGCCGTTTGGGCACGGAATAATGGATTTCAATGGATGATTTCGTTCGACCAGGATAGTAAGCCGATGGCCGGTCTGGTCGCAGGATTGTGGACTTCTCACGAACGCCACCCTGAGGCCGCGGTGGTCGGATCGCACATCGTGGAAGAAGGCATGGCGTCATCGTCCTACCGTTGGCTCCGTCAACATCCACACTGGCCAGTCTTGTTTCAACGCGCAGCCTGCAGGGATCGCGATCTGTCGTCCGTTACTTTCGTGGTGTCCTCTGGTTCGTTGATCGAACTGGAAGTCTGGCAACAACTCGGTGGTTTTGATGAGGGACTTTTCATTGATTATGTGGACTCGGATTATTGTTTGAAAGCACTTCGCGTTGGTCGAAGCATTGCGGTGGCTGCTGACGCGAGGCTGCATCATCAACTGGGGGCAAGACTGCCTGGACGTTTTTTTGGCATGAATCTGCGGCCGATGCACCATGCGGCGTTTCGCCATTACTATCAGGCGAGAAATCGGGTGAGAATCTGGCGACGGCATGCGCTGGCCGTTCCGCATTGGGCCTTGTTTGATTTGTCTTTCGCCTGCTTGAATGCCTTTCGCGTTATTATTTTCGAGTCGTCAAAATGGGCCAAGTTTAAGGCAATGCTTTTGGGAACTTGGGATGGGGTGCGGGGGCGCAGCGGATCTTGTTCGAGGCAGCGCATGAGGGTGTTGCAACCAGGGTGCCACAGTAACCAAACATGAAAAATACATTCGTTACGCCGTGGAGTTCTCGTTTGGTCGCCGCTTGTGCCATCGGACTGGCGGTATGGGCCTTGCGGGTCGCCTTGGTGGGAGATTTAGGAACTGGCATTCCTTTTTGGGATCAATGGGATCGTGAGGGGCTCATTATTTATGAACCTTGGATTAAGGGGCAATTGACCTGGCAGGCCATATTTGAGCCCCACGTGGAGCATCGGATCGTTTGGACTCATCTTTGGAATCTTGGCTTGTTTGCTTTGTGCGATCAGTGGGATCCCATGGTGCAAATGGTCGCACAGACGATAATTTCCGCGCTGACGGCGGGGTTCTTTGTTTGGTGTCTCGTGGCTGTGCATTCAGGATTATTTTGGCGAATGCTGGTGCTGGTGGGTGCCCTAGTTGCCTTTGGTTCTCCATACGTCTACGCAAACACGCTGTGGGGATTTCAATCCTCTTTTTCCCTGTTTGTCGTGTGGAGCATTGGGGGGTGTGCCTCGGCCGCGTGGGCGTGGACCCATGGACGATATGTTTGGCTGGCTTTGCTGACGGCACTTGCGGCTCCATTTGCGATGGGGGCTGGTGCGTTGGCAGGGCCGGTAATCATCAGCCTGACGGTCTTGGTCGTATTGGTCGAAAGACGATTATCTCGGCGGAGTGGAGTAATGTTAGCCGTCGGATTGATCTGTTTTTTGTGGGGGATCTTATGGCGGAGCAATTCAACCGTCATGTTGTTTGCCCACGCAGAATCGATTTTGAGTTTTCTTAAGATCTGTCTGGCGGCACTTGCCTGGCCTAATTGCCAGCTGCCATGGTTGGCGGGATTATCCTGCCTGCCGGTTGTATTGATGATGATCCGACTTGTGCGAAAAAAAGCGCCCCCTCGCCCGCATGAACTGTTTATCATCGGTATTGCGATCTGGGCTGTCGGTTGTGCCGCAGGCGGGGCTTGGACGCGTGGCGGAGTGGATCGGCTCCCGCCTTCACGATACTACGATTTTCTCACGCTATTGTGCTTGGTCAATTTGTTCGCGCTGGTCTTGGTGGTGCGTGCCTGGTGGCACGAAGAGGCTGCGTGTTGGCGAATTTCCGGAGCGGTGATCGCGATTGCCTGGGTGGGGGTGACACTGTTTGGCGGGGTTGATATATTGGCGAACTTCTTTCAGGCCCAACGTCCCGAGATAATGGCGAAGGCGGGCCGCCAATTCGAGTCGGTGAATAGCGTATTGGGCGGCGCTCCGCTTGCCGTCATGATCGGGGCAGGGCTGCAGAATCAACCGCTGGTTCTTGAAAGGGTGATGCACTCACAGGTGTTGGCTCCTCATCTTCCGCCGGAGCTGCAACTTCCGCCGCAAAACATCACTGCGGTGAGAGTCTTGGCCATTGGGTTGGACGGACCGCATGCTCATTGGCAGTGGATAAGTGGAGAATTTGAGGTTCGATTGCCGGCCATGATTGTTTTTGTGCGTGGTGACGCGAGCCAGCTGAAGTTGGCTCTGTTGAATCCTGGTAGCGAATCAAAGAACTATTTCATGCCATCGGGTCGTCATATCGGTGCTTGGTCCGAGTGGCTGGTGCAGACGCCGTCCGGTCCACACCGAATGAGCATTGAAGCCCCCTCGTCACCTGATGAACTCGCAATCATGTTACCCCGCCCACTGAGTACATTTGGTTATTGGGCTAGGCGTGGGGCGGCCCAGTCCGGGTTATTATATGTTCTGGCTGCAATCGGGGTGGGTGCCGCGTTGTTTGCATCGTTCCGCGCAACAGCTGGGCAGGAGAAAACTGCGCCTAACCAAGCGTGATTATGCCAAGAGAACTTTCCGTGCTTTCCATCGTCATTGTTGCGTACAAATCGCGGGATGAGCTGTCGGCTTGTCTTGCGTCGTTACCACAGGAGTTGCTGGGCCGGCCGGTTGAAGTGTGTGTCGTAAATAATTCTCCGGGAGATGGCGTGGCGGGATGGATGGCGCAGGAATTTCCGATGATGCGGCTCATCGAAACCGAACAGAATTTAGGTTTTGGGCGGGCCAACAATCTTGGCTACCGAGCTACTTCGGGCGAGTGCGTGCTCTTTCTGAATCCTGATACGGTGTGCAACGGGCCGGCGCTGGAACACTGCTTGCGTCGGATTTTGGCTGAGCCAAACATGGGACTCATTTCGCCCAAACTGGTGCAGGCCGACGGAGCGATGGATCTCGCCTGCCGCCGCAGCATCCCAACGTTGTGGGATGGGTTTTGTCGGGCGTCGGGACTGGCGGCGTTGTTTTCCCGCACGGCGTTATTGTCCGGCTACAATCTCTCGCACCTTCCAGTTGATGGTACATACGAAGTCGGTGCAATCAATGGTGCTTTCATGTTGGCGCGGCGGGCGGTGCTGGAGCAGGTGGCGGAGATGGGTGGTGCGGTGTTTGATGAAAAGTTCTTCATGTATGGCGACGACCTCGATCTTTGCATTCGGGTTTCACGTGCCGGTTTTAAAATCATTTATGATGGTCGCATTCAGATCACTCATCTCAAGGGTCTGAGCGTGGCGAAGAACTACGAGGCGATGTCAGAGGCGATTTTTGACTCGAACCGGGATGTCTATCTGAAGCATTTCAATCCGGGAAACTCCCCGCTGATCCGTTGGAAATGGCAGATCACCTTTGGTCTCTGGAAAACTATTTCTCTCTGGCGTGCGCGATGGCGCGGGCATCGGCACGTTCGTCCGGTGTGAGATGATTGCGGCGTTTTTTAAGTTTTGGCTGTTCGGCTATAGTTGATGGCGGTAAGGAGTAGTCCGATGCCACTGAGTAGTGTGAACCACGGGCTGAATTCGATTAGCCAAGGCGGGCGGATGGCGGCATCGGAAAATTCTCGGGGTAGTCGTGGCTGCAATTGGGGGTCGTCGAGGATGCGTTGCACCACGGTGGTATTGGGATGAACAAAAGGTAAGACTTGTTGCTGATGGAAAACGGCGGGATCGTGAGTGGTGAGATAGGCGCGAATTTGAGTGAAGCTGGCTGCGTCTTGCATTCGCTTATATGGGAGGTGCAACGAGAGGTTGGTTGTAGTCAGCGTGAGGAGCCCGGCGAGAAAAATACCGGTCCAGCATAGGGCGGCGATTCTGCCGGTGCGGTGTTGGGCCGCAAATTTCAGCAGCAGAAAAAAATTGGCGGCCACGCCGAGTAGGAGAGGATCTTGATAGCGCGAAAGCGGCCGGGCATCGAGGAGTCCTGCGCCGCGACTGTAAGCCACGGCTGCAGCGTGTAGCATGGCGAGTAGGCCGAGTCCGAGAATGAACTTCTCGACGGTTTGTGGGGGCGAACGGCGCCAAATTATTTTGGCCGTGAACCAAAGCAGTGGGGCCTGTAAGACCAGCCAGAGCCAATCGGAATCCACCCAGGGCCAGCTTAAGCAACGAAAGAAAACGGCGCTGAATTGCGTCACGGAGTGCGCGCGCAAAGTGGCGTGGTGGGGTGCCTCGACGCGCAGTGCCCAACCTGCCACGACCAAGGCGAAGATGGCGAACAACGTGAAAGTGATGGGAGTAATAGTGCGCCGCTCCTGTTCTCTTTTCGGCGAATGGGACGAGCGCTGAGCGATGAGGGTGGTGATCAGGACATGTGCACTGATGAGGAGCGCAGTGGCCGCGGCCAGCAGGCCAGAACCGACGGTGAAGAGCGCCAGCAGCGCGGCGGTCCAGCCGAGCCACCAGTTGCGTTTAAAGGGTTGTCCGAGCAGCAGGCCGGCGAGCGCGAGTACGGAGAGCAGCGAACAGAAATACACCTGTGATTGAAAGCCCCACAAGGCATTCTGCCAGCCGGCCAGGGCGATGAAGAGCAGCGCTAAGCCGAGCAACCAGAGTGGGCGAAAGTGGCGGGGTGTTTCTTTCCAGAATAGGCTAAGCAGGATGGTGGCGGTCGCGGCGTGCAGGGTGGCGTTGAGGAGGAGCTGCCACCAAGGATTCCAATTTCCGTCAACGATGAACAGTGCAAGATCCGCCAGCCGGGTGAGTACGATGCGATGTTCATTGTGCGGCGCGAAGAGATCGGACCAGCGTAAAGTTCCATCAAGCCAAGGACGAAACAACCCGAGAGCCTCGGCATCCCACTGATCCAAAAAAGGGACGGGTGAACCCCAGACTTTGATGAGCCAGGCGCGGGCAAAGAAGATGAAAGCAAAGAGCGCGAGTGCCGCCCTCTTTGAATTGATCTCTTTCTCCGGGGCGATGGTCGTGCGATCAGCTTTCATTTTTCCAACGCACAAAAGTCAGGGCGAGGATTTGGAGGTCGAGCCAGTGGGACCAGTTTTCGATGTAATAAATGTCGTGCTGGATGCGGCGGGCGATGGAGCTTTCACCGCGCAGGCCGTTGATCTGTGCCCAACCGGTCATGCCGGGTTTCACGAGGTGGCGCGGGAGATAATGCGGAATCACGGCGGAGAGTTGATCGACGTGGTGCGGGCGCTCGGGGCGGGGACCGACGAGACTCATGTCGCCGCAGAGTACGTTCCAGTATTGGGGGAGTTCGTCGAGATTCCAACGGCGCATGAAGGCTCCGATGCGGAGTAAGCGCGGGTCATTGCATGGGGTGCTGACGTTGACGGCGTCGGTGGCTGCGGCGTCGGGCAGCATGCTGCGGAGTTTCCAGAGCGTGAAGGGCCGGTGGTCGGCGCCAATCCGCGTCTGGCTGAAAAACACCGGACCGCTGGGGGATTCGCGTTTGATGATGAGTGCGAGGAGGGCGACAATCGGCGCACTGAGGAGCAACCCGATCACTGAGCCGAGGATGTCAACGGCCCGCTTCAGGACGCGGTTAAAAAGTTTGTTGATGGCGAGTTCTTCCACGCCGAGCACGGGGAGGCGGCCAATGTTTTGGAGGCGCAGGCCGCTCAGTAGAATTTGGAAAGACGAGGGAATGATTTTCCATTCGACGTAAGTGCGCTCGCAGATATCCACGGCGCGAATCATCAACTCGCGGGGCGTATCGGTGCGGGCGGCGATGAGCACATCGATTTGGTGTTGGCGGAGGAGTGGTTCGAGTTGGTCGAGTGAGCCGAGACCGCAATCGGCGGGGGTATCACCGGGTAGGAGTATCGCGCCGCAGAAGCGATAGGGGTGGGCCGGCTGCGCCGCCAGTTCGTCGGCGAGGGCACGGGCTTCATCGTTCCAGCCGAGCACGGCGACGCGTTGGCGGAGTTTTTCGCGCCAGGCCGGGCGGGTGAGCAGAAAATAAAAGGTGGAGCGCCAGACAAACATGACCGCGAGCACGCAGAAAAACGAGATCACAACGAACAGGCGCGAGATGGGTGGATCGAATTTCAGGACGAGCGAGAGGCTGAGGTAGGCGATGAGCCAGAACGTGGTGCCTTTGAAAATGAGACTGATGCTTTGAAATTTTCGGAGCAGCAGGCGTTCTTCGTAGAGATTGAGCTGGGCATAGGCGGCGATGAGAAACGCCACACCGACGAGGAGGAGCGGCAGATAAGCGCGAAAGTTGGCTCCGGGTACTTCCAGTCCGAGCCAGCCGATCGGCGAGTGATAGCGGAGCCAATAGCCCAGACCGAGGCTGGCGAAGGCGAAGAGGGTGTCGCCGAGCACGAGGGTGCCGGGCAAAATAATTTTGCGCAGACGGAGGGGATTGGCTGCGTTCATGGTGTGCGCGGGAGAACGGGCAGGCGCGTGAGCAACTCTTTCGCGGGAAGCCAACCTTTGACCGGGAAAAGGCCGGCAGTGAACGTGGCGACGAGGCGGTTCTGCTGTTGGACGTAGAGATTGGACAGCACAGGGCCGTCGGGGTGCAACGCGAGGACGCCGTAGCCGGTGCGGGAAAATTTCGTATTCACTAATAAGTGCGGTTCGTTTTCCAATCCCGCGGTGAGAAATCCGTGCCAGTTCGGCGGGGCGTGTCGCACGGTGCGGCGGGCGAGGGCGGCGGCGAAGGAGGGATCGTTTTTGATGAGGGTCGCAAAGGCATTTTCGCTCGGCAGCGCGCGCCACGCACGGAGCAGCGCCGCCCAGCGGTGGGGTTCCGCGTTGGCCGGAATGGGTTGATGCAGGGCGAGAGCCGTGAGCGTTTGGGTGAAGGCGTTGGTTTCTGGATTGAAACCTTTGGCGGGCGGAGTGGTCCCGTGTTCCCACCATTGCCAAAGTTCGCGCACATACTGGGCTGGCGGATAGGTGGCGGCGAGTTCGGCGATGATGGTATCAGCTTCGAGGGAGATTTTCGGCCGAAGCGGGGCAATATTCGGTGATTCCCAGAATGGGGCGGTGAACGCGACGGGATCGGCGATCCATTCGAGGGCGAAGGCGCGGATGGCGGCGGCTTCGTTGCCAGAGGCGCGCAAGGCCACGCCGAGTCCGAAATACGCGCCACCGCGGTGGGGTGCTTCTTGTACCGTGGCAAGAAAGTGCGGAATGGCGCGTGCGGGCTCGGTGGATTCGAGTGCGAGCCAGCCGAGATTGAAGTGGGCGTATTCCTGCAGGCAGCCGGCGCGGAGGGATTGCTCGAGCTGGGCGGTGGCGGCGGCCGTCAGTTTTGCGAGCTCGGCATTGTCTTTCGCGTGGGTGCGTTGCTCAAGCAAACGGCCGGCGAGTTGGTGGCGGTAGTAGGGATCGTAGGGCGCACGCTGCGCGGCGGTTTCGAGATACTCCAGGGCTTCCACCGGGCGCTCGTCTTCAAACAAAATCAGCGATTGATCGTAGGCGAAACGCGCCAGCAAATCACGCCCGGTTAAAAAGAGTGGTCCTAAAAGAATAATTCCCGCAGCCAAACTGAAGCCCCACTTGGTCGCTCGAGAAACCGCGGTGGCTTGGGTGTTTTTTTCATCCGCGAAAATTAAAGCGAGGTTGAGCACGAGCAATGCATTCATCGCCGGGACATCGAGCTGATGATCAGTCAGAGTGAACAAGCCATAACCCAACAGGCTCGCGGTGGCGGTGAGGGTGATGGGGGCGAGGGAGGAAGATCGGGCGATTTGCCAGAGGCGGCGTGCTACGGCGGCGAGCAAGATCACCAGCGCGATTATTCCGCCGCTGCCGAGCGTGGCCCAGAGTTGCGCGGGGGTGTTGTGGAGTTGGAGGACGCTGTCGACGCCGCCATTGAGGCGATGGCGGATTTTCGGGTAGGTGAGCGGGACGGTGCCTGGCCCCCAGCCGAGCAAAGGTCGAGTGGCACCTAACTTCGCGCCGGCTTCGAGCATGGCGTTGCGCTGTACGTTGCTTTCTTGCGACGCGGCACTCCAGCCCTGACCTAGCGTCAATTCGCGCATGCGAGGATTGGTCCACACGGCGAACACCAAAATAAAGGTCGCGGCGGCGATTACTCCGGTCTTGAGCTGGCGCGACCACGTGGCGCGGAAAATCACGAACACCACCGCCGGGACACAAACCACCCCGGCGGCGATTACTCCGCCGCGACTGCTGGTGGTGAACAGCGCAATAAATCCGAGGGCACTCACGACGAGCCAACCGGCGCGGGGGATACCTTTCGCGTTTACCGTGGCATAGAGCAACCACGGTAACACCAGCAGCATCGCGCCGGCGGTATAAATGGAGTGGCCGAAAGGAAAATCATTCCGCGTCGACCAGGAGAAAGTGGGATTATTCCAAATCCAACCGAGGGCGCTGAGCACGGCGAGCAAGGCGCCGAAGCGGGACAGATTGGTCGCCAGAAATTGGGAGCGGACTTGGGTATGCCCCGCAGATTCTCCGAGCCAGTCGTAGAGCCAGAAAAATAGCGCGACACCGGACAAGGTCGGCCAGATCCGCAGCAGGCTGTGTTCGACGAAGGGACTGAGCGCGGCTGATAAAACGGTGACCCCACTCAATAGAACGAGGCCGGCGCTGAGCAGGCTGTTCGGTCGGGTCCATTGTTCTCGAAACGATAGTCGACCAATAATCGCGGCGAGGGGAGTCAACCAAGCCATGGCCAGCAGCGGAGCCCATGGCCAGGTGTATTGGCGGGTGGCGGAAGGATACGCGGACGTCAGCGCAGCCACGCCGACTGCTGCGATGACCAGCAAATGAGTCGGCCACATTTGCAATTTATACGGAGGCTGGGTGGTCTCACTCGGGGGGATCATGCGTGACGGGCTGATTGCACTGGTTCTTCGCGGGAGGTGCGAGCCTGTTTTATGAGTGGCGATGGGCGTTAAGAAGAACCGTTGCGGGATGTTGCTGTGGGTGGGCGTCGGTTTCCACACCGACGCTCTATCGTCGAGGGGGATGAGCCTCAGGCATCATGACCCCGAGGAATTCGGGTGAGCGGCTTTTTTGCCTTCGTTTCCTTTTTTCCCTTCGCGAGACAATGCTTGGTCACAGGCTCAGCTCGTTTCCCCGTGCCTTTTTTCTCCATGGGCTGGGCTCATGATGCCTGAGGCTGTGGCCGGTAACGGCGCTTGCCCCCAAGCGCCAGTGCGGCTCGCGGCACAGCTTCCCCGTGGCCGTTGGGGGCAACAGCCGCTACCTGATACCAATCGCCTTTACAGGTTCAGCTCGTTGCGGAAGAACGAGTGCAACGGGGTGACCACGGATAGGAATCCAGCGTTGCTCCGTGGGCGCGCGGTGGGTTGATTGCGCCGCTTGAACCTGCCGCTCCCGTTGCTCATCCCTGTGGTCTGCGCCTTCACCTATGTGGTGTCGGCGTTGATGTTGAAACGGGCGAGTGCGCTCGGAGTCGATGTCTGGCGGATCAGCTTTGTGGCCAATGGGGTTTTGTTTCTGGTTTTCCTGCCGTGGTGGTTAATACAGCCGGCCAGCGGTCACGGTTGGGTGGATTACTGGCAACCGGCGTTTAATGCGCTGCTCTTTCTCGGTGGGCAGGTTTTTATTTTTTTCGCCCTGCAAGAAGGGGATGTGTCGGTGACCACTCCGGTCATGGGGGCGAAAGTTTTGCTGGTCGCTCTGCTCAGTCATCTTCTGCGTGCGGGTGATGTCCCGGGGCAATGGTGGGCGGGGGCGGTGCTCAGCACAGCGGCGGTCGCTCTCTTGCATTTTGGAGAACATCCTTTGCGGCGAGCGCATGTAGGACGCACGGTGGGGTTGGTGGGGATGAGTGCGTTGTCCTTCAGTTTGTGCGATGTGGTGCTGCAAAAGTGGGTGGTCGCGTGGGGCAGCGGCTCCTACCTGCCGCCGATGTTTTTGTGCAGTGCGCTGTATACTTTTGTTTTCATTCCCCTTTTTCGTGCACCCTTGCGGACAATGGACCGACGGGCCTGGCTGTGGGTGGGTGGAGGCGCGGCGCTCTTGGCGGTGACTAATGGGGGCATCGCTCTTGCCATCGCGGTGTGGCGGACGGCGACTTCGGTGAATATCATTTATAGCATCCGCGGTTTGCTGAGCGTGGTGCTGGTGTGGACCATCGGGCACTGGTTCTCCAGTGCTGAGCAGCATCTCTCGCCGCGGGTGTTGCGGGCCCGGTTCATCGGCGCCGCCTGTATGCTTGGCGCGATCGTGCTCGTGCTGGTTTAATTCTACCGATTCGAGTGGCTCGCGGCTTAACGCGCTACCGTAGGGTCGTCGCGCGTGGGCTCAGACTAGCCGTGACAGAACAAACAGGGCGCGGTGCGGTTTGTCGTATTACGGCGCTGGTTGATCCTTCGAGCCATGACGCCGCCACCGAAAGAACAAATATCCGACCAGTACACTACCCAGTATAATTGCCACCCACAAGGAATAGGCATGGGTGCGGGAAAGCGCTTTTTCCAACTTAGCCAAATCCTCGCCGAAAGTTCCCCAAATCCAGTGACCCAACCAGACAAACAGAGGGACGCTGATCAGCGCAGCAAATCCGTCGAAAGCTAAAAACTTTAAGAAAGGGACTTTCATGGAGCCGGCCGTGAAAAAAATGGGCGCACGCAGTCCGGGCAAAAAACGTCCGACGAAAAGCACCATCGAGTGATAGCGCTCAAACATCACTTCGACTTTGGCTTGTTTCAGTTCGGAGAAATAACGCTGAAACCAGCGGGCGGCGCGCAAGCGACCGCCGAGGTAACGGCCGGCTATAAAAATCGTAGAGTCGCCCAACATGACTCCGACATACATCAAGACGGTGACCTCTATCCAAGAACGGCCTTCCATCACACCCAGTGCACCCGCCGCCATCAGAACGATGTCTTCTGGAATGGGGAGGCCGATCCCGCAGAGCAGCAAAACAAGAAACGGCCCCCAGATCGTCAGGGGTGACGTTTGGAAATATTCCAGCAACTGTTCAAACATGAGAGAGATTCATTGAGGCGCGGTCAGGAGAAATTTCATCAAACAGCAGCGCCTTGGTTTGCCAAGGTGATTATCGTATAGGCGATCAGGCCGGCATTGCTAAAGGCGAGTCTCAACAAAAAGCCCCGGGGCTGGAGGGCGCGCGGGGCGAAGGGGTGGCGCGGGAGAGCTATGGGAACGGAATCAGCTCGTGCCGGTCGCAGGGCGCGAGGCGGTGCCGGGGTGTTGCGTCTGCTCGGTGAGGTCTTGGTGGATCGCAGGATCGTCTTTTATTTTTAATTGGGCGGCGACTTCCGGGGAGTTGACCGTGGCGATGGCGATGGCGGCGGCGGTGGGCACGACGCGCTTGAGCGTGTTGATCTCGTCTTGGACGGTAGAGATGGAGAAGCGGCGAATGGTGTCGTGGTGGGCGCGTTGGGCGGCCTCTTCGTAGATGGATTTTGGGACGGGTTTCAGGCCCCAGATGAAACCGGTGTAGGAGAGAAGTTTCAGGCCGTAGTAGGTGATGTCGATTTCCCACCAATAAAAGCCGTTGCGAGTGGCGCTTTGGTAGCGGTGGTGGTTGTTGTGCCAGCCTTCGCCGAGCGTGATGAGGGCGAGAATGAAACTGTTGCGGGAATCGTCGGTGGTATCAAAGCGGCGGTTGCCCCAGAGGTGCGTGAAGGAATTGATCGTAGCCGTGCCGTGGAAGAGGGCGGTGGTGCTGACGAAGAATCCCCAGACGAGAAGTTGCGCGCCGTTGGTTTGAAGCGCAGGCGCGGCGTGGGCGAGGAAGTTGCCGAGCGTGAAGAGGCCGATCGCGAACAATACGGGAACGACGATATCAAAACGACTGAGCCAGACAATCTCGGGATATTTGGTGAGGTCCTTGACCTTGGAATAATCGGTGGGGAAATTGCGTTTGCTCGTGATCCAGCCGATGTGCGCCCAGAGAAAACCGTGGACGCGGGGCGAGTGGGCGTCGACGGGCTCGTCGGAGTGTTGGTGATGGTGGCGATGGTGGGAGGCCCACCAAAGCGGGCCGCGTTGGACAGCGGTTCCCGCCCAGAGGGCGAGGAGGAACTGGCCGAAGCGGGAAGTGCTGTAGGTTTTGTGGGAAAAATAGCGGTGCAGAATTCCGGTGACGGCGAACATGCGGACGACGTAGAGGGTGAGCGCCACCCAGACGACGAACCAGCTCCAGCCGACCCAGATCACGCCCAGGCAACCGAGATGGAGGATGATAAATGGAATGCAGCGCACGAGATTGACGCCATCGGGTTGGGCGCGAATGACCTCGGGTGATTCAAGGGAGTAATCAGAGTCGATCCATTGGATGAGTGAGCCGCCAAAGCGGCGGAGAGAGTGAAGGAAAGAGGCCAAGGGAGTGGGTGCTGGTTGAATGGTTACCGAAACACGGGTGGAGGTGGGCGGAGATATAACGGGATGAGTCGGGGCGACTGGCTAGGAAATACGTCTGCGAGTAGTCTAGGGATGCCCGGTTGTTTTATTTCTAAACACGAAAGCCGCCCTTGGAGGTGGCGGTGGCGGCGTCCATTCAGGTACGCTCACGCATCCGGCTCGGTGGCGACGAGCAGGGATAAAAGAGCGAGAATGACTACGCATGCGATCATTGCTTGGTATAGACGGCACCAGGTCAGTGGGCCTAAAATGAAAAATTGTTCCGCTGCTCATTAGGCCCTACGGCGGAGGCCGTTTGGACTAGGTGAGACGCTCGATTTGCAGGGTCAGTGCCAATCGAATTGCCAATTGCACTCAAAATTTTCCGTCTCGCAAGGAGAAATCCGACTTTTGCGCCAACCTTGAAGGAAATTAAATTCTTATACCGATGGCTGTTAGGAATTTGAAATTTTTATCGCGCTCGGTGGGGCGCGAAAAATCGTGAGCAAATGTGCAAAAAATGAGCGAGCGCACCATCGTTAATCGTCGCTGCGGCAATTCCTGCGGGTTAGCGCGGAGCGTGGCGAGGGTGTGGTGCCTGCCGCCTGATCAATTGGCCGATACGTGTCAGCACGGGATTCTATTCTTCTCCCAGCAAGCTCGAGGTCTGGATCGAGGGAATCGGTTAGGCCACGCGATAAGATTTGGCTACACGAGCGCCTGTCTTTGGACGAACGAGGTAAATCGATACGCGGCTGAGCTATGGTCTCGATGACATTTTCGAGTGAAGGAAGCTCATTCCCTGAATGGTTACAGGCTTCATCGAGTAATGCTAACCGCAGGTTATTTAGGGGTCGGATCCGGCGAAGAAAGACTTCTCTATACAAATTTTATTTGTCGCTGAAATGGCAGTTAACCGCCGCTAGTTTTGCATTGGCTGCGTGGGTGATATCGCGGAGAGAAACCCCATGAAAGGTGTGCTCGGCAAAGAGTTGCTCGGCGGCGTCAAGCATGCGGGCGCGAGAGGCGGAGGGATTCCGGAATTTAATAAAACGAAGGCATGACGCGTTCCAATGATTTCAATCTTTCTCCGCAGGAGATGGGCGAAAATGTTCTCTTGTCGGAAACCGATTCGTGGCTAGATTAGGTCCATCACCCCATTTTTCTATGAAAACACTTCTAGCATTCACGATTGGTTTCAGTGTGGTCACCGCAGTCTTGGCCGCGACTGAAGAGAAAGCCAAGGAGCCTCACCGCACGACGGTGACGTATGATGCTCCTGAAAAATTCACTGATTTCACCAGTTCAGGATTTGGAGCTGCCTCGGAGAAGGAGTTAAAGTATCTCACCGAATTGTTCTCTGAGCACGTGGAGAAGCAGGCCAAGCAGTACTTGGCGGCGGATGAGAGACTGGAGGTTGTTTTCAATGACATCGATCTCGCGGGACAGTATGAGCCGGAACATGGGCCGAATTGGCAGGATATTCGGATCTACCGCGACATCACTTTTCCGCGGATGAAATTCTCGTTTCGACTGCTTGGCGCAGAGGGACAAGTGCGACTGGAGGGTGAACGCATGCTCACGGATATGAATTACAATATGATCATAAGGCCAGCCATGGGTGATTCGGAATATCGGCATGACAAGGAATTGTTAAGCGATTGGCTGAGGGCGGAGTTCAAGAAAAAGAAAACATAATCAGCTCGGTTGAATCTGTTAGGCGGCCGGCGCGGTTGCGGCAGATTTGCTGAGTTGAGCCCTTTTATTTTGACGCTGGGCTCATCTCTGCCCGACTAAGCCGTGTGATCGACGATACCCCAACTTCAGGCGATGGTGAGGATTTCGCGTTGGTGTACTCCAAGTTTGAAACCCAACTGGTCGTCCGGCCCGACGATATCGACATGCACCGGCATGTGCATAGCAGCCGTTACTTGGATTACGTACTGGCCGCGCGGTTTGAGCAAATGGAGCGCTGTTATGGTATGCCCATGGCGGAGTTTCATGCGCAGGGCTACGGCTGGTTTATTTCTTCCACGCAGATGAATTTCCCACGACCGCTTAATCTCGGGGATCGTTTCTTGGTCCGTTGCTGGATTGAATATTTCACACTGATCGGCCTTCGAGTGAGATTCGAAATCGATCGATCTGCTGATGCCCGGCGTTGCTGTGATGGTTGGTTTGATTACGTGATGATCTCGTTGGAAAGCAGCCGGCCAGTGAGAATCCCGGAATGGATTCGCGCCAAATACAGCATTTAACTTCCTGCGGTACAGGGGTTGGTAAAAATTCCCTTGCGTTCGCGAACGACCGATGCCTTCTTACCGGCCTCGTTAGAGATAGCGTTTTTTGGTGACAGGATCTGGTGAGTCGTTGGCTGAGCGTTTGGCTTAAGTGATGATTTCGAAACCCATAGTGGGAACGGACTGGCAGCGGATCGTGACTCTACGAATTATCACATGAGCAATACTAAACTATACGTCGGCAACATGTCCTTCCAAACCTCCGAAGACGAGCTCCGCTCGCACTTCGCTCAATTTGGTTCAGTCGCCGATGTTTTCATCGCGATGGACAAATTCACTGGCCGCCCACGTGGCTTCGCCTTTGTTACGATGGGCACGGCCGATGAGGCGCGCATCGCCATCGAAAAGACCAACGGTGCCGATCTCGGTGGCCGTAACCTCCAAGTCAATGAGGCTCGTCCGAAGGAAGAGCGCACTGG
>Ga0163149_10001424_pt1 | contig 30733 bp, 25 predicted proteins | sample OliLakLV19MP5G1_FD_148604 | JGI IMG/M metagenome (GOLD analysis project Ga0163149, IMG submission 148604) | Freshwater microbial mat bacterial communities from Lake Vanda, McMurdo Dry Valleys, Antarctica - Oligotrophic Lake LV.19.MP5.G1 | ecosystem: Environmental > Aquatic > Freshwater > Lake >... | reverse complement strand
ATTTTCCCTTACCAATTCCCGGGCGTTCAACCGATGGTTTTATTGGTTTAAATCAACCTAACCCAAGAGCACATATAGATATGGTTACTCCTGCGGTAAATGGAGGCGAGGAATTTATTATGGCTAAACCCGACGATGTAAATTTTCCAAATGTGCAAATGGGTTTGATGAATTTGGCAGGTCTTCCTGGACAATTTTTGCCGGGCTTTTATGGTAACTTAAACCAAGTAGGACAAAATGGTGCAGCATTACAAATGTTAGGATGCATACATAATAATCAGGATAACTTTGCCCTCGAACCTATCATGCGCTTTATGGTTGGGCGAAATTGGATCATAAATGGAAACCAACCATTGCCTACTAATTTAGCGAATCAAGCCATAGCTAATCGTCCTATCTTTAGCTGGCAAAATGCCGATATTATTATGATGTATATGTCTGCCCAAGGCCGTGTTCGTATAGGAAATAATTTAACTACGGGTCCGCCGCCTATTCCTGACAATGTGGTTAATAATCGTTTTGAAATAACTGCAGCACCTATTGATCCTTATTTTAATCTGGTGGGCGGTCCTGCTAATCCAAATTGGAGTGGTGCAACCATCGGAGGTGCCAGTGGGTTGCGTTTTACTTTTTTAAGATCTTTAGATTTAGTTCAGGTGCCAACTGTTGCAAATGGAATTAATCCTGCTAAAGTTTTAACAACGGATAGAAACGGTGATGTTGTAATGATAAATACAATAGCTAATGCCAATAATGGTTTAAGTGTTGTAAATGGAACAGTTCAGTTAGGCGGGCCTTGTAGTACAAGTTTAACTCCGCAGGCTAATTTATTAAATCATCGTGAAATTCCATTGAACAGTTTTAATTTGATAATAAGTGATATCGTTGGTGCTACAGGAAGAGTTGGAATTGGAAAAAATTTCACCTGCACAGTAGGAAATCAGTTGGAAGTAAATAACGGAATTCCCGGACCAATAAGTGGTTTGCGCTTAACTGATCTGGCAAATAATCCAAATGCGTTGCCAAATACTCTTAATAAAATACTTTCTGTTGACACGGCTGGCGACGTAATTTTAGTGGATGGTGGTGCTGGTTTTGGAAATTTATGCACAGCCACCCTCAATCCAAATCCTTTAACGGGTAATTTTCTAATTCCAACAGGAACGTTTCAATATAAATTTTATGGACAAGGGGTTATTAATAATGTAATTAAGAGAGACGTTGTTTCAGTTGGTTATTCGTGTGGCATTAATCCTCCTTCACGCTTCAGCGTTTTAGAGAGTCAAAGTGTTCAACCTGTTCCTGACCCAACTTATGCAGGGCATTTTAAAAATGATAATGTAAGTTCGTTAGCCAATCCCTTTAATATTACTGGCGGAGTATTTGGTGAAGCGCGCGGTTTAATTTCTGCGGCCACCGCAAACTCACCGATTAATGTTGGCGGGGTATTTGAAGGTTTTGGGTCTTGGAGTAATATTGGTGTATTTGGAAGAATGAATCCTCTTGCAACACCAAACAATTTCGGGCCTTCAAGGTATAATATCGGTGTTGCCGGTATTTCTGATCTAGCTGTTAACAATACACTTGTTCCTACATCTGACAACTATGGAGTACATGGTTATGCCGCAAATTCCCCAGTCTATAACTTCGGCGTATACGGTGAAGTTCCAGCTTCAACTGGTTTTGCTACAAGTTATGGCGTATATGGTAGAGCTCCATCCAACGGCTTTGATTTCGCAGGTTATTTTCTTGGAGATGTTAATTATACAGGAGTGCTTAGTAATGTAAGTGACCAAATCTTGAAGCAGAACTTTGATAGTATTCCTAATGCATTAAATATTATTAATCAACTTCAACCAAAAACATTTGATTATAAATTAACTCAATACCCACAAATGAATTTGTCTAGCGGTTTACAATACGGTTTAGTTGCTCAAGATGTTCAAGCTGTCATTCCTGCAATTGTAAATAAAGCCACTCAACCAGAAACAACAATAGGTAATACAACATATCCTGCTGTTACTTATTCAACTGTTGAATATACACAGCTAATTCCTATTCTAATTCGTGCCGTTCAACAACTATCTGCACAAAATCAAAAATTAGATAGTTTAATTACTGCACTTACTCAAACAGTAAGCTCATGCTGCTCAAACAGCGCTGCCAAGCAAACAGGCATTAATGGAAATGATCCAAGTGCTTTAACTCAGATTAATATTAATTTAAGTGATGTTGACATGATTGTACTTGATCAAAATAAACCAAATCCTTTCGCGGAACAAACAATTATTACCTATAATGTTCCCGAGAAGTATGGCTTTGCCCAATTAATTTTCAAAACTATCGATGGAAGAATTATTAAAACAGTTGATGTTACCAAAAAAGGTCGTGGCCAGGTTAACGTTTTTGCAAACGATCTTTCAAACGGCCTATACATGTATAGTTTAATTGTTGATGGTAAAATTATTGATACCAAAAAGATGGTGAAACAGAATTGATTTACCCAACAAGGATTAGTTTAAAAAGGCTCTCTAAATTTCGAGAGCCTTTTTTGTTTTATACCACGTAATAGTATTAATTCAGTATCAATTTTTTCTCTGCACTTTCTTTTGATTTTTCAATAGCGCTTATCTCTTCGCCAACTATGCCAACAAATAATTTATGTTGAATGAGGTGGGCTTTGTTCTTTATTAAATTATTAAGATCAATAGTTCCAACAACATAATTGTATTCGCTACCAACGTATCGTTCGGAAATACTTTGGAATTCGAACTTCTTAAGATCCTCTTCTGTGTTATAACGTAAATACACTTTTAGCAAAGCATCGTTTGTGAATTTAAGATCTGGGTTTTGCTTTTGCTTTTTGTATTCGTATTTATAGCCATAAGATAATGCAGAGATATCAGAAAGAACTGCAGCACCAGTTGGATTTCCGCCTGCCCCACGTCCTTTTAAAAATTGCTCTCCCGAAAATTCTCCATCTACAATAACTCCGTTAAATTCGTTATCAACTGTAAATAAATGATTAGTGATAGGTACAAATTTTGGAAGAACAAAAATGCTGATCTCGTTTGCTGTGATACGCTTTACAGTAGGCACTAACTTTATTTTATAACCTTTTTCGTTTGCGTAATTAATATCAAACGGGCTTAAAGTAGTGATGCCAATGTTCAACACATTTTCTGGTTTTGCAATTACACCAAACGCATGTAAGGCTAAAATAATGGCTTTAAACTTTGCATCAAATCCTTCAACATCATTGGTTGGATCGCTCTCGGCAAAACCTTTTTCTTGAGCCTGCTTTAAAGCTTCTTCATACGAAAGTTTTTCGGCAATGGTTTTTGTGAGGATATAATTGGTGGTTCCATTAAAAATTCCACTCAATTTTTCTATTTGTTCGTTATCAAAATATTCCTCCAGCGTTCTAATGATCGGAATACTTCCACAACTGGATGCTTCATAAAGCAATGAAACATTATGCTCATGTTGAAGGTCATAAAGCTCTTGTAAGTGAGAGGCCACCATTTTTTTATTGGCAGTAACCACATGTTTGCCTTTGCTTAAGGCATAACTTACAATTTTAAATGCCTCATCGGCATCATCAATAAGTTCAACAATAAGGTCTATGTCAGGATTATCCAAGATCTCTTGTTTATCAAATGTAAAAATATTTGATTCCAAGGGTCTTTGTTTTTCCTTATTCTTTACCGCAATTTTTACGATATTGGCTTTAAAGCCTTTGCTGTTGTTAAGTACGTGGTACAAACCCTGACCAACACAGCCAAAGCCAAACAATCCTATATTTATTTTTTTTGCCATAATTTTAGTTTTTACAGAACCCCAAGAAGGTTCTTAGTTATTAGTGTGTTTTTTTTAGAGTTATAAAATTGATCAATGATAGCGCCGAGTTTTTCGGTTTCAATTAAAAAACCATCGTGGCCATAAAAAGAATCTATGAGTTGAAATGAACTATTGGAAATATGTTTTGCCAAAAATTCTTGTTCGTGTGGTGGAAACAACAAATCGCTGCTGATACCAACCACTAAGGTTTTAGCTTTTATTTTTTCAAGAGCCCTTTCAATAGAAACTTTTCCTCGTCCAACATTATGCGAATCCATGGCGTTTGCCAAGGTAACGTAAGAATATGCGTTAAAACGATTCACTAATTTTTCGCCCTGATAACGTTGATACGAAGACGAATTGAAATCACTTATTTTCTCATCATGTTTTTCCTTTTGAGTTTCGTTATAGGTTTGATGATTTCTATAACTCAATAAAGCAATGCTACGCGCCGCCGCTAAGCCTTTTTGGCCACCATCAGGGGTATTGGAATAATACGTTCTGTCTGCTTTAATGGCTAAACGCTGACTTTCGTTAAATGCAATTCCCCATGGCGAATGTTTAGCGTTTGTGGCAACAATAATGGCATGATCAAACAATTCGGGGTTTTCAATACTCCACTCAATAACTTGCTGAGCGCCTTGTGAACCACCAATAACTGTATGGATCTTTTCAATTCCTAAATGTTCGCGCAAAATATTGTGTGCACCAACCATGTCGCGAATTGTAACGGTTGGAAATAAACTGAACAACGGTTGGTTTGAATATTTATTTATGGTTAATGGCCCTGTAGTTCCATAGCATGAACCAAGGTTATTGGCGCAAATAATAAAGTGATCTTTTGGATTGAATAGATCATTCTCTCCAAAAAGGCCCGGCCACCACTCAAACACATTACTATTTGCAGTAAGCGCGTGGCATACCCAAATCACATTGTTTTTTTTGGCATTTAATTTTCCATAAGTATGGTAGGCAATTTCCAGGTTTGGCAATTGTCCGCCATTTTCCAAAGCAAAAGGATAGGGATAATGATAAGTTGAGTGTTGCATGGCTTCTTAATTTTTGCTTATGAATAATGTGTGAATTAATTGCTGCTTTTCATCTTCGCTTAAAAGATTTATAGGGTCTATTATTCGGCGACGCGTTTGTTTGCTGATGTAATAGGGTAGATGCCCACCTTTAATTTCGATAGCGATATCTGCTTCAAATTGTAAGGTTATTTTAAAATCTGTTGACTTTAAAAGATCATATATAGTTGTTTTTGTTGTATTGTTTTTCATTGTTTTAAATTTTGTGCCTCACGTGAGGCAATTCATAAATTAGAATGATTCCGATCAACTAATGATCGCCGCGAAAGCGGTTGTAAGTTTAAACAGTAATTGAATTAGAGTTTAACACATACAACAACAACAGCACCACATGCGCATATTGCTTTCTTGCTTTGTAGGCAGGTTTGAGGATGTAAACGATGAATTGAACTGAGCTAACCCTGAGCTTGTTCCCTGCCTTGTTGGAAAGGAGGTTTGGATGTTGTTTTGATGTTGTGTGTTCATTTTTTCTTTTTTAATTTATCTCTCCTCTTACTCTCATCAGAGGTAGGATTTAGCACCGGTTTTCCAATGGTGACGTTTATCGTCATCACTTTTAGTTGGTTGCCTGCGAGTCAAAGAGCCTATTCTCTCGTCGCATCTTGATAAATTAAAACACACAAAGGGTGGGTTTTAATTCGCTACAAATGTAAATGAAATTAAGTATTAGTTCCAAATTTATTTTAAAAAATCGAGGTAAAGCTCTATTTAGTCGTCCCTCAAAAACTCTGTAAGCCTTGTTATTATTGAGTTTGTTTAAAAATAGTGCGATAAAAATCTACCAAAAAAAGTAAAAAAGGATAAAAAAGCGGCAGATATTTTTTAGTGCAAACTAAACCCTAATGCTGCGCCCGGGATAGAACCAAAAGCCTTGTTTAGGGCTTTGTGTAATGTTTGCGCAACGAGGAGGCTTCGCTTTTTCTGCGGATACCCCGCAGTGCGACAAACATAGCAAAGTACAAACAAGCTTGAAGTGATAGCCCGATAAGGCGCCCAAATAATAAAAATACTTTTTGAGGTTCGACTATTTAAAGGGATTTAGAAGCTTAGAGTAAAATAAAAAAACCTCCTTTTTGGGGAGGCTTTTAAATATTTAAATAGGTAACGGATACTTATTTATCCATTCCTTCCATTTCTTTTTTCTGCTGATCCTTCATTTCTTTATAGGTCAACATTTTGTAACCTTCTGTGCTCACTTTAAACACACCATCATCAACAGCTTTAGTATCAACTTCTGTTACGGTTGAGATCACTTTCATTTCCATGCCACCTTGGTTCATAGACATTTCGGTTTGCATTGGATATCCTTTCAAGTCAGAAAGATCAGGGCCCATTCCGCCTTTTTTTCCTTTTGAAGTACCGGGCATTTTGATCTTATCAGTAAACCACACATCTGTTTTTACTTCTTTCTTTTCTTTATCTTTTCCTGCCATAGATGTTACAATAGCTTTTGTGCATTCGTAACCTGCAATTGTTTTTTTCTCGGTAGTATATTCAATGGTTGGCTTTTGTTTTTTGGCAGAATTTTCTTTTTCATCAGCATCGGCTTCAGCTTTGGTCATGGTCCATCCTGTTTTGTTTCCCATTTCTTCAAACAAAGCGGTAGTCATTGCACCATCATTCAAAAATATCTGGCTACCCATCATGCTGGTAACTTCCGTTTTTGATTTATCGCCTTTCATATAGGTTATAATATCGTTTTCGGCCATGCCTGCGTATTCTTCAGGTAATCCTTCTACTTTTACTGACATCTTAATTGTCATGTTATCCTGAGCGTTCAAATGGATATAACCAAAAGCTAAGGTTGCGATCATTAATAATTTTTTCATCGGTTGTTAGGTTTAAAATTGTAGATGTTGTTTTTCAAATTTAGTGCCAATTTACTAATTGTGCATTGTTAAAATTACTTAATTATTTAAATGGAAACAAAGTAGGTAAGAAAGGTTTATTCGAAGTTGTGGAGGTAATAAGTTAAATTTTACTGCAGATCATCAAAGAACTTCTGCATCTCGGCCTTGCTAACTTTTTTCATAGTGGTAGGAACATCAAAGCTATTATCAGGCACTTCAACAGCACTTATTTTTTTGGCAAGGAAACGCATTTCCATTCCCATTTTTTTGACTCTGTAATCTAACAGAACACCTTTTACTGTTGAATAAGGCGTTAAAGCATTACAGTTTTCCATACCAAGATCTTTAGTGTACCAAGCTTCAAATGTATCTGTAGGCTTATCAACCATGCTTACTTTCAATTTAAAACACTTTAAGCCCAACATTTTCTTAGTTTCTTTTGTTTCTTCTATTTTTAGTTTGTAAGTATTATTCTCTTGTTGTATCTCCGCTTCATTTTCAATGCAGTATTGTTTGATATCCATAAACTTTACTGTTTGTATGATGGTTTTATCTTGAAGGCTACCAATTACCGAAGTATTAAACATACCCATAGTGCTCATCTCAATAATGAACCTTTCTTTTTTATACTTTAAAACAGCAGAGCCCGGAGCTAAGCCTGAAAGTGGATGTGTTTGATCTACGGCCTTTGAGTCAAATTCAATAATGCCTTCTTCACTTCCGCCTTTTTTTTCTTCGCCACTACAAGATTGAAGGCTAAAAATAAAAACGCCTGCGCACAACACCGCAAAAAACACGATCGCCTTGAAAATATTTAGTCTGAATTTCAAATTTAGAACGGGTAATATTATGATTAAATTTCATGATATGCAAGAAAAACCCCTTTGAATACAAATGATTTTAGGCAGGCTTGAAAGAAAGGATCAAAGAGGATTTACCGTCTTGCGAAGAGTTTCGCGACTTACATAAGTAATGCCAGCAGGCAGATTGAAAGATTCATCGGCCACGCCAACACTCTTTACTTCTTTAGCCTTAAAGTGCATTTCCATACCCATGCGTTTGGCTCTGTAATCCATTAGCATACCCTTTATTTGAGCATACGGCGTTAGCTTGTTAAAATCGCCAATGCCAAGGTCTTTAGTGTAATAGGCATCAAATGTAACCTGCGGACTATCTACTAAACTTACTTTTAGTTTATAGCATTTCATGCCGGCAATTTGTTTAGTTTCTTTTGTTTCTTGGATATTTAGTCTGTAATCCTCATTCTCTTTTTTAATATCACCCTCCTTATCAACACAACCTTGCTTAAGATCCATAAAGGTTATTGTTTGTGTCATCGTCCTCTTTTTTAAGTTGCCAAAAATGCTGGTATTAAAGCCAAAGGATGACATTTGCATAACAAAATTTTCGTCCTTGTATTTTAATGTTGCAGAATTAGGAACCAGATTGGCCATTGGATGTTCAACATCTACGGCTTTGGTTTCAAATTCAATAACACCTTCGTTCTCAGAAGAACGTTCGGCAACTGCATTGTCGTTTTTGCACGAAGGCATAACGGTACATGATAATGCAATTGAAGCAATGAGGAGTTGTTGTGTTATGGTTGAACTTTTTTTCAAATTTTACTTTTAAAAAGGACCAAAAAAAATCATTCCTGATGTTAGCGGAATGACTATATATATTTTATTTTCTAAATATAAATTATTTTAAGGTAACTGTTTTATCAACTGTTTTACCTTCTTCTAATTTAATGATGCTATTACCAACAAGGGTCATGGTTGCAGGCCCAAAAGTTCCGGTATTTACAGCAGTTGTTGTAGCAACAATGTCGTAAATAGCTGGAAGTTTGAATACAAAAGAAACGTTTCCACCACCATCACTTACGCCGTTTGCCTTAAGATCGGCAACAACAGTTTGGTTATTACCGGTTTTTACATTAGCGTACAACTTCACGGCGGCGTTTGAAACCGGGGCACCACTTGCGTCTACACACTTAACGTTTGCTGTACAATCAGTATTTTTATCACACGAAATGAAAAAATAATTGATAGAAAGCATTAAAACAATAAAAGGAACAATAACTTTGTTTTTCATGTGGTAATAATTGTTTTTAGTTGTCACATGGAATTCATCAATTTGTTTTAATTTGTTCTAAAATAACAAATTGACTCATTTCATAGTATACAAATATAATAAAAAAGAGTGAAATTGACAAAATTTGGGAGATTTATATTTTTTTTAAGCCTTCTGGGCCTGAGTAAGATGGGTGCCCAAACGCTGGGTAAGGAGACTATTTTAATAGAGACTTCCATGGGCAACATGAAGGTGAAGTTGTACGAGGAAACCCCCCTCCATAAGGTTAATTTTATGAAATTGGTGAGGGATCATTTTTGTGATAGCTTATTGTTTCACAGGGTAATTAATAGCTTCATGATACAGGGCGGAGATCCAATTACCAAAAAGGCTAAAGTCGTTGATACGCTTGGGAATGAAGAGCTTGGCTATACCATTCCGGCCGAAATAAACCCTAAACTTATCCATAAAAAAGGCACACTTTGTGCTGCCCGTGAAGGCGATGATGTTAACCCTAAATTTGCCTCAAGTTCCTGCCAATTTTATATAGTTCAAGGTAAAGTAAGAAGCTCCGAAGACATTAAAAAGGCCGAAGAAAGGATCAATAGAACGGCAAATACAAATGCAGGAAGAGTAGTAATGAAAAGCGAGCAGGGTAAAATGTTAAAAGCACAGTATGATAAATAGTCGAACCTCAAAAAGTATTTTTTATTATTTGGGCGCCTTATCGGGCTATCACTTCAAGCTTGTTTGTCCTTTGCTATGTTTGTCGCACTGCGGGGTCTGCGCAGAAAAAGCGGAGTCTCCTCGTTGCGCAAACATTACACAAAGCCCTAAACAAGGCTTTTCGTTCTATCCCGGGCGCAGCATTACGGTTTAGTTTGCACTTAAAAACATCTGCCGCTTTTTTAATTCTTTTTTAATTTTTTCGGTAGATTTTTATCGCACTATTTTTAAACAAACTCAATAATAACAAGGCTTACAGAATTTTTGAGGGACGAATAAATATAAGGGGGAGAATAATGCAGATAGCGCAGCTGTTGTGAATGATCGGATTGAATTAATGATAAAAGAAGAAATCGCAAAAAAACCATCGTATGCCATGTCGGAATATCAAAAGACAAGTTATTCTTCCGTAGGAGGTACACCACACTTAGATGGAACCTATACTGTTTTTGGAGAAGTGTGTAGAAGGATTGGAAGTGATAGATAAAATTGCTGCTGTAAAAGTAGATGGAAATAATAGACCGGAAAAAGATGTGAGAATGAAAATTACCCTAGTAAAATAATTATTTTCTTCCAGGACATTTTTTACAACGGTCGCCTTTTTTGAAACTCTTGCAGCAATCCTTTTTCTTTTTAAAACACGCCATTTCCATTACAGGTAGTAACGGACAATTATTAACGAAGGGTTTTGGCTTTACAGGTTCAAACATGATTCAAAATTAATTGTAAGGAAAGCAAAAGCATATACCATAAACAGGGTAATTTTTGATACTTTTGTATCCTCTTAATGAATATAAAACCCCTACATAGTTGGCTTACAAGTACCAAAGAACCTTTACTTATTTCAGGCCCGTGCGGTGCCGAAAGCGAAACACAGGTTTTAAGTACTGCCGAGCAATTAAGTAAGATCCCTCAAGTTGCTTTATTTAGATCGGGAATTTGGAAACCACGCACCAGGCCAAATTCATTTGAAGGTATGGGAGAAATCGGACTGAAATGGCTGCAATCTGTAAAACAACAATACGGTTTAAAAACCGCAGTGGAAGTTGCGAATGCGCAACATGTTGAATTAGCTTTGAAATATGGCATTGATGTTTTATGGATTGGCGCACGCACAACCGTAAATCCGTTTAGTGTTCAAGAAATTGCCGATTCATTAAAAGGTGTTGATGTTCCGGTGATGATCAAAAATCCAATTCATGCCGATCTGCAATTATGGATAGGTGCTATTGAACGGATTCATCAGTCGGGAATAGATAAAATTGCAGCTATCCACCGAGGATTTCATTATTATGGAAAACACAAGTATCGCAACGAACCAATTTGGAAAATTCCGATTGAACTTCGCACGTACCTTCCTCAATTACCAATTATTTGTGATCCCAGTCATATTGCCGGAACAAGAGAATTGATAAAAGAAGTAGCGCAGCAAGCGTTGAATATAAGTATGGATGGTTTGATGATAGAAAGTCATATTGATCCGGATAAAGCTTTGAGCGATGCCAAGCAACAATTAACTCCTAGTGCGTTGCAAGCTTTAATATCTGATCTCGTTATAAGAGAAAACAAATCAACAAACGAAGGGCACCGAGAACAATTGGATGAATTCAGAAAACTGATAGATGATATTGATGAGAGCATGATGGATATTATTCAGAAACGAGAAGATTTGATCCGTTTAATTGGCAGTTATAAAAAAGATCACAACATTACTGTTTTTCAATTGGAGCGCTGGCAAGAGATTTTAAAAACTCGCGCTCAGTGGGCTGATAAAAGAGGAATTTCGCGCGTGCATATTGAAAAACTGTGTCAGCTATTACATGAAGAAAGTATTCGTATTCAAAACGAGTTGTTTAATTGATTCACGGATATTTTTTCCCGCAGATTGCGATGATTCCCGCAGATCTTCTAAAAATTTTAAAACGAACAATCATCCACCGATGATTTTGATTTTCTTTCGCCGGTGGTTCCAAAAACGGGAGATACACCGATCATGATCTCTGCACTATTTAAAGCGGGTTTAGACATTTTGTTGATAGACATATCATAAGCAAAGCCCATGATCAAATTATTTATAACCCGAACCTGGAAGATGCCACAAATAAAATTCTTTCCACGAACACTTAAACCATAAGCAAAACGTTTGTACCAATAGTTCATCACATTTAATTCAAAATTGGGAATGCTTTTGTAATTACCTCTTACGTTTAAAGCTACCATTAATTTATTTTCGAGAGGTAATTTAAATTTCCGTCCAACACTGAAAATATAATGTGGTGGTAATTGGCTTGGCGATCCAATTTGTTTGGAAGAAAAATATCCTTTTTGTTTTAAAACAGACACTTGCCAAATACTTAAGTCGGCAAAGAATTTTTTATTATTAATGCGAATACCAGGCACAACATCAGGGTAGGCAAAAAATGAACGTGCCGAAGAAGCAACTGCCGGATCGTTGCGGTCAAGAATAGAACTGTTGAGGTAAAATTGTTTGGCGCCTGCAAAAACGCCAACCGACATCTCTGTTTTTTTTGTTATGAGTAAATGAAAAGCGTAGCAAGCGTAAATGCTATTGTCGATAAACGCCCCATTACGATCTTGATCAAAATAAACGCCTACACTATGCCAATTTTTATAAGCTCGTTGTGGTATAAAAGTATAATGTACGTTTAAGAAGGCGGTCTTTGGATTATTATTTACGCCTATCCATTGCGTTCGCGCTCCAAAAATAAGTTCGGTAGGGGCAAGCAAGGATGTTCCTCCGGCAGCAGGATTATAGCCCGTTTTATTGAAAAGGAATTGGGTGTACTGAGGTAATTGTTGCGCAGACAATTGCACTGATAAAAGAATACATATATGAATCAGTTTTTTCATCGCAATATGGTTACATCACCTTTTTGGTATTTACTTTTATCACTTCCTTTATAATAAAACACAAAATAATACGTGCCATCAGCAGCAGTAACGCCTATCCAATCTCCTTTCCAAGGTATATAGGTGCCTTTTTGAGAATGTACTTGCTGGCCCCATTTATTAAACACGTATAATTCAAACTCAGGATAATATTCGGTATAAGCGATCTTCCAAGTATCATTATAATTATCCTCGTTTGGTGTAAAATGATTCGAGATGGAAACTTTACAATCTATTTTTTCTATTCTAAAACTGATTACAGTATCTTTTAAAGCAGAATCTTTTACTGTAACCGAATAATCGCCTTCAACAAGATCTTGAATAGAAATATTATTTGATACACCGTTGCTCCATTGAATGGTAATTGGTTGTTTGCCACTTAAAACCTGAACGCCCGCACTTCCTTTTTCGCAGATCTCATCAATTTTGCTTAATTGTACACTTAAAGTAGTGGTTTGAGAAAAGGAAATGAGGAAGCTTGTTAGAAAAAAAAGAATATAATGGAGTTGTTTCAAAATTATCTTAATGCTTAAAGATAATTAAATTTTGGGTAACCTTTCGATCCAATCACCATGCTCTTTTATAAGAGATATGAGTTCATCAACAGCAGTTTCGCTAGTAACATTTTTCTTAACCACTTCTTTTCCTTTATATAAACTAATTTTCCCAGGGCCGGTTCCTACATAACCATAATCGGCGTCGGCCATTTCGCCGGGGCCATTTACAATGCAACCCATAATCCCAATTTTAACCCCTTTTAAATGATCGGTTCGTTCGCGGATCTTTTGCGTAGTTTCTTGTAAGTCAAATAAAGTTCGGCCACAACTTGGGCAGCTTATATACTCGGTTTTACTAATACGTGTACGCGTGGCTTGTAAAATTCCAAATTGTGTTGAGTTAAGAGTTTGTAAACTCACGCACTCATTTTGTTTGATCCAAATTCCATCACCCATGCCATCTAATAATAATGCGCCCGCGTCAGTGCTACTGTGTAATTGAAATTGCTCTTCGGAAAGTTTGTTGTAGTTGAATTTAAAAATCACGGGCGTTTCGCATTGTGCATTTTTAAGGTCGATCATCATCCGTCTAAGATCAGCCATGGCTAATTCGTTAAACGAATCCAATATCAAAACACAATTCTTTTCTTTTTTGAGCTTTTCTATAAAAATAGAGTTTAAAACCGTGTGATCGGCTACAACAAAATTTAGCTGAGATGAACGTTCAGTGCTTTTAAAATATTCTTCTCCACAAAATAGAGGGTAGGCCCTGTCTCGATTCTTATTTTCCTTCCAATGTTCGCAGTTATAAATTACACCTAATGTTCCTGGAATTTCAAAATTGATGCAATTATCTCCTGCATAAATATAATCTACAGCCATATCGCTGAGGTTCCATTTATCCAGTGGAACGGAGTAATTATATCCAACGGGAAAAAGTGAAGCCGCAGTAATTTCTTCTTTTGCGCTATAGTCTGCAATAACGCGAGGAACATTATGTTCGCCAATATTTATTGCATGATGTGTTTTGTGGCGGTTATATTCAAAAGGGTTGTAAGGTAATTCACCCTCAATCGTTTTTATTCCTGTGTCAGATTTTCTCTTCGTATATCTTTCTGCTAAATTTTTTGCAACAGGAATTTCATATTCAGGTTCTTCGGTTAACGATACGCGAATTGTATCCCCTAATCCATCCTCTAGTAAGGTACCAATGCCAACAGCCGATTTAATTCTTCCGTCTTCTCCATCACCAGCTTCGGTAACACCTAAATGCAAAGGATAGTTTCTGTTGGTTTCCATCATTTTGTTCACCAGCAAACGGTAAGCTTGCACCATCACTTGTGTATTACTTGCTTTCATTGAGATAACGATCTCGCGATAATCATTTTCTTCGCAAATGCGAACAAACTCCAAAGCGCTTTCTACCATTCCCAAAGGCGAATCGCCATAACGGCTCATGATGCGATCACTTAGCGAACCATGATTGGTTCCAATGCGCATAGCGGTGCCATATTCTTTACAAATTTTTACAAGCGGGGTAAAGCGTTGACGAATTCTTTCCAATTCAGCTTCATAACCGGCATCGGAATAATCAATGGTTTCAAATTTTTTCTTGTCGGCGTAATTACCTGGGTTCACGCGCACTTTTTCTATTAAGCGCGCAGCCATTTCGGCGGCATTTGGTGTAAAATGTATATCGGCAACTATAGGTGTATTAAACCCTGCTGCGCGAATTTCTTTTTTAATAACCTCTAAATTCTTTGCTTCATTTAAACTTGGTGCAGTAATTCGAACCAATTCACAACCTGCTTCTATCATGCGAATACTTTGTTCAACTGTGCCTTTTGTATCCATGGTGTCGGTTGTTGTCATGCTCTGAACACGAATTGGGTTTGCTCCGCCCAAAAGCAATTCGCCAATTTTTACTTCGCGAGTAATAAAATGGGAATAGGAGGTAAGACTATTGCAGTATTTAAAATTTTGAGACATTAACCTTGCAAAGATACGCTAATTTGACTTTAGTAGTGTGGACTTATCATTTTTTAAGACTCTTACGAATTCGCTTAGTAATGGGCACCCAAACTCTTCGTCCAACATCGCCGGCCAGATCAAGTGCAATATCATTTCGTAAGGTTTTTTCGCGGTAGGTCTTTCGATCTTTATTGGCGCCAACCACCATATCGCCCAAGGTGCGATTGTTCTTCACTTTTTCTTGACGCGATTTGGTATTGCCGCATCCAAATCCAATTTGTTTATTGGTTTTAGCATCCAAGCATATCACATCACAACTCGCTTCTACCTTATTTAGTAAAAATGTTAGGCCATTATATTCCGACTTCGTATCACTTACTGTTTCGCTAAAATCACTTTCGCTTACAGTAAGGCTTTTAACTTCAATAATATAATCCGGAGAAATAGCTTCGTTATCAATAGTAATGTTTTTTGTGAGTTTACCTTCCGAAATAAGATTCTCTATGAATTTGGCCTGATATTCGCTTTGTGTATTATTTCCTACATATTTTGGATAATTAGCATCAACGGATATATTTGAATAGTTTTCGGGCACAACAATTTTTATAACCACAGGTTTTTTGATCTCCTTTTTAAAAAGTGTGCATTGCGAAAATGCCATCGCAATTAGGATAAAATATTTTAGGTGTTTCATTCGTGCAATTCTATTTCGTCGATAAAAATAAATGTTTCTCCTCCATTGCCTTCGTGCCACTCGGGTAATTGCCCGTAATACTTTGCTATGAGTTTTATGTATTTAGCAGATTGAGGAGTTTTTAGCTCAATACTTAATTCTTGAGTTTGCACACTAAGATCTTTTATACCAACAGCCGTTTTTGCACTGCCTACTTCTTTAAAATTTATTCCGTCAGACGAAACATGCACAGTTAATGTTTTAGGAAAAACGATCCACGAACGGGTGTCTTGCAAAAAACTAGCACTTATTTTTGAAATAAGTTTTGTATCTTTATTTTCTATTACGCACTCAACATCCTGACCTTGGAATCCTAACCAATCGCCTTTCCTCCAATCTGTATCGCCGCAAACACCATCAACTAACGATTGCGCTCCTTCGGCAGAATATTGCGGATTTACTTTCGATTTGATCTTAACTATTTGTTTTGTATTTGTTTTAAATAAATAGGCCACTACATCGCTGCTATCTCCGACTCCATAAGCTTTTACTTTTACTTGCGACGTATAACTCACCATAAATGGTTTTACGTAATTGGTTGAACGCTTTGTAACTTTAGAGCCATTGGTAGAGTAATAGATCTTTTCGCCTTTGCCGTTGATCGATTTTAAACTTACTAATTGAGGTGCATTAAATGTTTTGCTTTTGTAATTTATAATTGGTGTTGGAACTATGAGGTGATCTTTTATTACCGAACTAGGCCTGTTAACTGAGCCAAAAGTGTTATTAGCAGCTAGCATTTGTTTGTACTCAAAGGTAATGTTGCCACCTTCTATTAAACTATGATAATTGATAAATGCACTCTGCCCCGGAGTTCCATTAATATTGATTCCCGACACATTTGTAACACTTCCAGGTTCTGATTCGATCCGAATGTTTTTTCCGTTCTCAAAATTTATGGTTGCTTCTTTAAAGGAAGGCTTGAATAACACCAACTGTGGATTGCCAGGGCAAACTTGATACATACCCAACGAACTTAAAACATACCACGCACTCATTTGTCCGCAATCGTCGTTACCTATCAAACCATCAGGTGAGTTTTTGTAAAATTTAGCAAGGATATTATTTACTTGCTGAGTAGTTTTTTGTGGCTTACCTATATAATGGTATAAAAATGCAGAGTGATGGCTTGGTTCATTTCCGTGCGCGTATTGACCAATTAAACCTGTTACATCTGCCTGTTCGCGCCCACTTGTTTTAGCACTTGTAGAAAACAACTCATCCAATTTAGCTTCAAATTTTGCATCACTTCCATGTAATTTTATTAATCCATCAATATCGTGGGGTACGTAAAATGAATAATGCCAGCTGTTTCCTTCTGTAAAATGATTGTTTATTTCGGTTGGAGAAAAAGGTGAGTACCAATTACCGTTTTGGCGTGGACGCATAAAACCTGTGCTCGCGTCGAATAAATTTTTGTATGCTTGAGCCGACTTTAATAATTGAGGAACATCTTTGTCTTTGAAACGAGCGCCCATTTGCGCTATACACCAATTATCATAAGCGTATTCTAATGATTTGGATACGCTTTCGCTTTGATCGTTTACCTCAAGAAATTTTTTGAAATAAAATTTTTTAATGCCAAATTCGTCGGTATATGCAGCGTCTTTCATCGCTTTATAAAGGGCAAGCGTATCGTATCCTTTAATTCCTTTTGTAAAAGCATCGGCAATAACAGATACAGAATGATAGCCTATCATACAATTTGTTTCATTAGAGGATAATTCCCATACGGGCAATTTTTTTCCTTCTAGATATTGATTGTAAAATGTATTTATGAAATCATTTGTTCGTTTTTGTTCAATAATGGTAAATAAAGGATGAAGCGCGCGATACGTATCCCAAAGAGAGAATACATTATAGTGAACGTAATTTTTAGTGGTATGAACAGTATTATCTCTTCCGCGATATCTGCCATCGGTATCCATATCTAAACTTGGATGAATACAACAATGGTAAAGTGAAGTATAGAAAATAGTTTTTTTGTTTTGGTCGGGTTCGGTGATAGTGATCTTGGATAATTGCCTGTTCCATTTTTTTTCTGCTTGCTTTCTATAGGCATCAAAATCCCAAACGGTTGCTTCTGCTTGCAGATTTTTTGCAGAGCCTATATTATCCACATTGGATAAAGCAACTTTTACAACAAGCGGTTTTTTGTCGCTATTATCAAATTCGATGATCGCTCCTTCAATGATCTCTCTTTGCAAAGGGCTCCATGAAAGATCATAGGTGCTATTTTTTAAATACGTGATGTTTTTAATAGGTTTGCTCAGCTTCATTGTAAAATAGCAATATTGTTCCTTGGCCCATGCTTCGCTTATGCGGTAACCATTAATTGTAACACTGTCTGCTAATTCAAGATGACAATCTATACGCTTGTCGCGATGCAAAAGATCAACTATGATGAATGCTTTATCGCCGTTAAATTTGTAACGGTGTATCCCTACGCGATCGGTTGTGGTTAATTCTGCTTCAATTCCATTATTAAATTTAAGAGCATAGTAACCAGCATTTGCTGTTTCATTCTTATGATTAAATTTTGCACCGTAGCTAATGCCACTTTCTCCATTGCTCTTGTTGGACGGAGTAATTAAAATATCTCCCCAATCACTTACGCCGGTTCCACTCAAATGCGTATGCGAAAAACCGTAAATGATACTATCGCTATAATGATAACCGCTGCATCCATCCCAACTTCCGTCTTTTCGAGTATCCGGACTCAACTGTACCATTCCAAATGGTGCAACCGCACCGGGAAACGTATGGCCATGACCGCCGGTTCCAATAAAAGGATTTACATCAAGCGCCAGATTTGTTTGGGCATTTGAATGCAAAAAGAGAAGGCAAGAAAATATTTTAAGAAACTTCACCATGTGAATTTACGAATTTATTATTTGTAATAGTTGCTTGATGGTATTTTCGTTTGCATTTTTAGTAATTGGATCCAAAGCCGATGAATGAAAGGTGGTGCATAGGGTTTTTTCCATTATCTCTTTAACGATGATGGGTCTAAGTCCGCCGCCAGGTATAATAGTTATTTTGTCGCCATAGTTTTGTTGCAATTTGGCAATGGTTTCTATTCCTTCCAAGGCATTTTCTTTTCCGCCGGATGTGAGCACATTATCAAAACCAATATCTATGAGTTGTTCAATGCTCTCGTTTAAATGTGTGCACTTGTCTATATAGCGATGAAAGGTGCATTTCATGGGCCTTGCTAACTCAACAAGTTTTACGCACGAAAGAATATCTACGGTGTTTTCTTTTAATACTCCAAACACAACACCATCAATTTTAAATTTATTGCAAAACCAAATGGCTTCCTCCATCAATTTAATCTCATCTTTTTTAAAACGAATGATCACATGAAGAGGAATTTTTATAAGTTGCCGAGCTTTCGCTATCTCTTGAAATGAAGGTGTTATCCCTCCGCTTTCATAGTCAGTACAAAATTCAATGCGATGGGCGCCCGCTTTTTGGGCAATAACGCAAGATTCTATATTAAAACACGCTATTTCTAAAAGGTTGGCCATTAATTAAACTATTTTATTTTTAATTTAGTTAACCCTCCACCATTATCTTCACAATAATCGCCCGACCAAACTTTGGAATTACCCCCAAACGGTTTGTACTTATAAACGCTATACTTCCATTGAAGGATCAGTACGTTTCCATTTTCTTTTTTAATTTTTAAAGTATAATAGTGATAGCGCATAAAAAGAGGAAGACCACCTAAAGCACTATAACCATGATAATAAGGTAAGGCCCCCAAGCTTGATGAAAGATAAATTCTATCAGAGGCTTTTATGGAAAGAGTACAATTATAATTGCAATTATCTTCAGTTTTTTCTATGTGGCCTAAATTAAAATTTGGCCCATCCGCGTCTGATATAAAAGCTTCATCCCCCTTTTTAAAAAAGCTAACTAAAATTGGCTTCTTAATAGGGCTATACATTTCCAACGTGTTTACCATCCTTAATGAATGGTGTAATGTATCGTGATTTACACCAATGTTTATTTTTAAATCGCCGGTGTTAGATGCGGTTTGGGAATTGTTTCCTCCTAAAAAGCTCACGCTGATATTTTGTATTTGTAACTCTCGTTTATGTACTCGGCAACTGGACAGAAATATACTCAAGGTTAAAAAAAAAGCTACAATTATTTTCAATTGCAAAAAATGTTTTAGGATTTCAGAAATCATCCTACTTCAAAAAATAATCCGCGTCAAATAATTTATTCCCGCTGTTATCAGCCAAGGCATAATTAAACCCTTTTTGTAAAGCGTAAGCACCGTGTTCTCCTTTTTTATTGAGTGCTAAAAAACCAACCTGCACTTCTTTGTAGTTCGGATTTTTTGAAACTAAACGTTCAATGGCTTTTTTGCACGCATCTTTTGGCGATAAACCCTGACGCATCAACTCTACAACTAAATATGATCCACAGATTTTTAATACGGTTTCGCCAACGCCTGTGGCACAAGCAGCGCCAACTTCATTGTCAACATACATTCCTGCGCCAATAATCGGAGAATCGCCAACTCGGCCGTTTATTTTGTATGCCAAACCGCTTGTAGTACAAGAGCCCGATAAATTTCCGCTCATATCCATAGCCACCATTCCAATGGTATCATGATTCTCAATATTCATCATGGGTTTGTAATCGCTTTTCTTTAGCCATTCTTTATAGGCTTTTTCAGCTTCGGCAGTTAGTTTTTTTGGTTCTAGTTTAAAACCATTTTCTAAAGCAAATTTTTGAGCCCCACTTCCAACAATTAAAACATGCGGCGTTTTTTCCATTACCATTCGCGCAACAGAAATGGGATGTTTGATGCGTTCTAAAAATGCTACGCCGCCACATCTTCCTTTTTCGTCCATAATGCTGGCGTCTAACGTTACATTTCCATCTCTATCCGGTAAACCACCTAAGCCAACACTTAAGTTAGTAAGATCATCTTCGGTAACCATTACCCCTTTTTCAACGGCATCAAGTGCAGCACCGTTAGCTGATAAGATTTTCCAAGCGCCATCATTTGCGGCTAAACCGTGTTTCCATGTTGAAATAACAACAGGCTTTCGAACTTCAGTTGAACCTTGCTCAACCAGGGTTACCGCTTTGCTTTTACTAAAGGCAAATAAAGATCCGACTAATGCCGAGAACTTTAAAAAATTTCTGCGTGTGGTCATGGTAATATTTTAGTGTGGTAGTTTGTCTTTTAATACGCCATAAATATAAGTGCCAAATACTGCGCTCAATAATATCACGATCACGATCAAGGAGCCGCTTCCAATTAAAGCGTATAATGGTCCGGGGCAAGCGCCGGTCATAGCCCAGCCAAGTCCAAACATCAATCCACCAATAACATTTCCTTTTGTAAATTCCTTAGGAGCAATTTTTATTTCTTCGCCTGAAAATGTTTTGATCTTGAATTTTTTAATAATAAGAATAGATATCATTCCTATAGCGATGGCCGAACAAATAACGCCATACATGTGAAAAGATTGAAAGCGGAACATTTCTTGAATACGAAACCAAGAAATAACTTCTCCTTTGATAAGAATAAAACCGAACATAATACCTAGGACTAAGAATTTTAAATTTTTCATTTTTTCAAATTTATAGTTTCATAATAATTGGAAGGATCACCCATGTCATTAATAAACCACCTGCAAAAAAGCAGCAAGTTGACACCAACGATGGCCATTGTAAATTTGACATACCCATAATGGCGTGGCCTGATGTGCATCCATTGGCGTATCGTGTTCCAAAGCCGATCATAAATCCGCCAATTACAATGAGAATAAAACCTTTAAGTGTAAGAAGTGATGAAACATTAAAAATGTCAATGGGTATCAATCCCGAAAAATTTGTAACGCCTAATGCGCTGATACTCGTTATGGCAGATTCTGATAAAGCAATGTTATTTGGATTCTTAAAAACCATTCCGGCAATACATCCGCCAATGATCATTCCCAATGCAAATATCAAATTCCACGATTCGGCCTTCCAGTCGTATTTAAAAAACTTAACGTTGGTTGGAATGCACATGGCGCAAATATGGCGTAAAGATGATGAAATACCAAATGCTTTGTTACCAAACAAAAGCAAAAGCGGAACCATCAATCCAATTAATGGCCCGGTAATATACCAAGGCCAGGGTTGTGTTAAGATATTCATTTTTTTTATTTAATGTTGTGTTGGATCTGTATTATCGTAATCAATCCCGGAAGCTTTTAAAATACCTTTTATTTTGAAAGCATACCATGCTAAAAAGGCAAAACAAAATACAGGAATAGTATACGACATATGAATATTTGTTTTATCGGCTAACAAGCCTTGCATAGGTGGAATAAACGCGCCGCCCAATATCATCATGATCAAAAACCCTGAAGCTTGGCTGGTATATTTTCCTAAACCCGCGGTTGCCAATGAAAAAATACAAGGCCACATGATCGAACAAAATAAACCACCACTTAAAAATGCGTAAACACTTAATGTACCTGTTGTAAATAAACCTATCAGCATGGCTATAGTTCCTAGTGTGCCAAATATCATTAACGTTAATGCAGGTTTTTGTTGACCCATAAAAAAAGCGAGCACCAAAAGTAAAACGCAAATGCTGTAGCTAAAAAATTTACTTGCGTCGGCACCACTTAAATGATTCATGTATAAAACCAAACTTAAAGCTAGAAACGGAATTACAAGTGTTAGGATAATATTAAGCGATCTTTTCATTTGAAAAGCACCAAGAGAACCTGTCCAACGCCCTATCATTAAACTCCCCCAGTATATTGAAATAAAAGGACTGATCTCTGAATCTTGCAATCCTCCAAACTCAGGAAGTTTTAAAAGCGAACCTAAATTACTTTGAATAGAAACCTCAACGCCAACATAAACAAATACGGCTATCATTCCCAACAATACTTGCGGATATGCTTTTGTTTCAAGGCGATCTTCTCTTTTTATTTTTTTGTATTGCAATAATAAAATACCTGTGAGTACTATTAAAAATAATGCAAACAAACTAAGGAATAAAAACTGACTTTGATTTGTGTTAACCACCGTAAATCCGAAATAAAGAAATACCGCAATCAAAAACACAAGTGTGCCTATTATAAAGAATAAAGGCGCTTTTAATATTTTCATGGTGCTATCGCTTTCCTCAATTTTTAATTTGGGTATTTGGGTAAAATTTAAAATTATTGCGGCCGCGCCAAATGCAATAACCAAAATAACATATAAAATATTTATTGAAGAGAGGGAAGCACTTTCTTTATCGGCTGCAGAGGCCATGGCTTTTCCAAATAAAACAAAACTAATTAAAATAGGACCAATGGTTGTACCAAATGAATTTATGCTACCTGCAAAATTTAAACGATGCGAGCCTGTTGCCGGATCGCCAATATTTAATACCAAAGGATTGGCAGATGTTTGTTGTAATGAAAATCCTAAAGCAATGATAAAAAATGCAACGAGTATAAAAGCGAAAGAACCTGAGTTTACCGCGGGTATCATGCACAAACCTCCTACAATAGAAACGAGCAAGCCGTATACAATTGTTTTTTTGTAACCTATTTTGTTGATGATATCAGTGTTTAGCTGTAGAGAAAAAATATACAGCAATAAAGAACCAATAAAATAGGCACCGTAAAACGCACTATCTATTAATTGTGATTGAAATTGAGAAAGAGTAAAATGTGTTTTACAAAATGGAATGAATATACCGTTTGAGGCCGCTAAAAACCCCCAAAAGAAAAATACAGTAACAATTGCAACAAAGGATGAGCCTCCACTTTTGGACATGAAATAAATTTTATTAAAAATATGGCTTTTAAATGCCTCATATTTTAACGGAATATACATTTATTAACAATTTAGCCTTTACTAATTACCTTTTGTATGTCGTTTGCATATTCCTTTTTCAGTTTCTTTGTGTAATGGAATTACTTAGCCCACAGAACTGGAAAGATTACGAACTCATCGATTGCGGCAATTTTGAAAAACTCGAACGTTTTGGAGAATATGTTACTATTCGTCCCGAACCACAAGCTTTGTGGCCAAAAATTTACAGCGAAGCCGATTGGTTAAAACAAGCGCATGTAAAATTTATTCCAAAGTCGAGCAGTAATGGCGAATGGAAAATGCTAAAGCGTATGCCAGAGCAATGGGAGATCAAATATAAAATGGGTGGGCAAAAATCAAAAGACGCAAAGGAAATTGTGTTGCGCCTTGGTTTAACAGCATTTAAGCACGTTGGTGTTTTTCCTGAGCAAGCAGTAAATTGGGACGTGATCTATGATCAGTTAATACCTTTAAGTAAACCAAAATTTTTAAATTTATTTGCCTACACAGGTGGTGCATCTTTGGCTGCAAGAGCGGCTGGTGCTGATGTTACGCATGTGGATAGTATCAAACAAGTAGTGAATTGGGCCAATGATAATATGCAACGTTCGAAGTTGGATAATATTCGTTGGTTAATTGATGATGCTTTAAAGTTTGTAAAAAAGGAAATTCGTCGTGGAAATTCGTATCAAGGAATTATTTTAGATCCTCCGGCTTATGGGCATGGACCAAACGGCGAGAAATGGAAGCTTGAAGAGAATATTCACGAAATGATGGAAAGCGTTTTGCAATTATTAGATAAAGAAAAACATTTATTGATACTTAATGCATACTCTTTAGGATTTTCGGCAATGATACCTGAAAATTTATTGAAACCGTTTGCTACTAAAAATAAATCGGCCTTAACCGTAGGAGAATTATTTTTGTCCGCCAAAAGCGGTGTTAAATTGCCATTAGGAGTTTGGGGAAAATTAAAAAAATAAATATATGAACCGTTTTTTTCTTTTACTGTTTACTGTTTCTGTGTTCAATACAAATGCACAGGTAAATTGCGAGGTTTTAAGAACAACTGGCGCCACTTATAGTTTAATGGCTTGTAAAAACGGAACAGGTAAATTGTATAATACCGATACGGCCTTAACTAATAAATTTAAGTACAGGGGTTTTAATTTAAAATTGGTGAGCGAATTATCACCCGAAGAAAAAGCGGAATTAAAAAAGACCAAGATCAAGTTAAACCAAACCGATACCGTAATGTTTTACGATTGGGATATTTTGCAATCGGCAAAGATGGGGTATTTTGGCCCTGCTATTGGACGTGTGCATATTAATGCAAAAGATAGCGTGATCAAGATCCAAAAGTTTTTTTTGAAACCAACAACAATGGATTATGTTCCAACACGCTTTAAGATCATAAGAATGGGCCAGGATAATTTTATTTTTTACGATATAGATCACCCATATCTCAATATCAATTACTATTTCAAAAAGAAAGTTGTGTTTACAAACGATAAGTAGTCAATTGCCATTTTCTTAGCCACGAATTATCACTAATTTGTGTGTAACGCATGTGCGTTTTGATGGATGTTAATACGTGAAATTAGCGGCTAAAACGTAAGAAGCGTAGCTGTAACTTATTTCAATTCCAACTCAGGCTCTTCGTTGGCGGTGGTAGGTAGTTCGGTGGTAAGTGGTTTTGTTTCTAAAACTTCCACTTCTTTCTTTTTCTTTTTACGGAAAGGTTGAGTAGTGTTTGTGATCGTAGAATCCTTTTTGCCCGTGTTTGAAACAGAAGTGTCGGGGTTAGTGCGCGCTATCATATTATTGGATCCGCCACTATTTGTAGAGTTTTGTGAGTTAGTAGAAGAGTAGGTGTTTGTTTGGCCGGCTATATAATTTGTAGTAGATGTTGGAATGGCCATGCTTGGAACGGAAGCGGCAATAGTATTTGTTACGGCAGCAAGTGTAGCAGTTGGTTTTGCTTCTTTTTTAACCGGAACAGCGTTGGCTATTTTATAATTATTAGGATCAGGCTTTACTTCTCTTAAATTTTCGGTATTCGACTTGGTAGAGCTAAAGTCAACAAACTTAGCTATTACTAAGGTAAAACTTCCAATAAGCAAAATAAACGCGCCTGTAAGTAAAACACTGCGGCTGATGGCTAAATTTATTTTAAAGTTAGGAAGCTTGCTTACCTTTTCAATAGGTTTGGTTTTTTGCAAAAAGTCATTCCAAACATCTTCCGAAAAGGACATGCTATTTCCCAGCAACAGATCTTTAACTCTGCGCTCGTCTATCTCGTAATTAAAGTGCCTGCTCATGTTTTACTGTTCGGTTATTTTTTTCAATATTCTTTTGCAAGTTGAAACGTGCTTTCTCTAAATTGCTTTTTACAGTTTGCTCACTGGCTTCTAGCATTTCGCTAATGGTTATGAGTTCAAATCCGTCTATAACATGTAAATTAAACACCAATCGTTGCGAAGGTACCAATTCTTGAAGTGATTTTACAAGTACCGGCGTTTCTATGGCGTTATGATCAATGATCTCGCCACTTTCAAATAGGTTAAAATTCTTATCGCGCTCGCTAGTTGCCAAAACGGTAGAGGCTACATAATACTCACTGCGAATTGATTTAATAAAATTAATGGCCCCAGTAATAAATTCGACTTTTAAAAAGTGACCAAAAACCGGAACATTTTTGCCTTTATAGTTAACGTAGGCATTTAAGGTTTTGTCAAATGAATCTATTAATAATAGCTTAGCTTGTTCTTCATTTTTACTAAAGCGCAAAGCAATGCTGCTCATTAGTTCATAATTCTGCTCAAACAGATCTCTTTTTACTTTAAGATCGTTTTTGCTTAGTGCTGCTATAAGGTCGTGAGTATCCATCTTGCCATTCAATGGGTTTTACGCCTAAACTCGTTTAAAAGTTACAGTCCAAAGCAAAAAAAAGCCCTAAAAATGCCATATTCAGGCATATTTTAGGCCAATTATAGTACTTCTAGAAAAAATACCCGAATAAATCAAACTTAAGCGTCAGTAATTTTTTAATTTTTTTTAAGGGTTTGGGAGTCAATCCTTTTAAGGTCTTCAACTGATATTGGGTAACTTTGCTTTGTGTTTAAAACTCGGTGCTTGTGTTAATTCATTTGACAAGGAATTGACTCGATTTATACGAATATTTGTAATCGGCCAAAAGCCTAACGAAATTTTAACCACTAATAAATAGAAACGCACTATGAACGAACCAATTTTAGTCGAGAACAAGGACCGATTTGTACTATTCCCGATAAAATACAAAGATATTTGGGAGATGTATAAAAAGGCGGAGGCCAGCTTTTGGACAGCCGAAGAGATCGATCTTTCTTCTGATATTTCTGACTGGAATAATAAGCTTAATGATAACGAAAGACATTTTATAAAACACGTATTAGCATTTTTTGCAGCTAGCGATGGTATAGTAAATGAAAACCTTGCTATCAATTTCTTAAATGAGGTTCAATATCCTGAGGCGCGTTGCTTCTATGGTTATCAGATCATGATGGAGAACATTCACTCTGAAACCTATTCCTTATTAATAGATACATATATTAAAGACCCGGTTGAAAAAGACAGACTTCTACATGCCGTAGATACTGTGCCTTGCGTGGGAGAGAAAGCAGATTGGGCTTTGCGTTGGATCAATAATGGATCTTTTGCTGAGCGATTAATTGCTTTTGCTGCCGTTGAAGGTATTTTCTTCTCTGGTTCGTTTTGTTCCATATTTTGGCTGAAGAAACGTGGCTTAATGCCCGGCTTGAGCTTTAGTAATGAGCTTATAAGTCGTGATGAAGGATTACATTGCGATTTTGCGTGCTTATTATATGCACAGCATCTAAAACATCAGTTACCACAAGAGCAGGTAACTAAAATTATTATTGATGCTGTTATGATTGAAAAGAAATTTGTAGTTGACGCAATTCCTGTGAAACTCATTGGAATGAACTCTGATTTGATGTGTCAATACATCGAATTCTGTGCCGATAGATTGTTGGTTGCCTTGAGTTGTAACAAATATTACAATGCTTCAAACCCTTTTGACTTCATGGAAATGATTTCACTCCAAGGGAAAACCAACTTTTTTGAAAAACGCGTGGCCGAGTATCAAAAGGCCGGCGTTATGGGCAGAAGTGAAGAAAACAATGTGTTTAAGTTAGATGAAGACTTTTAAACGCATGAAATTCGTCAGTTAATAATCCACACCTATCTTACGACCCTAATCGTTTAACAAGACACCGTCTTGTACTGGAGGTTTTAGCCCCTAAATGTAAGGAAATCAGGTAGATGTAATTAACCGAACGATTGTTAATTAAATTAAAATTGAAGAAATTAAAACGCAGAATTAGAAAGTAACTTGTGTATTCTAAATAACTCAAAAAACTCAAAAACCAATAAAAAAACTTAAGGCGTATGTTTGTAATTAAAAGAGATGGCACTAGTGAGTCGGTTAAATTCGATAAGATCACTGCCCGTATTCAAAAGCTAAGCTATGGCTTAGATCCGTCACATGTGGATTCTATCCTAGTGGCTAAAAAAGTAATTGATGGTGTGTACGATGGCGTTACTACATCCGAATTAGATAATCTTGCTGCTGAAACTGCGGCGGGTTTAACCTCGCGTCACCCCGATTACGCTTTATTGGCGTCGCGCATTGCGGTTAGTAATCTACACAAAAACACAATTAAGTCATTTTCAAAAACAATTGAAGAACTTTATAATTACATCGATCCTAAAACAAATACGCGCGCATCATTAATTGCCGATGATGTTTACAAGATCGTAATGGACAATGCACAATTGTTAGATTCGTCTATTATATATGATCGCGATTTTGGTTACGATTATTTTGGATTTAAAACATTAGAACGCTCTTACCTTTTAAAGATGCACGGTAAAGTTGCCGAGCGTCCACAACATATGCTTATGCGTGTAGCCGTTGGGATACACAAAAACGAAATTGAAAGTGCACTTGCTACATATAATATGATGAGCGAACGTTGGTTTACTCATGCAACACCAACGTTATTTAATGCCGGTACGCCAAAACCACAAATGAGTTCATGCTTCTTATTGCAAATGAAAGAAGATAGCATTGATGGAATTTACGATACATTAAAACAATGTGCTCGCATCTCTCAAAGTGCCGGTGGAATTGGAATTAGCATTCACAATGTACGTGCAACAGGTTCATACATTAAAGGAACTAATGGAACATCCAACGGAATTATTCCAATGTTGAAAGTGTTTAACGAAACAGCACGTTATGTAGATCAGGGCGGCGGAAAACGTAAAGGTTCTATTGCTGTATATTTAGAGCCATGGCATGCCGATATTTACGATTTCTTAGACATTCGTAAAAATCACGGTAAAGAAGAAATGCGTGCACGCGATCTATTTACTGCACTTTGGATCCCGGATCTATTTATGAAACGTGTAGAAGCTGAAGGCGAGTGGAGTTTAATGTGCCCTAACGAATGCCCGGGCTTAAGCGATTGCCACAGCGAAGCATTTGATGCCTTATATACAAAATACGAATCAGAAGGAAAATTCCGTAAGAAAATTAAAGCGCGCGAATTGTGGGCTGCTATTATTGAAGCACAAATTGAAACAGGAAATCCTTATATGTTATTTAAGGATGCTGCAAACTCAAAATCAAATCAACAAAATTTGGGCACCATCAAGTCGAGTAACTTATGTACCGAGATCATAGAATACACCAGCGCTGATGAAGTAGCAGTTTGTAATTTAGCAAGTATTGCTCTTCCGCGTTTTGTGGATGAGAAAACCGGAACGTTTGATCACAATAAATTATTTGAGATTACTTACGCAGCAACACGTAACTTAAATAAAATAATTGATCGTAATTATTACCCAATTCCTGAAGCACGTAACTCGAACATGCGCCACCGCCCAATTGGATTAGGTGTGCAAGGTTTGGCGGATGCGTTTATTTTAATGCGTTATTCGTTTGAAAGCGCAGAAGCTAAAAAATTAAATTCAGAGATTTTTGAAACTATTTACTTTGCAGCATTAACAGCAAGTAAAGATCTTGCAAAATTAGATGGAGCTTACGAATCGTACGAAGGTTCGCCAATAAGTAAAGGTATTTTCCAACAAGATATGTGGAATGTAACACCAAGCCCACGTTGGGAGTGGGATGTTTTACGCGAAGAAATAAAACTACATGGTGTGCGTAATTCATTATTATTAGCGCCAATGCCAACTGCAAGCACATCTCAAATTTTAGGAAACAATGAGTGCTTTGAGCCATATACCTCAAACATTTACACTCGCCGTGTATTAAGCGGAGAATTTGTGGTAGTGAACAAGCATTTATTACGCGACCTTGTAAAACTAGGAATTTGGAATGAGAATTTAAAGAACAAGATCATTTCGGCAAATGGTTCGGTGCAAGATATTCCTGAGATCCCACAAAATATCAAAGAGATCTACAAAACAGTTTGGGAAATTAAACAACGTACTATAATTGATATGGCCGCCGACCGTGGTGCTTATATTGACCAATCGCAATCATTGAACTTATTTATACAAGATGCCAACTTTGCAAAAATGAGTAGCGCACACTTTTACTCATGGAAAAAAGGATTAAAAACAGGCATGTATTACTTACGTACAAAAGCTGCGGCTGATGCCATTAAGTTTACGGTTGATCAAGGCGCATTAACTAAACCGGCTATCTTAGGAAACGAAGATGCTTTATTAGTAGAGCGCGGACAAGAACACGTATTAAGCTTTGACGAACAACAAGCACAGTTAGCATGCTCTCTGGACAACCCAGAAGATTGCGAAGCGTGTGGATCGTAGAGTTAAAAAAATTAAATAATTTGAAAAGCCCTGCAGAAATGTGGGGCTTTTTTGACGAATAGAAAAGTTGGATTTAAGTAGTATAAATATTGAGGGATTAAAAAGACATTTTAAAAATGCGATAAACTTATATATTCATCCCATTGATGCCTTAAAAAAGGCAACAAGCACAAGAAAAACATCATATGATCAAATAGTAAATTATACAATATATTACTTAGTCGAACCTCAAAAAGTATTTTTATTATTTGGGCGCCTTATCGGGCTATCACTTCAAGCTTGTTTGTCCTTTGCTATGTTTGTCGCACTGCGGGGTCTGCGCAGAAAAAGCGAAGCCTACTCGTT
>Ga0163149_10001417_pt1 | contig 30826 bp, 23 predicted proteins | sample OliLakLV19MP5G1_FD_148604 | JGI IMG/M metagenome (GOLD analysis project Ga0163149, IMG submission 148604) | Freshwater microbial mat bacterial communities from Lake Vanda, McMurdo Dry Valleys, Antarctica - Oligotrophic Lake LV.19.MP5.G1 | ecosystem: Environmental > Aquatic > Freshwater > Lake >... | reverse complement strand
CTTTAATTGATATTCAAGCTGCCGCCGGAAATTTTAGTGGTTTGCAAGTTCATTCCGAATTAGAGTGGATTGAGCTTCCTTTTAACATATCTGTAAGAGAAGGTTATTTTGTATGTAAAGTTGTTGGAGAATCAATGAATAAAAAAATACCGAATGGGTCGTATTGTTTATTTAAAGAGGATGAGGGCGGAAGTAGAAACGGAAAAATTGTGCTAGTTCAAAGTACCCACATTCATGATTCGGAATTTGGTTCAGGCTATACAGTTAAGGAATACCACAGCAAAAAAAGTATTGGAACTGAAGCATGGAGCCATCAAACAATTACTTTGAAACCACTATCTGATAATCCCGAGTATACTGCAATTGAGATTTCTGAAGATGAACTACATAATTTTAAAGTTGTTGGTGTATTTGAAAGAGTCTTGGTGTAAATAGGATTTATACTAAATTACTAAAAATCGTATCCCTGCGTTCTCGATACGGGCCAAAAGCCCTACTCGAACTGACAACCACACCCAAGGCCCTTAAACTATCCCGAGCCCTGAGGCACTCGAAGGGCGAAACATATAACCAAGAACTCGGAACTACCTCTCAGGGCTAGCTGCTCCGGATTACATTACCAGTTTACCGAAATTGGAAAATTCAACTTTGAACTTTCCAACTTTAAACTCAGAACTTATTTTCTTTTTCTCAAGGGTGAATAACTCCTCGTACCATAATTATAGATCAGCCCCACACCTCCATACACATCAACGCCCCAATACGGATTAGAGAAAAGACTCACATCAGCATTAATTGCTAATCGTTTATTAATGGCAAAATGCATATCATACATAATGCCCTTACAAAAGTCAGTGTGCTTCACTTTATAATCGCGATTAATATTATTTGTTTTTTCTTCTATATGTGATTTAATTCTCCTGTGATATGTTCCCCCAAGAGCATACAAACCAAAAGCTAGCTTTTTATCAAAAATATAATATTGGTATCCTAACGTTCCCATTGTATGAATATAGGTATCGGTTGAAACATAATATACGAGATGTGAATTCATGTTTTGCACATCACGTGAAAAAGTAAACGCATTATATATTCCGGCAGAAAAATTCCTCCATACTTTATAATTTGCTCTTACAGTAAACCCAATAGGAGAATAGTTTTCTATTGGTGCGCCCATTGTAAAATTAAGCGATGCACTTATTTTATCTACATATAATTTTGTTTTGCCTGTTGTATCAACTTTTTCTCCCGCGCTAAAATTTGCTGCGAACGCACTAGAGGTGAAGAACAGAAAAAATAAATAAAAATATTTTCTCATCCCTTGTTATTTAGCATATAAGAATTGTATTCCTTTTCTCATTTCGGGAATAAAAGCAGTGGAATGCTCCTTACCTTCTACCAATTCATATTTTAAATTTAATGATGGGTAATTCCTGCTTGTTAAACGTTCACCAAATTCCAATGTAAGCGGACCCATTTGTCCGTTTTCCATTGTGCCGGTACCGATATACAATTTTGCAGAAAGATCTGTATGTAATGCGGCATATTGACTTTCGTATTGAAAGAAAACATGCTGCACTGTATCACCTGCAGAAAGACCCGGAGTTTCTCCATACCATAACGATGGAGAACCCGAAAGAAAATGACTAAATGTATTTGTATGGTACAATAAACCCCAAAGTGTCGCAATGCCACCATAAGAATGTCCTGTAATTCCCCTGCCTGTAGCAGTTGTATCAGTTCTATATACCGCCTCAATGGAAGGAATAAGTTCTGTCTCCAGAAAGCGATAAAAATTTTCAACCTTACCGCTCCCGTCCGGTGTATTGCTTGGTGTATAATCTCTATCCCTATTCCCGTAATTTACATACCCAATTCCTATTACAATTGCTTCTGCCGTAGTTTTTTTTTCGACAGCGTAATATTCAACTATACCAGCAGTTTCCCTGAAATTTTCATCGCCATCCAACACATATAAAACGGGATAATATTGTGTTGTGTTTTGAGTGTAGCTTGGAGGAACATATACATAGATGCTGTAATCTTCTCCAACAGTATCCGAATGAAAAATATATTTTTCGTATTTACTTTCGTCAATCGCAAAATCGATATTGTCTTCTTTATCTTTCTTGCAGCCCTGGAACAACAGAAGGATTATGGAAAAACAAAACAGGAATGTCGCAAATTTTTTCAAAATGAAATATATTAATGAAGCCTATTTATTGAACGTATTTTAAAAGCTATAATGTCACTTCGAGTTCCCCGCCATAAGCGGGGAGTATCGAGAAGCGACAATAGGATTTATTTTCCAAATTTCACTCTTAATGCTGCAAGGGCAGATTGCATATCGTTGGGTCATATTGCGTTTCTTATTTTTTTAGTTTAGAGATCTTCTTCCCTTCTCTTCCGGGTGGTAAAAAACTTTCTTCCGTTATTACGCTTTTTCCGGTTTTTGCTTCTAATGCTAATCTAGCATTCTTCGCTATCGCTCCTCCCTTTTTACTTGCCCTTGCGTTTTCAGGTAAGCCTTTCGCTTCTTCTGTTTCTGCAATCTGCCGGGTCGATAGTTCGGCTAATGCTGTAAAGATCAGCTCAGCTTCATTCATGTGATCACGTAGATTCTGAGATTTTAATCCTTTTAATTTTTTGTGTTTCTTCACGGTTAATCCAGTCCACTCCTGATGAATAATATTAGTTAGCAGTGCAAACTCATCTGCTTTCTCAACACCGCTTTGTTTCCAGTAATCAGTCAACTTATTTCTAGTTTCCTGTCCTGTCATACGTTGCTGTATCCACTTTTCGCTACGTCCAAGCTTTTGCCAGTTTTCTCTTGCTCTATCTAAACTTTGTGCAGGATCGTTAATTTCCTGCATCCGTTCGTAACCAACTTTCGCTAACCATTGTTTGAAGGGCTCGGCTTGCGGCGAGGGGATAGACTGAATAATTCGAAGTAAGGTCTCGGTATTAGCTGTATCAGTTTCACGATTTTTACCATCTTCTGCTAACATTTTCAACCGTACGATTTTTTCGTACGTTTCACTTCCCTCCGAAATAAGTTTCTTTTTTAAGTCACTCCAGTATCTTTTAGGAAGAGAACTTCCTGTTAATATTTGAATAACATCAATAACTGAAAAATACCATACTTCCCTTTTAGGATCGAAATGTGTTCTTACTTTTTGTGATTCAAATAGTTTTATGTTACTCATATAAATGATTTATCCTTTTGCAGAATTTACTTCCCAAATTTCACTTTTAATGCTGCAAGGGCAGATTGCATATCGTTGGGATCGTATTGTGGTTCTTCCTTTTTTGAAGTGCCACTTTTTTTCTTCACTACTTTATTCTCTTCTCCCTTCATTGATAACGCAATTCGTTTTCTCTGAACATCGCATTCTGTAACATGCACCCACACTTGCTGTCCCACTTTAACAACCTTATTCGGATCATCAACAAATTCGTCGCTTAATTGTGATATGTGTACCAATCCATCCTGGTGCACTCCAATATCAACAAAGGCTCCAAAGTTTGTTACGTTAGTAACAATGCCAGGCAAACGCATACCTTCGTGCAGGTCAGAAATTTTATGCACACTATCATCAAAACTAAATGCCTCAAAAGTTTTACGCGGATCACGGCCGGGCTTTTCCAACTCAGCCATAATATCCTTCAGCGTTGGCAACCCGATTTTTTCTGAAACATAGGTATTCAGATTTATTTTTTTTCTCAGTTCCTTATCATTGATCAGATCATCGATGCTGCATTTTAATTCCTTTGCCATCCGCTCAACAAGAGGATAACTCTCAGGATGCACTGCACTTTTATCCAATGGATGCACACCATCACGTATCCTTAAAAATCCGGAACATTGTTCAAACACCTTTTCTCCCATGCGGTTTACTTTCAACAGATCTTTACGAGATTTAAAAGGTCCATTGGTATTTCTATGGTCCACAATATTTTTCGCCACCGCGCTGTTAATACCCGATACATATGACAATAATTGTTTTGATGCAGTGTTCAATTCAACTCCAACAGCATTTACACAACTCATCACCACATCATCTAACTTCTTTTTCAATGCCACCTGGTCCACATCGTGCTGGTACTGCCCTACTCCAATTGATTTTGGATCCAGCTTTACCAATTCTGCCAATGGATCAGCTAATCTTCTTCCAATAGATACAGCACCTCTTACGGTAAGATCATAATCAGGAAATTCTTCTCTCGCCACTTCCGATGCTGAATAAATGGATGCGCCCGATTCACTCACCATAATTACAGGAATTGATGGAGGCAATACTTCAATACTTCTTATAAACTGTTCTGTTTCGCGTGAAGCTGTTCCGTTCCCAATTGCTATTGCTTCGAGGTTGTGTTTCGCACAAAATGCCATTACTACATGCTGCGCCTCTGTAACCATTCGTTGCGGCTCATGTGGATATATAACTGTCTCCTGTAATAATTTTCCCTGCGGATCAAGCGCAACTACTTTACATCCCGATTTAAATCCCGGATCAATACCAAGGATCGCTTTTTGCCCCAATGGAGAAGCCAACAACAATTCACGCAAATTATCAGCGAAAACTATAATGGCTTTTTCATCCGCCTTATCTTTTGTTATCGCGCGCACTTCACTTTCTATGCTTGGCTGCAGCAGACGCTCAAACCCATCTTCAATGGCCAGCTTAAGTTGGTCTGCGCTATCCCCCGAAGTTTTGATGAATTGTTTTTTCAGTTGATCAACTGCTATTTCATTATCCACCACAATGTCGAGCGCTAAAATACATTCGTTTTGTCCACGGCGCATAGCCAGCATCCTGTGACTTGGACAAGCTGCCAATGGCTCCTGCCATTCAAAATAATCTTTAAATTTTTCGCCCTCTTCTTCTTTGCGATATATGACCTGACTTTTTATCGTACCTGTTTTCAAAAATAAATTACGCAAGCCTTCCCTGGCAATAGCATCTTCACTTATTATTTCCGCAATAATATCCCTTGCGCCTTCCAATGCTTCTTCATCTGTATCCACGCCTTTTTCCGCATCAATGTATTTTGCTGCTTCAGAAATAATATCAGGATTCTTCTGTTCAAGAATTGTCAAGGCCAATGGTTCTAATCCTTTTTCACGGCCAATAGTAGCTTTAGTACGGCGCTTTGGTTTGTATGGTAAATAAAGATCTTCCAATACTGACATAGTCTCAGCATCTGTCAAACGATCCCTCAAATCAGCTGTCATTTTTCCCTGGCTCTCGATAGAAAGTATAATTGCATCCCTGCGTCTTTCCAATTCCCTCAACCTATCCAATTCATTTTTGATGGATCCTATCTGAACTTCATCCAGGCTTCCGGTAGCTTCTTTCCTGTATCGGGAAATAAAAGGAACCGTCCCGCCCTCGTCTAATAACTCTACAGTAGCATTTACCTGTTTCGCGCCAATCGAAAGTGATTTAGCGATCTTTAAACAAATATTAATATCAGTCATAAAAGCGTTTTGTTGTATTGACAAATATAAAATTTATCGAATACGAATCAGAGCAGATATTAACAATGTTGATATGTTCTTTCTTCCTTTGAAATGCGTCGCCCCCTAACAATAAGCGATTAAATGCAAGCTCATTTCGATAAGGTGCAGATTTGTTATACACCCGAATCATTACTTTAAAATTGGATGATTTTGTATACGAATCCGGAGGATTCGAACATTTATAAAAAACTCGTTAGGAACTTTGTTCGACTCCAGCCGGAGTCGCAGAAACTAAGCTACAGCCTTTTTATAAATCTGTGATGCCGCTGGCATCATTGGATGGTACCTTGGCAAAAGTTTTGTATATTTAATATTGCTTCCATAACATTCCCTTTGAAAAAGCATTTTCTTTTTTTATTATTCGTTTTTTCTTTTTCTACAGCTATAAGAGCAACTCCTAAGGCAATTATTAAAGTAGATGTTGGGGATACCATCACTTGTCCCGGCCAGGAAATTGAATTCGTAACTACTGGATCAACAGACAGCCTTATTCTTGATTGGGGCGATGGAAGTCCGTTGAATCAATGGACCACCAATCCGAATGGAGCAGCCCATATTTACAATACCGCCGGCAATTTTATATTGATATTAGTAGCTTATGAAGGATCGTTGACAGATACAGCCAGGATACATGTGTTTGTAATACCCCCTGCCACTGCTAATTTTACTACTAACGTTTTTTCTATTTGTTCGGGCAAAAGCATTGTTTTTACGAATAACTCCACTACCGGACCTTTTATAAGATACTTCTGGAATTTTGGCGACGGGGATTACAGTTTCTTACAAAATCCTACTCATGTATACAATGGCGCCGGAAAATTTATCATTACTCTTGAAGTAAATAATGGACGACCATACGATCAGTGTTACGCCCTATATACAGATAGCATAACGATAACTGCGGACACTAATCTTGCGCACCTTTCAATTGCGCCGGGTTGTCCTTGCAATAAAATAAATTTTAATTCAAATGGTACTGCACAAAAATGGCGCTGGGATTTTGGACGAGGAGATTCTTCGTTATTACAAAATCCGCTCTATACTTATGCACAACCGGGCAAACATATTGTTACTTTAATTGCTTATGATACTATCTCAGGTTGTAATATTTTATTAAAAAACCATTGACGGTTTGTGGCAGCGATATTCCACCACCATCAAAATCAGGAAACAATTGGTTTTTTCATATTGGTATTGGACTCGATTTTAATAGCGGAAGTCCGGCAAGTATTGTTGTTGGCGGGCGACTCACTCATTTTTCAGAAGGGAGAGCAACCATTAGTGATCCAGCTACAGGTGCATTACTTTTTTACACTGCTGCGGATACCATTTGGAACAGGTATCATGTACCAATGGGAAACGGATCAGGAATTAAAGGTCATTGGTCGTCTGCACAATCTGAATTAATTGTTCCATACCCGGGAAACAGTGATAAGTATTATGTGTTCACTTCCAATGGTGGTTCGGGCGATGCAATTGGTTATTATTATTCCATCGTTGATCTTTCACTGAGAGGAGATTCGGGTGAAGTAATAACAAAAGATATTCCGTTGTTTAATGGGAATTGTCCCGGATTACCTGCTGGTGTTGTATATGGAGAAGCGCTTACTGGGACAGTAAAAAAAGAACCGACATGTAGTTCGAATGGAGAATACTGGATTGCTTTCCCTTCGTGCCAGGGAGTACTTCATTCCTATCTTGTAACAGATGTCGGTATTAGTGGTCCTGTTGTTTCCATCTTTCCTTCAATTTCGTTTATCAATATAAGTGGTTACGCGACTTTTTCACCAAATGGAAAACAAATGGTATTGGGCGCCAGTAATATGGTAAGAGCTAAAAACACATTTTCCATTTTTGATTTTGATCTCAATACAGGAGTTTTTTCAAACCCTCAAACACTTCCAACCGGCTTTGGATACATTGGAGTTTTTTCTCCTAACAACACCAAGCTTTATGCACCCGATGGAAGTTCGGGTAGACTTTGGCAGTATGACATGCTATCCACAAACCTCCAGAGTTCACGAATTGATTTTGGACAAAGCATTGTACAATCAGGCATCGCACCAGATGGGAAAATTTACACCACACAACCAGGTAATTTTATTGGAGTAATAAATAATCCCGACAACCTTGGCGCCGCTGCCAACCTGGTATTAAATCATATTTCATTAGGCGGAAGAAGCTGCGGTATGATGTATCAAAATATAATTCCATTGTCAGTTCCGTTAAAGGATAGTCTCAAGGCACATTTTATATACAATATTAATAGCTGTCCAGATTTAAAAGTATTTGTTTCAAACTCTTCCGATTCCATTCCTCCTCCTGTTCCATGCTCCTATTATCAGGATGATACCCTGAACTTTTTATGGAACTTTGGCGACGGCAACTTTTCGAATAAAAAAAATCCTCCTACTCACACTTATTCACAACCGGGTACATATACTATTACATTGACACTTTCACGCGCACGTACTTGCAGGAATGACACTACACACCAAACAATTTTCCTTGATACCATTCCTACTATTGTATTCTCGGCTGATACTGTTTGCCTGGGTGATACAACATATTTTTATTCGAACGTGTTGCATGCACCAGGTTCATATACACTCTCATGGAGTGCACCGCTTAACAGTGCTATTGCAAATCCTGCTTTTACATTTTCATCTCCTGGAAATTCATCTATCATACTCACATTAACCGATAGCGCGGGTTGTACATTTGCAGATACCAATATCGCGATCGTTTCTCCTTTACCAACTATTAATATTATTGCGGACACCATTCTGTGCGCAGGAGATAGTATCACCCTGAGCAACACGAGCAACGCAAACAGTTTTCAGTGGAGTCCTGCTGCAGGATTAAACAATGGTACAATTGTCAATCCAATCGCTAAGCCGGCATTAACTACTACCTATATTATATCCCTCTCTGGCATTTGCGTTGCAACAGATTCTGTTACTTTAACAATAAAAGATCTTCCCGTTGTAACCGCTTCACCCGATACATCTGTTTGTTTGGGCAATTCAGTTATGTTTACCTCTGAAGGCGCTGTTACTTATACATGGTCTCCTGCAAACAACCTGAACTCAACCACTTCATCCATTGCTACAGCAACACCGGTATTGCCCACTTCATATACTGTCACGGGAATTTCTTTGGATGGTTGTAAAGATGATACCACTGTAACAGTAAATGTAAATGCTGCTCCAATGGTAAACTCCGGAGCAGATGTGACCATACTACAAGGACAAAATACAACCTTAAGTGCAACAGGGAACGGCACTTTTTATACCTGGAATCCTTCAACAGGATTAAGCTGCATAAGCAGTGCTAATCCTCTGGCTACGCCCGAACAAACAACAACTTATTACGTTACCACAATAGATGGCAATGGCTGCACAAACACTGATAGCGTTACTGTATTTGTTGAATTGCTTTGCAATATTTTTATTCCGAATGTTTTTTCACCCAATAACGACGGACAAAATGATCAATTAAAAATATTGGCCGGATCAGGCATAGAGATCGCGTTATTTATCATATATGATCGCTGGGGTGAAAAAGTTTTCGAAACAAGCAACATCAACGAAAGCTGGGATGGCCTTTATAAAAATAATCTCATGAGTTCCGGAATATATGTCTACCAGCTTAATGCAAGTTGTAAAAACGACAGGACTGAGGTTAACAGGAAAGGTAATATTACTTTAATCCGTTAAGTATTTATTGAGGCACGAAGTACGCCAATCGAGCAAAATTTTCCTCAACAATTTAGCAAAAACTTAATTTCCCCTCAATAAACTATTGGCATAGCAATTGAATATTAATAACATACAGTTATTTGTTTAGGGGAAATTTGCTTGGAGAAGTTCGAAAAAATAAACCCTCACAACTTTTAGCAGGTTTACTACCTACAAAAGGAAAACATCTAACTCAACCCCTCGCTATGCGAGGGGTTTTTAAAACATCTTAAACTTTTATAATGAAAAGATCATCAACAGTTTTATGGAAAGGCTCAGGTAAAGAAGGACAAGGAAGAATCGACTCTCAAAGCGGAGCATTAGACAATGCGTTCTATGCATGGAACACTCGTTTTGAAGACGAGAAAGGTACCAACCCTGAAGAACTATTAGCAGCGGCTCATGCCAGCTGCTTTACAATGAAATTAAGTTTTTTATTGAGCGAAGACGGACATACGCCTGTAGAAATTAAAACGACATCTACTGTTACTATGGAAGGAGGACTTATTGACCAGTCACATTTGGTTGTAAAAGCATCTGTTCCCGGAATGACAGAAGAACGTTTTATTGAATACACTGAAAAAGCAAAGAATGAATGTCCAATGTCAAGGGCACTTAATTTAAAAATTACATTAGAAGCTTCCCTAAAAGTAAAAACACACGAATACGCAACAGTATGAAAACATCAAGAAGTACCAATAACAAGCAAAGTAAACAGGGCGCATCAAAAAAGCCACGGCCTGAAATTAGAGATGATTTGGACAGCCGTGAAAGAAGAGAACCGGGATACAAAGGCGACATCAGTAAAAAAGGCGACAGGAAGAAAAAAGGTCAGTAATCTGAAATTACTATTTGATCAATTCAGTTTCGGCAACATTCAGCCAATAAGTAAAAAAAGTCTTTATTTTTTCTTTGGCCTGGATCTCTGTAAAAGGTTTAGTAATAAATGAACTGGCTCCCAGGCGGTAGCATTCGCGCATAATTGCCGAGTCAACCACCTCACTCAATATTACAACAGGAATATCGTTATAGGCTTTATCAGCTTTGATTCTTACCAGTATATCTTTACCATTTAAGGGTCTTGAATTGTAATCGATCATTATCATTGCCGGCCGTATAGACTTTTCCATTGCCGAAAACAACTCATCACTGCCTGCGAAAAAAACTATTGGAGCATTGATCTGTAGCTCATCAATTATTTCCTGTGTCAGGTTACGATCATCCAGATAGGAGTATTTTTAGCTTCCATTAAAATTATCTTTAGTACACAAATTTAGTATTTCTATTTCATATCAAATGCTCGTAAAAATTTCCGAAATTGCTCTTCTAAATAGCTGACTTGAGCACAGAACAAAAAAATAATCAACTTCACGGTAAAACACTTGAAATGATCCTGAATCATTTGGTGGAATATTATGGCTGGGAACAGCTTGGCTATAATATAAACATCAAATGCTTTAACGAGAACCCGAGTATTAAATCGAGTTTGAAATTTTTACGCACAACTCCCTGGGCAAGAAAAAAGGTAGAGGAATTATATCTTGAGACACTTGGAAAATAAGGTCATATCAACTAAGCAACAAAAACTAAAATTAAAGCTGGAACTTAAAGCAGCCTGTATAAATATTTTACAGCAACGCATCGCTAATGCTCGGCAGGCGATGCAGCAAGCACAAGAGTCGGCTAATAGCGAAGATAAAAGTTCTGCAGGTGATAAACATGAAACAGCAAGAGCGATGAGCCAGTTGGACAGGGACATGCACGCCAGGCAGGAAGCAGAAGCGAAGCAGGAACTTCAGCTCATTAACAAATTGACAATTGATACCCTCCATGAAATCGTAAAAGCAGGGACAATTGTTATTTGCAAAGAATATTCTTTTTTCATTTCATTGGGTTTAGGGGCGTTACAAATAGAACAGCAAAAAATAATTTCTCTTTCACCCTTAGCGCCAATTGCAAAAATCCTTGACAAGAAAAAGGCAGGAGACAATTTTGTATTCAATGGAAAAACAGTAGAAATACTGGATGTGTTTTAATGAAAAAACAAATAGCGATAATCGGCACAGGCCCATCCGCATTAATGCTCGCATCCACGCTGGATGAAAAGTATTTTGATATTATTATGTATGAACGCAAAGCGGCGCCAGCAAGAAAATTTTTGGTAGCCGGTGATGGTGGATTTAACCTGACACATTCAGAAGATAAACCCTCTTTCATACAACGTTATACTCCGGTATCTTTTTTTGAAAAAATAATTGCTTCATTCTCCAATGCCGATCTAATAAATTGGCTCAAAGCGATAGGCATTCCAACATACACAGGCAGCAGCAAAAGGGTGTTCCCAGAAAAAGGAATCAAGCCCATTGATGTGTTAAATGCTATTCTGGAAAAACTGAAAGAGAAAAAAATAATTATTGAAACTCAACAAGAGTGGCAAGGCTGGAATGAAAGAAATGAATTACAATTCTTCTCAAACGATAAATACAGTTATTCAAACCCTGACATTGTAGTATTTGCACTCGGGGGCTCAAGCTGGAGCATTACCGGATCAGATGGAAAATGGACAAGCTACTTAGCGGAGAAAGGAATTGACATGGTTCCATTCCAGCCTTCTAATTGTGCATACGCAGTACGATGGCCCAGTGATCTTCTAAAGGCCGCGGAGGGCAAGGCATTGAAAAATATTGCTGTAACATGTGAGGCCAAAGAAAAAAAAGGAGAGCTTGTCATTACTAAATCCGGCATTGAAGGAGGAGCCATTTATGCGTTGAGTCCTGAAATAAGAAAACAGTTATCTGAAAATAAAACAGCATCCATTTTTATCGACCTTAAACCTCAGCTGACAAAGAGCGAAATTATTGAACGACTCTCTTTTACCAAAGGAAATAATTCCATTACAAAAAATCTTACCAATAAAATTAAGCTGGATGCTACCCAGGTTGCGCTTCTTAAAAATTTACTGAGTAAAGATGAATATACAGACGCACAGGTCCTCGCTGAAAAAATAAAAAATTTACCCATTACCATCACAGGGTCTGCTCCTATTGATGAGGCTATTTCTACCGTTGGTGGTATTTTGCTGGCTGAGATTGATGAAAATTTTCAATTAACAAAATTGCTAAATCATTACGCCATTGGAGAAATGCTTGACTGGGATGCACCAACCGGAGGATATCTATTGCAGGCTTGTTTTAGTATGGGCCATAAACTTGGAACACATTTAAATAATATTCATTCTTAATATTGATTTATTTTGCAATTAAAAAACTACCCACGTTCTCGATACATCCAGACGGAAATCGTCTGGACACTCGAACTGACAGCGCTATGCGATGGATTCGGACAAACCTAATTACTCAAAATATAAAATTATTCTTGTATGGAGCCCTTAAAAGAAATGTTCAATAAAAAATTCTACGAGCAACTGGCACGGGAGTTTAACAAAGTCGAAAAATCATTTTCCGCTTCGTCATTCGTAAATGATGTTACAGAAAATCTGCATGAGTTGTCGTTAAATGAGAGAATGAGAAATACTTCAATTGTTTTAAAAGATCATTTGCCCGCAGAATTCAATGAAGCTGTTGAAGTAATGAAGAAAGTAATTCCAACGATCGAAAGAGGTTACACAACCCTTGCATTTCCTGATTTTGTTGGGTTATACGGGCAAGAAAATTTTGAAATATCAATGGAGGCTTTGAAGTATTTTACGTCATTCGGTTCTTCGGAGTTTGCGATAAGAACTTTCCTGAAGAAAGATTTTGACAAGACAATAACCGTTATGAAAAAATGGGCAAAGGATAAAAATCACCATGTAAGGCGCCTTGCCTCGGAAGGCAGCAGGCCGCGCTTGCCATGGTCGTTCAAGATAGATGAAGTAATTAAAAATCCTGATAGCACAAGAGAAATCCTGGAAATATTAAATACAGATACAGAATTATACGTAAAAAAATCTGTAGCCAATCACCTCAACGATATTTCCAAGGACAATACAGATTATATGTTGCGGCTAATTAATAAATGGGATAAAAAAAATGAGAACACCGCATGGATCATCAAGCATGCAAGTAGAACACTTATTAAAAAAGGAGATGCCAGATCATTGGCAGTTTTTGATTTTGAAAAAAATCCGAAGATCGACATCAAGAATTTTAAAATTCTTTCTCCAAAAATTCGCCTTGGCCAAAAATTGAAATTTGGTTTTGATGTTGTGTCTCAAAAAAATAAAACGCAAAAGCTGGTTATAGATTATATCATTCACTATCAAAAAAAATCTGCGGCCTTGTCTGCTAAAGTTTTTAAGCTAAAGGAAATTGACCTGCAACCAAAACAAAAAATAAATATTTCTAAGGAGCAGTTGATCAAGGATTTCTCAACACGTAAGCACCACAAAGGAAAACACCTCGTAGAAATAATGGTGAACGGTAAAAAAATAAAAAAAGGAGAATTTATTCTTGGTGTTTAGTAAGGCTAATTAATCACCAATTGCTTAACTATTTTTTCATCGCCTGCCTCAAACTGAACAACATATACACCAGCACGCCAGGAGAGAGTATTTAGCAATAAATAATTATTCCCCTTTGCAATAGTCCTGTTTTCATTTGTCATTACTCTTCCTAGTATATCCACAATTTTTATGCTGACCGCCCCCTCCTCTTCAGCAGAGTAAGAGATGGTAAAACTGTTGCTCGCCGGGTTCGGATAAATATTAAAATCAACCGCGGGAATTTTAGGTTTAACAATTCCTGTAAAATAAACATTATCAAGAAACGCATTGTCTCCAACACCATTCAGGATCTGCTCGTAATTTACACTCAGGTAATTTTTTGTCTCAAAACATACTGTGCAAAAAGTTCCGGCAAAGGCATCAAGAACAACACTATCCTTTCTCCACTGGTCGGAAGATTTTGTTACAGGGTGATATGTATCACCTATTTGTGTTCCATCAACAGTGATCCTTAAATTACTCGTATAGACTGTGTTATACTGGTAAAAAGTCTGGAAAGTTGAGTTGTATGTTTGCCTTCTGTCGAAGTGCATCATTATATTACTCCAATCCCTTGCGTCTACGCAAAAACAGACCTTTGCCAACAACTCATTATTGGCAGTCCATGTATTAAGATCAGTTGGTGTTTTGTAAGATGATCTTTTAGTATACCAGTCTTTACCTGTCATCTGTAAACCACGCACACCTGAATGAGCGGCCCCCGTAGAAAGGAAAACCTGTGCTCCCGAACCTGTAGTTTTATAAAACTCATTCTTCGCCAGAGTGGTGTCATCAAAAGTAACGAGGCTGTCGCGCACATTCATTGGTTTATTGATTCTATAAGTAAGGATGCTGTCATCATAATGTATAACGTCAGGTGTATACTCAACCCAGCTGCTTATATTATAGGAAGTATCCTTCGAGAAATCTGCCTTTGTCGAAAATGTATAAGTGATCACTCCGTAAGGAAGTACCCTTGGGTTTACCACAAGCGTTTCTTTTACTTCAGGCAAATTATCAACTCTATATCCCACCACAAGCTGTTCATTGACAGCAAGGGAATCGCATCCCCTGAATTGTACCCTAGTTATTATTGGCTCACTGTTCGAGAGCTGACAACCGGATTTAGGAGAGGCCATCGATAAAATTGCAACATTGGTATTTTGGTAAAGAATGTTAAAAACATAAAGTCCCTTAATAGTATCATTAAAATTCAACGTATCACCATGATGGTTTATCCACCCGTCTATTACGTGCAAACCTACCGCGGAAAAATCGGCAGGTTTTGTAGAGGTCCAATACAATGAATCTCCCGGCAGCATTGGCGAAGGCAATAAAATTGTATCTGTCGCTATTGTTAAAGTATCTAAACGATATGTGGCAAAAATTGTATCCCCTCCTGATAATGTTGTGCAACCCCTGTTCCGAAAAAGAAAAGAAATGTTTTCAGAGGCAGTTAATCCGCATTTGCTTATTGGTACAGTAACGGATATTAATCTTACATCATTATCCGCAATAGGATCTCCTACACCAACCGCATACCAGGCTTTTGCCGTTTCAAAAACTTCTGCAGAACACATCCCGAACAGATCTTCCGCCGCACATATTGCTCCTTCTCTAGCATCGATATAACGTGAATTTTTTCCGAGATAGACCGTAAGATTTCTATAAGCGATTTTTGCCGCATTGTCCCTTCCTATCCCTGCAACTTGGTAGTTACGATTATAATCATTTGTTCCTGTATCTCCCATTGCAAGCACATAAAACCAAAAATTCTGTACGCCGCTATTGCTATGCACCCCGCCATAATCCTGCGTACCAATATAATAGTACTGCCCTTTGTATGTATCGGGATCTGTAAATGATTTTGGATCGGACATGGAACGAAATGCCGGGGTAGCGATCTCATCTGCCATTAACCAGTTTGAGCTGGATGGTTTTGCAAAATGTTCGATACTTACACCAAAAATATCACTGAAGGATTCGTTCAATGCGCCAGATTCATTTTGATAAATAAGTCCGGCCGAATTTTGTGTTACTCCGTGCGTCATCTCATGTCCCACAATATCGAGTGAGGTAAGTGTTTTGTAGGATGTTCCATTGCCATCACCATAGGTCATATACGTACCGTTCCAAAATGCGTTTATATAGTTAACAGCAAAATGCACATAGCTTACGAGTTTTGTTCCCTTGTTATCATAACTATTCCGGTTGTGTTTCTGAATATAATAGTCATAAGTCATTTCGGCGCCCCAATGTGCATCAGGAATAGCCTGATCCTGATTCGTATTTGTTGTATCCCAATAATTATTGCTGTCGGTATAATCAGCAGCTGTTCCATAACTCACCAATTTTTTCATATTATATGTTTCTACTCCTCCTCCTCTTCCAGTTTCACGAAGACGGAAAAGATCTGGAGCAACCGAATCCGTTGTAATTGTTTGAATGCCGCTGTACCTTGTAACAGCAGTGCCAACGGCATCAGCATCCTGAATTAGCTCAAGCGTAAATAAAAGAGCTCCTGTCAACGCATCTACATACACCGTTTTACCTATTAAAGGATCCGTAGCATATATATTCATTTTGTATGCAAGGCGCATTGCAGAATTCTCGTCTGAAAAGTCAAGCGGTGCAACCACTAATTCCGGGGAGGGATAATATGTTGCAAATGGATCTTTACGAATATCCTTCAACATTTCCTCGGCGCCCTCATCTTCCCACTGATATCTATTGGCAGGAAAATATTGTTTAGCTTTTTGTATGGCTTCGGCAGGAAGTATCCCGGGGACAGTATTAATATTTACCCCGCGTGTCAATCGGCCATTACCAGAAATAGCGATACCATTTCTCGAATGTATTATGTATTCAGCGCATTCAACCGGGATTGAATTATACATTTGCTGATAACGATAATGAGTCATTCCAAGGTCGTCCTCTTCCGTACGCACCAGACTCATGTTATCGCTGGCCCCTAAGCCAAAGATGGTTTTGTTATCATTCAATAAAGAAATTGCCGGCAATTTTTTCTCCGCCTTAAAACGGACCCAATCTCCATTGTGTTTTACTGAATAAGCTATTGAATACAGCCTATTCGCGTCAAATTTTTTATTCTGCGCTGCTGCTGACAACACCATAAAACTTGACAACGAAAAAATAAAGAAAATCTTTCTGACCAACATGCCTTGCTTCTATTAACTTAACGGGAGGGGAGTAAATAAGCCCGTAATAGTAAATATAACAAAACAAATTGAGAAATTTAAATCGAATGCTTTCCCTATATAAACAGTGGAAAAACTCTTCTTTGGCGAACTATTTGATCAGGTTGATATGTCCGGTGAACCTATGTTGTTTCCCGTAAATATCTTTGATGTTCGTCTTCCATACATAAACATCCTGCTGTACTATATCAGTTTGTCCTTCCATTCTTCCATCCCATCCCACATTAATATCTGTTGATAAGAAAATCATAACACCCCACCTGTCATATATTAAAAGTTCATACTCATCAACACCTATGCCAGCCATTTTAAATATGTCATTCTTATTGTCACCATTTGGGGTGAATGTATTCGGAAAATATATGGCGTAGTCAGGTTCAACCGTTACGTATTTTGAAAGACTGTCTGAACAACCAAATTCATTATACACTACAAGCGATACTTTATAAGAACCCGAATCGCTGTATTCAAACAAAGGATTTTGCTCAGATGAATAAGAATTTATTACATCACCAAAACTCCACTGCCAGCGGTATGCACCAATTGAATTGTCGGTAAAATGAACAACCGGATCAGTGATAGTAATTTTATCAGGAGTAGAAACAAAACTTGCGATCGGATTTGGAAAAACATTTATCATATTATTTACCACCAAAGTATTTGAACATCCATTCGCATCGGTTACCATAAGAGAAATATTATATGACCCGGGATTTTGAAAACAATTTCCAGGATTCATTGATGTAGAAGTATTGCCATCGCCAAAACTCCATGCACCCGAAACAGCGTTTGCAGTTGTATTATTGAACTGCGTACAGAATGCCGCGCAGCCGCTGCTATCTGAAGCCGAGAATGTAACAGCAGGCAACTCGTTTACACTCACTGTAACTGTTGCATATGCAGAAGGGCTGTTACAATTATCATCCACTTTAACTGTATATGCAGTTGTAGATCCCGGTGAAACAGAAATCGGATTTCCAATTGTATTCTGCGGCAGCCAGGTATAAGAATAAGTTCCGCTGCCTCCCGAAGCAAGTGCCGTAAGTGCAACACTATTGCCGTTACAAACAGGTACAGGATTTGACGCCTGAACATTCAGCGCAGGATTCACACTAACTGTAACAACTACAGGCTGCGATGAACATCCATTTGCATCACTAACAACAACTGTAAAAGTTGAAGTTGTTGTTGGAGAAACAATAATCGATTGTGCTGTTTGTGCTGCAGGCTGCCAAACATAACTGTATGCTCCGTTACCTCCATTCACGGTTGCAGATATAGTTGTGTTTTGTCCAATACAAATTGGTCCCACATTTTGAGAATTTACCAACACAGGCTGCGGCTGCTGAATGGTAACAACATCCATATCCGTACATCCATCCGCATCTGTAATAACTAAAGAATAGGTGCCTGCACATAACGTGGTTGAAAGAGCGGATATTTGTCCATTGCTCCATAAATAATTAAATGGCCCATTACCTCCAATAGGAATTCCATTTGCAGTGCCATCGCAGCTTCCAAAACAGGTTACAGAATTACTAACTGCAGCAGTTGCGACAACACCATTTAAATTTCCAACTATGACGGGAATGTAAGCAGAACATCCATTCGCATCAGTTCCGGAAACAGTATACGTTCCTGCAGGTAGCCCGGAAGCAACAGCAGTATTTTGAACCGGATTAGTTGACCATGAATAAACATAGCCCGGGGTACCGCCCCCAACATTGGCCGTTGCAATTCCGTCGGCCTGATTACAGTGTGCATCATTATTTGTATAAGCCAATAACATCACAGGTGTAGGTTCTGTCATTGTTATAAAATCCTCGGCTGTACAGCCATTCGCATCTGAAACAGTTATAGTATACGTTCCCGCCGACAATCCGGTAACAATATTTCTATTTTGTGCAGGAGATGTATTCCATTGATAATTGTATGATCCAGTTCCACCATTAGCCGCTGCAACAACACTTCCGTTGCTGCCTGCATTGCAGGAAATAAGATTTATTGTGTTCGTCACAATTGACAACAGAGTGGGCTCGCCAATAGTTACACTGTTTGATATTACTGTACAACCATAGTTATCGGTTACTGTAACCTGGTAATTCCCTGCGATAAGCCCTGATACAGAAGCAGTACTTTGCACAGCCATATTACTCCATTGATAAATATATCCGGGTGTACCGCCTGCAGCAGCAACAGTTGCTGCACCAGTTGCAGTTCCATTACATGTTGCATCCTTCACCCATGCGGCAGCCGCTGTTAACTGCGGTGATTGTGTAATGCTTGTACTGGTGGAAGACTTACATCCTTGCGCATCAGTAATTGTTACCGAATAATTTCCAACAGCAAGATTTGAAATAATATTGTTTGTTCCTGCGACAGGTGACCATGAATAAGAAAACGGCGAAGCGCCATTAGCAACGCCAACAGATAACCCTCCGGTACTTTGTCCATAACACGCTACGTTATTCACCATGTTTATGATCGCCGTTGGGCCGGAAACGGTTATGTAATTATTTTGTGTAAGTGAATCATCACCACAAGGGCTATGCAACACCAATTTTACATCATGCTTGCCTGTTGCCGCATAAGTAATACCCGTTGGATTCTGAAGTGTGGATGTAGCAGGTGTGCCTCCGAAAAAAGTCCATTCCCATGAAATATTGTCCGGATCACAAGGGTTGCTCAGATCGGAAAAACTAACAGGAACATTTACACAAGTAACTGCAGAAGGATTTGCAGAAAAATTTATGTTCATTTTATTTTGTCCGCAGGTCTGTGAACAAATTTTAGCTACGAAAGCATCTGAAGGCCAAGTCCCATTTCCACCGGCAAAATTTGGTTGGTATGCATTAGGAGTTGTTGGAAATGTGCTAAGTCCTGATCCTGTAATAAATATCGATCCATTTTGCATAAGAATATCTCCGCCAAGATAAACCGAACCAGGAGTTCCGTTAGGGGTAAAATTTAATTCCATTGAAGACTCATCGTGTCCCGTACCACCCAGGTATGAATTACATTTAGTATTTCCATTTGCATCTAAGCGTGCCAAATAAGTGTCTTCACCTGTCAAACCTCCACCTCCATTTGACTTTTGATGTGCACAGTTCCATTGCATTAATCCACTTCCATAAATGTCGCCCGCAACAAAAATATCGTTCGAAGCTTTATCGACATACACTCCCCGGCTTTCACTTGCCTGACTTCCATCAGCAAAATACCGGCACCAGGTTGTAGTACCTGCAGAGCCCGACAACTTAGCGACAAAAGATTGATAATTACTTCCTTTACTTAGGCCGTTGGTTACCGGAAGATCCGGAGAATAAGTCTTACCCGATATCACCACATCTCCATTTACATCAACAGCCACTCCCGAACATTGATCCAGCCACGTTCCACCATAAAAAGTGGACCATACAAGGCTTCCAGAGGAATTAAATTTGGTGATAAAACCATCGAACACTGTATTTTGATTTCCAAGATTATTTCCCCCCATAAAAGTCGGAGCCGCTGTTCCGGCGGTGGTTGGAAAATTATTTGTGTTGCTGGTGTTTTTTCCTGTTCTGCCTACAACGTATATACTGTTGTTCCCCATATCAATGTCAATATCTGTTGCGCCATCCTGCAAGGACCCGCCCAAATATGTTGCCCATAATACACTTGTTCCATTGCCATTTAGCTTTACAATAACAGCGTCCATTACACCTCCAAAAGCAGGTTGATTAGACGTTGCCGTTGTCGGAAAATTTCCATCGCTGGTTCCCGTTAAAACAATGTTCCCTGCCACGTCAAGCTCTATTGAAGTAGCGTCATCGAAACCGTTCCCTCCATAATATGTTGACCAAATTCTTGTACCCATAGAGCTAAACTTGGCAATCAGCATGTCTTTGCTTCCACCTGGCGATGACTGCACGACCCCTGCTGTAGATAAATTCGGAGATGCAGTGGCTCCGGCAAAAAATATATTTCCAGTAGCATCGGATGTAATGCTATATCCGAAATCTTCATTCGTGCCACCGAAATAGGTTGAGAAAACAAGATTTCCATTACTGTCGAACCTCGAAATAAAAGCATCCATAACGGAATTACCTCCCGGAGTCAATTGAAACACTCCCGGCGTTACAGGAAACAAAGAGGTGGTAGCGCTTCCCGAATAAGTATAACCGGTTATTACAACGCCGCCCTGCGCATCATCACAAATGCTGACTCCATTATCATCACCACTGCCTCCAATAAAAGTAACCCATGGATCAATGATCAGTGGTAATTCCTTTTTATATTCTCCAAGCTCAAATGAAACACTTCCCTCTTCTGTAAGTAAATATTTTGCCGAAACCTCATTAATATTTCCATTCACAACCTGGTAAACTTTAGGGATATATTCTCCCATATTACCTAGTGATGTAGTAAGTATCAACTTCTCATTTTCCAATGTAAGTTTCTCGGCTCCATTGTATTTCAATTTTATATCTGCCGGATTTGCACCGGGCCTTACAATGAAATCATATTTTAATCCGCCTTGTTGTTGTCCATAAAATTTAACATCTATTTTATTGTATATGTTTTTGTACTCCACTGTCCCGTATGACTGTGAGGTGATACCCGGACAATTTGCTAAATAATAGTTAAAAACAGTACCTGTAAGATTATGGGTAGCAATAACCACTTCAGTATTGGCACCTTCAAAATCAATATCAACTCTATGGCCCGAAATAATTTTAGGAGCAGCTATTTGTTCTTCATCACTTGTTGTTTCCTGTAATATAACGTAACTCAATCCGCTGGTTCTCAAATAAACGTTGCCTTTCCCCGTAGAAGAATAATATAGGATATCCTGCCTGCTGTGACCTGCGGCATCAGTTACCTGGCCCTTATTTTCAATAAATTGTACGTGATTGTTGGCTACAGAGGTATGATCTTCATTTGCACTTAGAATATTTGCGATGAAAAACACAAAAACAAACGGTAAATATCGATTCATTTCTTTAGAGATATTTACTCTAATTTCCCCCGAAAATTGCGATTACTCAACTCAAAAAAGCCTTATTATCAAAGGTCTGACTTAATGACCATTTTTCTAAAATTTGCTTTTATTTTAACAATTGGACAAAACCCTTAACCTTTTTCTTTGCATCATTACAAGTTGCATTAACCATATAATAATAGGTGCCAGCAGAAGCATTCTCTCCATTTATTGTTTCTCCGTTCCAGAATTCGCGATCCGGACTGTATTCATAAACCTTTAACCCCCAGCGGTCAAAAATTTCGCAGGACAATTCTGTTAAGCCATCACCGGGGACATAAAATTTATCATTTATGTTATCTCCATTGGGTGTAAATACATTTGGAATACTGTCCTCAGGAAAACTACATGTCTTGCACACCGTAGCAGGCGTATCTATGTTCGCCACAAAAAGTAATCCGTATGGATTGGGACCAGACCAAGGTGTAATGTTATATACCAATACATCTACATAATTTGTTCCGGGAACCCATGGCCCAGTTAAGAGGACATTAATTTGTGAACCGGCCGAATAACTCCCTCCGCTAAATCCTTTGCTGACACCATTTACAAAAACATCCGCAATCGCATTATCAACGTACCCCGAAAAATTCAATTTAAAAACTCCGGGCTTTGCTATACTGTTTCCACTGCATGATTTGGGCAGATCAAGTGTTAGTCTATAAAATATGTATCCGGCCGCAGTATCTGTTGCACATGAAAACCCCGGCGCGCTTATCCAATTTCCATTATTTATCGGTGCAGGAAGTGTCGCAGGATCGACCCAGGCTCCGGGTGCGCAGTTATTGGAAATTAATGCGGGACCATATGATATTGTCATAGGGTTAGGCGGCGAACTATACCAGTCGGATATTTTCCAGATAGGATCAGGCGACCCTTGGCTTCCCTGGCCGGTAGATAAAGTTACAGGATCAGGAAATGACTGCGCATTTATAATATTTGCAATTAAAATAAAAACTATTAAAAGATTCTTTTCCATGTTTCTTATATGCAAATTTAAATTCGCACCAATCAGCAGTCAATCCAAAAGAAAGCCAATATTAAAAGCCTGATCTGATTTTTGCTGATATCCTCAAATTTATTCTCCTCGTTTTTTATATACTATGAAAGATTTTATTATTATCAAAAGTCTGATTTTGCGTATATTTATTTAAATATTTCAAAATGGTAACCTCCACATCACTTTTTGACCTGATTAAATCATTAACACCTTCCGAAAAAAGGTATTTTAAAATATACGCAGCAAAACATGCAATAGGCGGAAAAAACAAATACGAAAAACTATTTGACATTATTGAGAAGCAGGAAGCATACAATGAAAACGAAGTAAAAAAATTATTGCAGGATGAAAAGATGGCAGGATATTTTGCTGCCGCTAAAAATTATCTGTATGATATGGTGAAGGACAGTCTGCATATATACCATCTTAATTTGTCGACTGAATCCTTGTTGCGAAAAGAATTGCACCAGGTTGCTATCATGCACCAAAAAGGACTTTTTAATGAGTGTGAAAAACTACTTAGGAACATAAAAAAGAATGCCACCAAGGCCGACAATTACTTAATTGTTTATGAAACATTGCTTTGGGAAGGCAGAGTGCAGAGAACGTTAAAACTAAAACTGAAAGACAATATTTTTCTTAATCAAATACAGGAACAAACTGAAGCATTGCAAAAAGTAAAAAATCAGGACGACTATTCCTTACTCATGTCACATATAGCCTATTTATTTAGGGAAACATCGCATCTTAAAAAAGATTTCATAAGAAAACGGATAGATCAACTTTACAATGATCCGCTTCTAAAATCTGAAAAGAACGCGATCACTACGACATCGCTGATCATTTATAATTACATCCATCAGATGTACACTTATTATATTACAAAAAATCTAAAATTATCATTTGACTTCAGTCGTAAAAACATAAGATTGTTTGAGTCATCCCTCGACCTTATAAAACAAGCCCCACTCAACTATATCAGGTCCATCAACAACCATATCCAGGTTGGAATGGCATTGAAGCACTATCATGAATGTGAAACAATAGTGAGAGGAATGAAAACCAAGATCGAAAAGCTGAATATTAAACTTGATATTAATACGGAAGCAAAAATCTTTGTGCTTTACGCAGTGGTTATCACAGATATATATATAAACGAAAGAAAATTTGAGAGGATCCGTTCGGTCATTGGAGAATTGAGTGAAAAAATTAATTCTTTTACAGGTGTTATGAATGCCCCTGACGAAAAAATGCTTCACTTTAATATTGCATACTTATATTTTGCGTTAGGCGAAATGAAAAATTCTCTCCTTTGGATAAACAAACTGCTGAATATGCCCGATCCGGATCTACAAAAATATGTTGTTTGGTCAGGAAAAATATTACTCATTATGATACGCATCGAATTACAGGATATGGATCTTGTTAACTACATGCAAAAATCTACTTACAGATTCCTTCACCAAAAAAATGCAGTTGGCGATGGAGAAAAAATATTTTTTTCTTTCATAAAAAAACTCGTCAATACAGCCGATAAAAAACAACTTCTTCCTTTATACAAGGAAACCAAAACGCGATATGCTGCCCATCTTATCAAGTCTCCCGAATCTGCATCCCTTAAACATCTGGATATTTCAGATTGGCTCGATAGCCTCATACAGAGTAAAACAATAGCACAGCTAAATAAATAGAGACTTCCATTATCAGGCAACTTTCACGAATCCCTTCGTCAATAAGTATGGTTACCGGGATAACCTGAACTTTTTTTTCAACCCATGTATCTTTTAGTTATTCCAATTGTTATAAAATTAACCAATGCTATAGATACATGAAAACGCTATTATTCTCCAGTACCTATATAAAGGCAATACTTATTACTACAATAAGTATTTTGTTCTCTCCTTCATTTTCAACGGCTCAATTTTTTCAAACTACACGATTCGGGTTTAATACATCTGAATTACGCAGCTTCCCTTCTGTTCTTCCGACTACCGGTTTTTCTCCAGTTAAAAGAATGGGCCTTTGTTTGGGTCAGGGAATAAAATATAAAATCTCTCAAAAATTCGCGCTTCAGTTCGAATACATTTATTTGTTCAAAGAAGTTGGGGCTGACATAAACTATAGAGTACAGCTGGGTGATACAGCAGCGTATACTCACACAGAAAATTTTTCAGCCCGATTACACTACCTTCAACTACCCTTCGCATGTCAATACCGTTATAATCTTAAAAAAGGTATAGTATTATTTGCTAACGCCGGATTTTATGGAGCGGTGAAACTTTTTGAAAACAGTAAAAAACCAGACCTATTTTATATGTCAGAAGTAGAAAAATACAGGTACAAATATTTTCGAAACTTCGATTATGGAAGTATGATTAGTCTTGGAGCCGCTTTTGCATTTGAAGAATGTAAGGGTGCGTTCGCTCCCGAGATCAGGCTTACACAAAGTTTCGCAAACAGCTCAAACTATGCCCATACAGGCCTTACAATAGAATTATCCCTGGGATTTGTAAAAACCTTCGGAGAATAGAAAAATCTCATACTGTGTAAGTTTCATAAGCCCGGAAGGAGTGGCTATCTTTATGACCTGTGCGCTTTAGCCAAAGATACACTTCGTTCAAAAGTTCCTATAGCCTCCGTGCTATTGCATTTATTTTTTTATTTCTAATCGTCATTGCATCCTATTTGGGTTTGTGGAAACAAAATCGAATAATTATTGACGGGCCAAGTTACTATACATATCTACCGGCAACATTTATTCATCATGATCTCAAATTAAATTTCATTGACAAAGATCCGGGCTATTACAAGGACAAGATCTGGTATTATAAAATTGAGAATGGGAATAAACTCATTAAACATCCGCTTGGACTCAGCGTCGCTCTATCTCCCGTTTTCTTAATCGGACATTTTACCGCCGGAATATCCGGAGCCACTCAGGACGGATATTCCCTGCCCTATCAAAATGCAATGACAATTGGTGTATGGGCTTATTTATGCTTGGGTTTATTTTACTTAAGAAAACTATTGCTGTGTTTTTTCTCAGATAAAATTACCGCCTTCACCCTGCTTACTATTGTAATTGGAACCAACCTATTGTGGTATTCTACCTTCGAAGGCCTTATGCCCCATGCGGTTTCGTTTGCCTTGACCTGTATATGCATGTATAATTTTTTTAGCTGGCTGAAGCTCGAAAAACAAAAATATCTTTTTTGCTTTGCACTTTGTTTCGGACTTATGGTTTTAATAAGGCCATTGGCAATAACCACTATAATTTATTTTTTAATGCTCGGCATTGGTAATAAAGGAGGGATTAAATCTTTTGTCCAACTTATTAAACCGCGTTTCAAACAAATAATTCTTGCTTCCTTAATTTCATTCGCAATTGTTTCATTGCAATTTTTTTACTGGAAATACATAACGGGTAAATGGATATACGATGTTTATATTGATGAGCATTTTATTTTTAACAGTCCGAAAATCATTCCGTTTCTTTTCAGTTTCAGGAAAGGAATTTTTATTTATACCCCTGTTTTGTTTTTTGCGCTCATTGGACTGATCACATTTTATAAAACAAACAAAGCAATTTTCTATTCTACACTAACCGTCAGCATTATCAGTATTTTCATCCTTTCTTCATGGTGGGCCTGGAGTTACGGAATTTCATGGGGAATACGTCCCTTTATAGATTATTATTCATTCCTAAGTTTACCAATTGCGGCAGGCTTTAATTATGTGTTCACAAAAAACAATATCATTAAAATTTCTGCTGCTTTTATTCTGTTTTCATTTATCTCGCTCAACCTGTTTCAAAGTTGGCAATATAAAAAGGGACTGATCCATTATGACGATATGAGCAAGGAAGCTTACTTAAAAGGATTTTTGCAGACAACACCAAGCATGGAATGGTATGATTTGCTGAAGCCATACAACTGGGAAAGAAGAATCGCAGGATTACCGCAGATTGAATATTCAGAAACCCTGATCCAGTCTATTGGTGTTGACAAGGCAATATATTTCAGAGGATCCAATATGAATTATTTCTCTTTGTCTGAACAAAATAAAAATATGCTAACATGCAATTCAGGTGCGATAGGTAATTCGGAGAAATTCTTCCTGACATATCTACAGGGAGATGTTGTTGCCATCAAAACACAGTCCGGCAGGTATCTTTCCGTAAAACTAAACAATCAAAGTATAATTGCAGCAGATTCATATACGATCGGTGAAAATGAACAATTCATTTTAACCGTTCTAAACAAAAATGACAACAGAATAACATTAAGAACATTAAAAAATAAATATTTATCCGTGGAAGGCGAATTGAATTTCCTTGTATTGGCAGATAAGGAAAGCACAGGCACAAATGAAATTTTTCGTTTATTTTTACTTGAGGATTACCAGCATAAGCAATGATCATTGACCACAAAAAATATTTCGATTTACTCGCATCCCAAAGAATAAACCAGCGAAGGGCAAAAAAGTATTATTGGAATGATATTACAAAGTACTGCAACTATTTTATCCAGGATGATACCAGTGTGCTTGAAATTGGCTGCGGGACAGGAGAACTACTGTATGAGATTAAAGCCACAAAAAAAACAGGAATAGATTTTAGCGTAGGAATGATCTCGGAAGCAAAAAAACAATTTCCTCAACTGGAGCTCCGTGTCATGAATGCTGAAAACATACAGTTAGATAAAAAATTTGATCTGATTATTTTGTCCAACCTCGTTGGCTACGTTAATGATATACAGGCTGTTTTCTCACAATTACATTCCGTTTGCCATCCTCAAACAAAGATCATTGTTACCTATTATAATTTTTTGTGGGAGCCGATCTTAAAATTTGGAGAATGGATCGGCTACAAAGCCAAAACACCTAATCAAAGCTGGTTAAGCTTAAATGAAATAAATAATTTATTGTTTTTATCAGGCTTTCATGTTTACAGGAATTCCCGCAGAATGATTCTGCCGGTTTACATTCCATTGCTCTCTGAGCTTTGTAATAATATTCTTTCAAAATTGCCCCTTTTCAGAAAACTTTGCATCAACAATTATTCCTTCGCTACTCCATATGCTGCTGTCAACAACGGGAACAAATATTCTGTTTCTGTAATTGTACCGGCACGTAACGAAAGCGGCAACATAGAAAATCTCATTCAAAGAATTCCAGCATTAGGATCTGCAACCGAAATAATTTTTGTGGAAAGCAATTCTACGGATGATACATGGGACGTGATACAAAACACAAAAGAAAAATACAACGCGACACACGATATAAAAACCATTCAGATATCCGACAAGGGAAAAAATCCTGCTGTTAAAAAAGGATTTGACGCAGCAAGCGGAGACATTGTAATGATACTTGATGCAGATCTTACGGTAGCACCTGAAGACCTGTCTAAATTTTACGATATACTTGCCAGTCATCGCGCAGATTTTGTGAATGGCTGTAGACTTGTTTATCCCGTGGAGGGAGAAGCGATGCGATTCCTGAACCTTTTAGGAAATAAATTTTTCAGTTCTGTTTTTACCTGGCTCCTCGATCAGTCATTTAAGGATACGCTGTGCGGCACCAAGGCATTATTCCTGAAAGACTACAAGAAGCTTTTAAAAAACAGCTCCTGCTTTGGCGACTCCGATCCCTTTGGAGATTTTGACCTGCTTTTCGGAGCACATAAACTTAACCTCTGTATTGTTGAATTGCCTGTCCGCTATCATGAGCGCACCTATGGCCGAACAAATATTTCCCGCTTCAGGCATGGTCTTATTCTTTTGAAAATGTGTTTCCTGGCGGCCAGGAAAATAAAGTTCACATAATAGCATCCGGGCTATATTTATCTTTTTTTGTACCCAGCTTATTATTACATTTATCCTGTATTTAATGTACAAGCCCGGATTACATATTATATCTGAGTTCGAAGTAAAAAATCCTTCTGAACTTTCTCATTGCGAAAAAATAAAAAAGCATATAGATCATTGTATTGAAAAATATTCTTTACAAAAAGTTGGCGAGGTATATTATGAATTTCCTTCAGGGGGCTATACTGCTGTTGTATGTCTTACAGAATCTCACATTTCTATTCATACCTGGCCTGAGTTTAATAAAGTTACATTCGATGTGTTTCTAAGTAATTATCTAAAATATAACGATGATAGTGTTGAGGAGATGCATGATGGAATATTAAAATTAATGGAAGCAACAAAAGTTAACAGCACACGCATAAAAAGGTAAATGATCACATCAAAAAATTTTATTTGTCCTAATTGCGGAAAAGCATACAGCCTTCATCTCCCTCCTGCTGTTTCTATTTGCTGTGCCGCCTGCGGAAACGTTTATACAGTTGACATAAACGGAAGCACCATCGATGAAGAAATGAATTGCAAAATACTTCCTGACGAAAACTCACTTATAATATTAGGCGCAACAGGACTTTATAATAATGACCCATTCACGATCATTGGCCGGATAAGAAGTGTAAACACATTGGCTATCTCCAATGAGTGGGTTATGTGGTTCGAAAAAAGCAATACTTTTCAATTGCTTATTGAATCAGGACTTACCTATTTTGTTTTTAGTAATAAAGCGGCGAAAGCAAACCCAAATTTGGTTAAAAATAAAGCTCCCGGTGCGGTTGTTAACACTGAAAATGGATCGTACGCGGTTGTTGAAGCTACCAAACAAATTCAGTTTAAGATGGAAGGGGAAATCCCCGAGGATTCATTGAACGTAAGTGAATATTTTAAGGTTGAACTCTCTAAACCCGACGGAACAGAATTCGCAAGTGTATGTTTATATAGTAGTGATGTGGTGGAAATCAGTCATGGGAAAGTGCTGAACATAATCGAACTCGGATTGTCTACAATTGATAAATTCAAGGACTGGAAGTAGAATGAGCAGCGCAAAACAAATACCGGCAAAGGAACATGCTTGCAGCAAATGCAAAAAAACTTTCAAGTTTTACCTTGCATCATATTCCTATACGCTTATTTGTCCACATTGCGGAGCAGTATACGAAAACTACGAAGGCACTGTACTTCCAACAAGCTCAAAACTAAAGAACACATTTTCACCCTCGTTGCCCGTTGGAACAGCAGGATCAATTAAGGGAAAGCAATATCTCATTATTAGCGCATCCTCAAAAAAAGAAAAAGGAACTTCTTATTTCTGGGAAGAGTATACTCTTTTTAATCCTATTTATGGATATGCTTACCTGGCTCAATATAATGGACACTGGACCATTCTGGAACAGATAAATGATGCGCCAATAAAAGAAAAAGGTAAGACTTCTTATACCTACCAGGGAAGCGAATTCGAACTTTTCGCTAAATACACTTCCCAGCTGATGCATGCTGCAGGCGAATTCCCATTTAAAGTCGACTTCTCTGATCATTCGGTTGTTGAAGAATATGTTTGTCCTCCATATATATTAAGTTGTGAAAAAACAAGTACAGATTTTGTCTGGTTTAAGGGCGAATATGTTACAGCAGACGACATAAGAACAGGCCTTAAGGTGACCAATCTCCCTGCACGTATTGGGATTGGTGCTGCGGAGCCCTTCTATAGTTCTATAAATGGAGAAGCATTTAAAAAAGTTTGCATAGCTATAGCTGTTATATTTACTGTGCTTCAACTTTATTTTTCAGCTACGTGCCATGATGAAACTGCATTTATAAAAATGTACTCTATAGCCGACTCGTTAAACAACAAGGAAATAAATACAGAATCGTTTGATTTAAAATACGGAACAAAAAATGTTGATATAAAATTAAGGGAGGTTCTATTAATTGATTTTAACAAATGTAACCGTATTTTTTTTTAGATTTTAATTTTTG
>Ga0163149_10001409_pt1 | contig 30921 bp, 26 predicted proteins | sample OliLakLV19MP5G1_FD_148604 | JGI IMG/M metagenome (GOLD analysis project Ga0163149, IMG submission 148604) | Freshwater microbial mat bacterial communities from Lake Vanda, McMurdo Dry Valleys, Antarctica - Oligotrophic Lake LV.19.MP5.G1 | ecosystem: Environmental > Aquatic > Freshwater > Lake >... | reverse complement strand
TTCTAATACTTTTTGAAAAAACTTAGGATATTTCCTTATAAAATAGAATGCTAATTCACACATACTGGCGACATATTTTTCCTCATTTAATAGAGATATGTCTGGACGAATAATTGTTTGGTTTTCCATTTTTTTGTTATTTAATTGGTTACCACAAGAGCCAAAAGCTCCTCTGATAACCAATCAAATACAATGTGAAAGAACGACATTACTTGTAACATATCATAGTATGTTTGTTTGTCAACTATTAGCTTCCCCTGTAGGGTATCTTCCATTACATGGACGGTAAACCTTTCGTATCGTACTCGCGTTGCTCCGTGCGATATACTCAAGGTCTTCGCTCCCTACACGAAAAGCCGTTTAGGCTTTTCTCCGGGGAGCAAAAGAAAAAGCGTCACTTTAGTGACGCTTTTTCTTTTGCTCCCCCTCGTGGACAAGTTCAGAACTCTTAATTGGGTTAGAATTAAAAGTGATATGGAGTTTTCTAAGATTTTTGAGGTGTTTTTGAGGTTGGTGGTTTAGAACTAATAAAAAAGAAAAAACCCACCGAGCAGTAGATTTTTTCTACCACTAAGTGGATTTTGATTATTTTTTACCTCCCAGTGCTTTATACCTTGCATAAGCAACACGTTCAACTTCTGCGCTGTTGTTTAGGTAAATGTCATAAGCTTCGCCAGGATTCGTAATGCTGGCAATCTTCTGCTTCATTAACTGCTTCCATTTTGCATAAGCAACACGTTCAACTTCTGCGCTGTTGTTTAGGTAAATGTCATAAGCTTCGCCAGGATTCGTAATGCTGGCAATTTTTGATAACGCATTGTCCGAAGAAGAAATTGTGGCTTCAACAGGAGTCGTAGCAGTATCTACTGCCGTTTTTACTTCTGTACTTACAGCTACTTTTTCTTCTTCTGAAGAAGAATTACAAGAGAACAATAAAAGAGTGCTAATTAAAGCAATTGTGAAGAAAGAAAATTGATTTTTCATTTTTTTATTTAATTTAATTGGTTATCACAAAAGCCAAAAGCTTCTCTGATAACCAATCAAATACAATGTGAAAGAACGACGTTATTTAAATAATATCACAGTATATTTATTTGTCAACTATAGAAACGGCAGAGATCTTTCATTACATGAACAGTATACCTTTTCCATTTTTTCAAATAAATATTTTCAAAAATATGGAAAAGTTTTTCGCTCCCTGCATGCAAGCATTGCTTGCTCTCCTCCGCAAATGAAAAACACCACATAAAGTGGCGTTTTTCATTTGCTCCGAACGTGGGACGATGTTCGAATGAGTATTTTGAACCAATTTTATTAAATGTTATTATTTACTTATGAAAAAAACCAATATCTATATAGACGGCAACAATCTTTATCGCGCCGCAAAAGAACTTGGTTTTGAAATTAACTATAAAAAATTTCGTGGCTGGCTTCGTCAAAAATATACCCCAACAAATGTTTATATTTTTATTGGACTCATTCCTGAACGTGTAAAGTTTTATGAATACTTGCAAGAATGCGGGTTTGTATTGGTTTTCAAGCAGACTGTTTCAGTAGGCGGATCAATTAAGGGTAATTGTGATGCCGAACTAGTTTTAAAAACTGTTGCAGATTTTTACACTAGGTCTTTTTCTAAATGTATTCTAATTACTGGTGATGGAGATTTTGGATGTCTTGTACAGTTTCTAAAAGAAAATAAGGTTATAGATAGAGTTATATCACCAGATGAAAATAAGTGTTCCATTTTAATTAGAAACAAAAATGTTGAAATAACATTTTTGAATGATCTATATAGTAAGTTTTCAGATAAGGTCTAAAAAGAAAAAGCCCCCAGTAGAGACGTATCTTTACAAGGGTCTTTTTCATAGTTATGAATCTATTATATCATATTATGTTTCGGGTGCAAGTATTTTACAAAAGTTCGAACTTCTAGCTACCTCTAAAAAATACCCTGTTTTACAAAGTTATTTTACGAGCTCCGAACGTGGGACGATGTTCGAATGAAGACAATAAAGAAATACGTCTAGTTAGTTGGCAGATTTTCTCAATGATGTGTAAATCTCCTCAACTGTTTCTTTCAAGCTTTGGTTACTAGAATCAACAACTTGCCAGTTTAATGTATTCTTCTTATCTAAGAACCTTTTATGCAACTCAATGGTTCTTTCTCGGAGCTCTTTATTGTCTCCTCTATTATCAAAACGTTTCAACAGTGAATCAACTGATGGTAAAAGCAGAAATGCCTTAAAGTTTTTATTCTTAAAGTGTTCAGAATACTGTTCTAGTAGTTTTCTTCCTACTACATCATCAATAAAAACATTAAATCCTTTATTTAAAAAATTGACGGCCATATCACAAGCGTTTTGTGCTGCAAGAGAAAGTTGTAAGTCCACTTCTTCATTGTGTGGCCAAGGTTTTACATAACCACCTTTTATCATTGCTTTCAAAAAATCTACTTTAATAACAGCACTTCGTTCAAATTTTTCTGCAAGTGATTTTGATACAGAAGACTTACCTGAACCAGCTGGACCGGTAATTAAGCAAATAAATGTTTTTTTCATATCTATATTATACACAAAAACATCTTAGGTTCGAACTTGCTAAAAAGGCAACAAAAAATAACCTTACTTTATAAAGTTATTTTCGATGCTCCCCCTCGTGGTGCGACTTATTTTACTTATGAGTGTTAACGAATTAGAAAAATAGAAGTACTCTTGTGGTGCGAGTTCAGAACTCTGCATTGGACAAAAATTAAAAGCGATTTACATTTTAGTGACATTTTAGGACTATTTCCTTCAATGATACTTCAGAACTAATTTTCTATATTCTTCAACAAATAAATTGTGTGCGTAGTGGACTATTACTGCGACCCAGATAGTTCCCGTCCACAATGTAATGACAGATGCTATTGGACCAAAAACTAATCCAGTATATATAACCTGATAAATTGTTTCATTCCTTGTTTGCCATTTATAATTCTTTACATGCCATAATCCAAAAATAACTGATGAAATAACTACAGACCAAATTTGACCAAAGAAGATAAGGATACCAAATAAGACAAATCCTCTGAATATGATTTCTTCATAAATACTTGATAAAAAGGTAGAAACCTTCCACGGGTAGCGACCGTAAGTTTTACCAGTGCTTTTATATTCCTTTCTTTGAGTAACAACAGTAAAAACAAGAAGTCCACGAACAAGCACTATCTGTATAAATGGGCTAAGAAATCCTATTTGTTTAAACTTTAGTACTTCTAGGAAAATCATTGTTTTATAGCCAATCAATTTTATTTACCGAAGCGTTTGGATAAGGAGGCATATCGTAAAATAATTTAGCTTCTATGTTTCCTTTAATTGTTTCAAGTATCCTACCAACACCAGCGTGACTTACAACTAAGATAGTTTCTGATCTTTCTGATAACTCTTTAATACAAGCATATACCCTACAACGTTATCGTTCTCATCTATAACTTCTAACATTTCTAGTGGATTACTCATAAAATAATAATAACATATATATTATTAAAAGTTCCGAACCCTATAGGGGTATCAAAAATAACCATTTTTTACAAAGTGATTTTAAATGCTCCGAACCTGGGACGATGCTCCCATTTTCTAGACAAGGTACGAGTCGCAAGAAAATGCAGTCTAGCGAAGCGATAGCGTAGTCGTGGTTCGAAATGCTATAACAAGGCAATTAAACGAATAGGTGCTTCAGTTCCTTCTTTGATTTTCATTGGAAGCACTAAGCTCTTAGCTCCCATTGGTGGTAATTCTTTTGCATTTGCAATGTTTTCTACTAAGTATTTATTTGCTCCTAGTATTGCTCTATGAACAGGAAATCCATTATTCCCTGTATCCGATGAAAGTGTATCAATACCTAGTCCTGTTATATTTCTTTCTAAAAGAAGTTTCGCAGTAGACACATCAACGCTGGGGAATTTATGTTTGTTATTATATTTTTCCCTATCACCCCAAAATTTGTCCCAACCCGTATAAAAAATTACAAAACTGTTGGGCTTTATTTTTCCGTATTCTTTTTCAAAATTTTCGACTACTTCTGGCATAATTATATAATTTTCGTCAGCTTCTGAACTTACATCAATGACAACACAATCTGTTACTAGCTCTTCAAGAGTGAGATTGTCTATTGTTCTTCCTCCTGATATAACATGTGCGGGTGCATCCATATGAGTTCCAATCCCCGTCCCACACTTAACTTTTTGTATACGAAATAAATCTGGAGGAGTACAGTCTTTGTAATCGGTGGCAATTGATAATTCAAAACCGCAACTTCCATCCCATGATGGAACATCTGGAGAAAGTGTATGAGTTAGATCAACTATTTTTAGTTCATTGTTCATAAACAAATTATATCAAAGGTTTGAATTTCCGCCTACCTAAGAAAAATAACCCGTATAAAATAAGTCTAAAAAAAGTGCTCCCCCCTCGTGGACAAGTTCAGAACTCTGAATTGGGTAAAGATTAAAAGTGATTTGGAGTTTTCTAAGATTTTTGAGGTGTTTCCGTAAAAAAAGTAACTAACCCCTTTATCTCATTATCTCCATTTATGAAAGTTTAGTATGGGTTACAAGAATAAGAAATAAAAAATCCCGTTCGACAATATGCTAAACGGAATTATATTTTTACCAAAGATTTATTAAATCTGCACGACAGATTTAATTTTTGTTTTTCTGGCTACTCTTATTACAGCAAATGTTCTATTACTAAAACTTTTTGCTTCGGAGAAAACAGTGAGACCGATACACTGCCAAGCATCTCCTCCAGCGTTCTGATAAAGAGTAAGACCGATAATCTGCAAAGCATCTCCTCCAGCGTTCTGGTAGAGAGTGAGACCGATACCCTGCCAAGCATCTCCTCCAGCGTTCTGATAAAGAGTAAGACCGAAAACCTGCAGAGCATCTCCTCCAGCGTTCTGGTAGAGAGAAAGACCGGCAATAGAGTAAACATCTTTTTCTCCTTTTTGGATTAAACCAAACAAAGAATAAACACTACCCTCATTTTCATCATTAAAACCTCCAAAGAGGGAATAAATATCTTTACCTATTTTCCAAGGGTAAGAAATAAGGAAAATTAGAAAAGTGATAAAAGATCGATGATCAACATTGAAGTAATACAGGATTGCCTCAATAATTGCGGTTATAACAACCGCCATTAAAAAATTTTTATTAGTCTTCATTTTTTTTGATTATTAAATTGTTTTGCATTATTGCTCTATAGAAACCAATAACTGACGTCCAGAGAGCAATATGCAAAAAAAATAACCAATATGTTAAAGAACCATACTACTTTTAATAGTATAGCATAATTGAGTTTGTTTGTCAACTAACTGGCTTCCCCGGTAGGGTATCTTCCATTACATGGACGGTACACCTTTCGTATCGTACTCGCGTTGCTCCGTGCGATATACTCAAGGTCTTCGCTCCCTACACGAAAAGCCGTTTAGGATTTTCTCGGGGGAGCAAAAGAAAAAGCGTCACTAAAGTGACGCTTTTTCTTTTGCTCCGAACGTGGACGAGTTCAGAACTGTAAACTGGACTAGAATTAAAAGGGAACTGGAATTTTTAAAGGTTTTTGAGGTGTTTCCGAGTTTGGTGGTTTAGGAATAAAAAAAAGCCCTTAACTTCACATAAGTGAGAGGTGGGCTTTATAAGTTAATCCTATTTTTTAAACTTCATTCAACAGAATTAAGAAGAGTAGAGATCGTATTGCCATAATTATGCCTTACAATTTGCTTCTCTTCCCGTGAAAATAATTTTTTATCTAAATATGTAGTTGTTGACAATATCCCATTAAAAAAGTGACCAGTTGAAAGTATAGATTCCTTGTAAATCTTTTTAAGGTCCCTTGGAAATTTCTCAGACTTAATATCAAAATATTTACTAGAATCTAATAAATATTCTTTTTCACATTCGACAAGTGAGCCTAAATTTTTAACACACATATTAAAGTACTTAACCCTTATATCGGTAGAATACTCTTTAAATTCTAGATATGTATTTATTCTTTGTAGTACATATAAATATATTGTAGTTACATAGTGAGAGTTATTAAAAAGAATTTTAATTGATTTGTCGGGTAGAAAACATAAATCATCTACTGATTTAATTATGATAATTTTTTTATCATCATCATACATGTGAAGATTTTCCATTTTTTTTATTTATTTAATTGGTTATCACAAAAGCCAAAAGCTCCTCTGATAACCAATCAAATACAGTGTGAAAGAACGACATTACTTGTAACATATCATAGTATGTTTGTTTGTCAACTATTAGCTTCCCCGGTAGGATATCTTCCATTACATGAACAGTATACCTTTTCCATTTTTTCAAATAAATATTTTCAAAAATATGGAAAAGCTTTTCGATCCCTACCACGCGAGTGAGTAATCTCACTCGCTCACGGAGCAGATATAAAAAGACACCCGTAAAGGGTGCTTTTTATATCTGCTCCCCATCGTGGACGAGTTCAGAACCCTGAATTGGGTTAAGATTAAAAGCGATCTGGAGTTTTTAAAGATTTTTGAGGTGTTTCCGAGTTTGGTGGTTTAGAAATAATTTTACTCAAATCACCATTAAGACAAATTGGTTGCAGGGCTCTTATTTCATCTGAATAAGAAAGGTTGTCAGGTATATTATTTAATAAAAATATTTTCTTATTATTTACATACGCCTGCCCCATTTCAATAAGAACATTTCCACCGATGTAATTTTCTATATCATTTTTTATTTCATTTATGATTAAAATCGCATCACTTTCCAAAATATGAGCATAGTGTTGACGAAAATAATCATTATCAATCTTAACTTTCGCTTTTTCTCCAGACTCCCAAAGTTTAACTTGTTCTTTTCTTTCGCCTTTAACAAGCTGTCTGTAATCGGGATGAATAAAAGCATCTACACCCATAGATAAAAGATTATCGGTTGTTTCAACCATTTTGTGCATAAAACTATTACTACCTAGTACATATATTTTCATAAATTAGATTAAAAAATGTCGCCTAGCTATTTTAAACAGCTCAAGCATATCATCTGCAAGAATAAGACCTATAAACTTACTCTTATCAACTTCGGATAAGTTAGGCAGGTCGTCAATCTTCCACGCTTCAAATCCTTCAGCTTTTCCTTCTTCTACTTGTAATTCTGATATTGGACCATTGTAAAGATAAGCATATTGACTACGGATAGTATTATTTGTTAATTTTGTGACTTCATCAAAACTCTTTTTTCTCATTTTTCTAAGAAAGAGTAATTTTGAAAGGTCTATATCAATACCAGTTTCTTCTTTACATTCTTTAATCGCAGTTTCCTCGTATGACATCTTTGGCTCAACGTGCCCTCCAACTGTGGCATCTAATTTGTCTGGGTATGTGTCTTTATCTTTTGCTCTATGTTGGAAAATAATTTCTCCTTTAGGGGTAAGAAACCAAATGTGTATCTCACGATGAAGGAGCCCATCTTGATGAACTTTTGCACGAGTTTCAAGACCTACAACATTATCGTTCTCATCTACAACCTCCAACATTTCTAGTGGGTTACTCATAAAATAATAATAACATATATATTGTTAAAAGTTCTAAGCCCTACAGGGGTATCAAAAATAACCCATATAAAATAAGTCTCAAAAAAGGGCTCCCCGGGTAGGGATCGAACCTACGACCAATCGCTTAACAGGCGATTGCTCTACCGCTGAGCTACCGGGGAATATTTTGTACGAAAAGAACAGGGCAAATATAGCAAAATAAGGCTCTTTTTGCAATAAAAATCCTGAGATCCTAATGGGCCCCGGGGTGATTTGTTATTTTTCATATTCTATTTGTTTTATGGGCTGAAGCGCAGGCACTTCAATCCTTTTAGTTGTAGAATATTTTTCACTCCACAACATAAGGAAGAGTGGATTTATGGCTACGCCATTCACTTTGGTAGTGATGTGGATTGAGTAATTTGTCGCATTACCGGATTTGCCCATGATAGCTATCGACTGCCCTACCTCAACAGTATCCCCGAGTGAGATAAGCAAGTGATCAAGATGTAGATACGCCGTCGTGATGTACCCTCCGTGATCAATGACTATAGTCAATCCATAAACCGGATGGAATCCTGTGTGTCTAATAATTCCTCTGTTCATGGCTATGATAGTGTCACCAGGAACCCCAGATACTTTTGCACCAATATCGAGACCTGCATGATCGCGATATGTTTTGTCAGGATAACGCTCGCGCACTATCCCATACACTGCAGTAATCCGTGGAACTTTTTGTTTTACTGGATACACAAATGGTTCACTCCAGAGAATTCTTTTCTCTCGATCAAAGTCGTACACACTATCGTTTATCTTTGACATTCGTATCGAATCCTGTGTATAAGTCGTTGGTTTTGGAATAATCTTATTCGCTTTTGGTGCCCATGGAAATGCAATCGGTACGACGTAGAGTGGCACGGACACTGTATCCCACATAGTAATGATGGTAACAAAGCGCTGACCAGCTGTATCCTTCCTTCCAACGGGGATGAAGTACAACGGTTGCTCTAATGCGTCTCCGTAGGATGGTTGCAGTGTATCGCCTGACCAAAGCACAATAGTGCTCTCATAAAATGGTGATACGATGAGCTCGGTAAACGATCCGGGAACAATAGTGTCAGTGGTCAGTACTACACGAACAGGCGTGTACGGCGCTTTTACACGACGAGTGTTTTGCTCAGAAAGTTTCCCTAGACCAAGCAACCCAATAATCAAAAGGCTTATTATCTTCATTTTTTAAGGTTTAGATTGAATGTAAACTTGTCGTTGAAAGTATACTCCCGAGTCAAACTTTTTGAAAGCAACAAAAAATCCTGACAACGTGTCAGGAATTATTAAATTTTTCTATTTTTATTCTTTTGGAGTAAAAAATGTGAACCAGAGACATTGCCCTTTTCTTATCCACATTAGTTTTTACGCCGTTTACTTCACTAGTGAAATGAAGTTCTCCGGTATCGCTTTGGATACTGGCAAAAATAAGTTTCGGCTCTGAGTCACTTTTCAAGCCTTTTATACAGAGTATCGTATCTTCGTATGATACGACAGCAACGACTTCTATATACACCTTTTCATCTTCATAAATTTGTGTTTTGGTGTATCGTTCCTCGTTTGAGGAAATAATTGACGATAATTCATCATACCCTTGGGCGATTAACCAGCTGGTCAATGCCTGAGTTTCTTTAATAAATTCTTTCTCTTGTTTTGTGTAATATCCACAACTAGTGGCAAAACAAAAAAACAGAGTAAACTACCGCAAAAGATTTCATTTTTTTTTTGTTTGTGTGAACTGAATATTACAGCGATTATACAACCCTCTCTCTTGTTTGGCAAGCCCCAGAAAGGATGTTTTGGGGCAATAAAGTGTGTTGAACTTAAGAACAAAATGTGGGTTAAATACCCCTTGATACGACTTCGACTCGTACATTGTGTCTGTGAATACACACTCACCTGCTTCTCGCTCCTAGAAATAAAAAATGCCTGCAATAATTAAATATCACAGGCACAAGAATTTATTCATTTGTTAATGCAGTAATCGCGCAATGCCGAACTTACGTTAACATAGATAAATCTTTAAAAATTTACTACTTTTCCTCAAACTGGTCCTTGAGTGATCCATCTTCTTGGATTTCCTCAGAACCACTTTCGCCTGTTTTGGTCGAAATTTTTCCCTTGACGTCCCTTCCCTTCTCGGTGGTGACATCTACTAATTCCTTCTTTTTGTAGTCAAATTTCAAGTATGACTCTTTTCCAGTCATAAATGCGTCAGAAGATCCGTACTGGATCTTCCCCACACTTCCATGCCATTTCATGGCCATTGGGTAGTACCGACCTTGGCGTTTTTCATCAGCAGTAAATCTGATGAAACGCTCGGGGTGGTCCTTGGAAAACGATATCTTGTATATCGTTGTTCCTTTTACGGGATCGTTGATTTTCTCAACCAACTCTCCCTTGGTCCCATTTGGGATTCTCACCTTGAATGTGGAATCAATAACGGTAATCTTGCCGTTTTCCACATTTTGGATGTTTATTGTCTCCGTCCACTCGAGGTAGATCTGGCCCTCGAGGAAATACTGGGCACTGTTTAGAGTCTCAGCCCTGAGACCTTCTTTTTTCTCATCACCCATGACTTTGCGTAAAGTCATGTCGGTGGTTTTGCAACTGGTCAAACCTAAGGTTGCCAGGAAAAGAATCGTTAGGTTTCTCATATCTTTTTTTTTTAAATTTTGACTGAATTTGTTTGAATATAGGGAATTGCGTCGATTATAGCATACTTATCTATCTTTGTCCAGTCCTTTACAAACCCTTATTTTATGGGCTGATATTGACCTCCCTCCCCCTTTCTGGTTGGCTAGATTTGAACCAAAACTCATCGACATGGCAACCGAAAAAAGGGACTACTTGCTCGAAAATGAGCTCAATTTGGTTCCAGCATGGAACCGAGCAATTAATGCAAAATACTTTGAACTGAAGAAGGGGTTTGAGAACGAATTCAAAATACTCGAAGCAGACGTTACGTCGCATTTCAAAGTCACGGATGCGATATGCTCGCTATTTGAGTACGAACAATTCCATCACATCCGCTATGGAAATTGTAGTATTTTGTCGCAAAACAGATTGGGCGAATTCATTTTTGAATTCTCCTTTAAACTTGAGAAGATAACCAAGCCGTCAGGCTGTATCTACATCTTCGCTCTCTACATGATTTGGAAGGCATATGCTTCCGGCATCCAACCGTCGGCATTTCACCGGCATATCTCAATAGAGAACAACAAAAAGCATATATCGAAGAAAGTAGAAGCTCTCGAGCGTCAACGTATCGAGGATATTTTCAAAAAGGATCATCTTTCAGCAGAGGAGAGACAAGACTTTTTCAAAAAGTATTTTCGTGACGACGGCAATCACACCTTAGATCCAGAACTCTTTGCTGATGCAGCAAAGCATGCGCACGAGCTCGGTGGAGACTAATAATACTTCTAATCTCACAAAAACCCCTACCTTTCGGCAGGGGTTTTTTTTATCAATATTTAATTAAGCGTCGAAATGTTCGATCGTTGCCATGATGGCTTTGACCTGCGCTTTGTACTGCGCGACGACTGAAGGAGGATTGTACGCATCGAGGATGCCGTCAATACTCTTTCCTTTGTAGTACGAAGCTGTGCGAGGATTGTTGCCACCAATATTGCGAAGCACTGTTTCGATCGCTTGGTCGTATGTTGTGAAATGAATGCGACACGATCCCCACCCGAAGACGTTCACTCCGTCAGAACACGGATGAAGTCCAGCTGTTGATTCGCGCATCGCGAGAGCGGGACCTAGAGTCCACGGGAGATTGTTCTTCTCTGCTTCAAGGACGAATTTCATTCCGTAGCCTTCAAGCGGAGAATCGAACGAGCCGAAATATGCATCAATTTTGGTTGCCTTCTCTAGTCGAGCAGTTTCCTCAGCTGATATTGATTCAACAAACGAGGGAGTAGTAGTATTGTCTGTTGCTAGAGAAAGCATAGACACAGGACTTCCTGTGAGCGATGCGAACATTGGTAATATGATAAGAGAGTTGAGAACAAGTTTATTCTTTGTGTTTTTCATAATAAGCAGTTTCGCTCTGCAAAACGCGGTGGTAGGATCTTTTATTCAAAATCCCCTCTCGGGGCTTAGAAAATAAAAAACTCCATATAACTTGGAGCTGTAATAACAATAGCATACTTCGACTTTCCTGTCAATAGTTAGACAACGTATTATTTGCATGTCAAGCCAAAAAAGCCTTATTTATCAAGGTATTTTGGAGGACTCATTTGACATTATGGCAACTAGATTGTCCTATTGATTAGCTCCTGCAAGGGTGTAAGCGACTTTGTTGGATTCTCCTGCTCCCAAAGTTAAAAGAACATCCGATTCCTTCAAAATACTTGTCAGGTAAGCCTCAATTTCTGCAAAATCTTTGAATGTTTTGGCGATTCCACCTTCTTTTTGTATTTCTGTTGCCAAGATTTCCGATGAGATGGACGGGTCATGAGCTTCGCGGGCTGGGTAAATAGGAGGAATGAGTACTTCCATCCCTTCCCTTGCAAGCGAGCGAGCAAAGTCATGAAGGAGAAGCTTGGTTCGTGAGTAGAGGTGAGGATGGAAGACGACGTATATCTTTTTAGGACCAAATGCTTCTCGAGCAGTCGAAAGGACTGCTTCTATCTCTGTGGGATGATGTCCGTAATCGTCGTATATGAGAGCACCAACTGAGGACTTGCCAATATACTCAAATCGTCTCCATGTTCCTGCAAATGACATCAGTGCATCCTCAATTTCTTTCCTATGTAGTCCAAGATGTCGACCAACAGCAAATGCACATGCGGCATTTTCACGATTGTAAGCACCAGGGACAAGGAGACTAGGAATGTCTGCAAGATTGTGAGCATAATTTACTACCTCCGTTTGTACTCCCTCTATCACATCTTTCACATACGGCGCGTCAGGATTGCAAATGATAACGCCGTCAGCTAGCACCTTCATCGCAAGCTCGTGGAATGCGTCCTTTATATCGTCTATGTCTTTGTAATAGTCGAGATGGTCTTCGTCGATATTCGTTATGACCAAAACTTTGGGTGAGAGATTGAGGAAGCTCCGACGGTATTCGTCAGCCTCAACGATAAAGTAGTCGCTGTCACCGGCAAGAAAATTGCTCCCGACATCTTTCATGATAGAGCCTACTATCGTTGTCGGGTGAAGCCCGCACCGCTTCATCATATGCGAGACCATAGCAGTCGTTGTTGTCTTGCCATGCATGCCTGAGATCGCGATCGTGTATTTGTCCTCGGAGATCATCTTTAAGACTTGCGGGTACGAGAGAAGTGGAATTCCCTTCGCTTTCACTTCCTCGAGTATATGCGCATCTGCGACCTCGAGCGCACGAGTATGGACAACGAGTTCAGTTCCGACTGGTACATCGCTCGAATTGGGTCCAACTGCAACAGAAATCCCTTCTTTTCGAAGCGCCTCTACTATTTCTGATTCTCCCGCATCGAGCCCACTCACTTCCTTCCCCTCTGCTTTCATCATCCGCGCGATCGCTGAAACCCCGATACCGCCGATACCGAGTATGTATACTTTTTTTATTTTTTTTAAATTTATTTTCATTTTTTATGTCTATTACGAAAACAAAAATTCTAATTTCTAACGTTTGAGAGCTAGTTGAGTAATTATCTTCACAAACTCATCATTTCGTTGATACTCGTTGGTGTATTGTCCAAAAGAGGAGAAGGCTGGGGAAAAAAGAATCGTATCGCCTTTTTTTGCTTCCCTTATCGCAAGAGTGACTGCTTCTTTGAGATCACGGACCAAAAGTACATTGTTCTGGAAATACCCTTCGTCTAAATAGCGATGGGTACCAGTACCCGGCAGGAAATAAACACGCTTGGTGTATTTCTTGATAGCTTGCGACAAACCTTTGAGTGGAATGTTTTTGTCATTGCCTCCCGCGATAAGAATAATGAATTTGCTTTGGACTTTTGACTTTTGACTTTTGATTGAGCAAGTCTTTAGGCCTGCGCTTGTTGCTTCAGGGGTAGTGGCGTTGTTGTCATTGTATATTTTGACCCCCTTTACTTCACCCAAAAGCTCCATGCGCCCTTCGAGGCCTTTAAATGTCATGAGAGATTTTTTGATATCTTTTGTTGAAAGACCAAGGATCTTACCGACCTCAAATGCACAAGCAAGGTTTTCTATCTGGTGTTCGCCGATGACCTGGAGCTTTATATCTTTGAGATTTTCCTTCCGTGCAACTATGAGACTGGCTTTGATATCTTTTGCCTTGATATATTTTTGCATTCCTGGGCGAATGATCAGCGTCTCACCACGTTTTTGATAACGAAAAATATTTGCCTTATCTGCAAAATATACCTTCATAGCTGTGGGAGTGGTTCGATTAATCGAACCATAATAATTCATATGATCCTCCATAAATGAAGTGAAGACAGAAATATGAGGTGAGAGTTTCTCGTCGCCAAATCCTTGGCATTGCCAAGAGTCGAGTTCGAGCACCACAATATCACCCTCTTCCACTTTTTTCAAAAGCGGAAGTGTCGCCATGCCACGGAGATTGCCTCCGACGTAGACCTTGGCTTTCAATTTCTTTTCATTACCTTTCAACATATGATAGATCGCAGAAGTCGTCATAGACTTGCCCCGTGTTCCGGTCACCCCGACGATGCGAACACCTTGTGCGATTCTTGCGAAGAGTGATGCGTCCATAGCTATCTCGATCCCCTGTCTTTTTGCATGCTTGATATAGACAGAATCTAATGGCACACCTCCGGCTTTGACCACCATATCGACGTTTTCAAAATCCTTGAGATTGTGCTTGCCGAGCACATAGCGGATATTTTTGTATTTCTTGAGCCTTGCAAGCGATGGTGCCAATTCTTTTTTGGTCTTCGTATCAGTCACCGTGAGTCGTGCTCCCTGTTGCGCCAAGAATTCAGTCACCTGTATTCCGCGTCCCAAAAGCCCGAGCCCCATCACGGTGATCTTTTTGTCTTTGAAATATTTTTGATATTCCGATTGTTTCATATGTCGAATGCCCTTTTTAGTTCTTCCACATCAGAAAAATGATGCTTTTCTCCGTCCACTTCTTGATAATCTTCGTGCCCTTTGCCTGCGACGAGCACGATATCGCCTGACTCTGCCAAGGCGACAGCTTTTGTGATTGCATCTCTGCGGTCACTTTCGCGCGCCCATGTCTCATCTTCTGGCAATTCCGCTATCATCATATCAATTATTTTCTCAGGATTTTCACTGCGCGGGTTATCTGATGTATAAAAACAATAGTCAGAGAGAGAATGAGCGATTTTACCCATGGGAGAGCGCTTCGAAGGATCACGGTCGCCACCACATCCGACAACAGATATTATTTTCATTTTGCCTACTTCACGGAGCGTCGTGAGCACGTTTTCGAGTGCGTCAGGTGTATGTGCGTAGTCGACAACACCAAAAACACCATTTGCGGATTCTACAAATTCCACCCTTCCTCGTGGAGGCAAAAGCTTCGCAAGTCCGCTTCGTATTTCATCTTCTGGAATATCCAAAAGCAATAGCGCGCCATATATAGCGAGTGTATTGTACGCATTGAATGCACCGATAAGTGGTACGTGAAGCGGAGAGTTGTTGATTGTCATGTCCAAACCTTCGAGCGTGCTCGAAATTATCTCACCTTTGAAATCTGCTTCGTCGTGAAGTGAATAAAGATACTTTTTCGCCAGAGCATGTTTCAACATCCATTCCCCTTGCTTGTCGTCGCGATTGGAGATCGCAAAGGCATGTGCTGGAAGTTCGTCAAAAAATTGCTTTTTCACTCGAGCGTATTCTTCAAATGTTTTATGGTAATCCAAATGATCGTGCGTGATATTGGTGAAAATCCCGCCTTTGAAGTGTAGAGCGCTCACACGCCTCTGATCTATGGCATGAGAAGATACTTCCATGAACGCGTATTTCGCCCCGTTTGAAACTCCCTCATGAAGTATACGCGAGATATCGTAGGGATCTGGTGTTGTCTGCGACGCAGACAACACATTGTCATCTATCTTGTTCTCTACTGTCGAGAGGAGAACTGCGCTCTCTCCGCGAGCTCGGAAAAATGAATGCAGGAGTGTCGCTGTGGTCGTCTTGCCATTGGTTCCCGTCACACCAACAAGCTTGAGTTTGCGCGATGGATAATCAAAGAAAGCCTCTGACATTTTTGCGATCGCATCATACGCATTTCCAACTTTGATATACGTAATATTTTCCACTGGATCATCAATATGTTCGCAAACTATTGCATGAGCTCCACGCGCTATCACGTCGTGAATATAGGAGTGCCCGTCAAAGGTATTGCCTTTGATTGCGACAAAACATCCTTCCGCCTCGATCTTTCCTCGTGTATCATACGAAATGCCACTTATCGGAATATCAAGATTCCCAACAACCTCGAGTATGGGAATATCTTTTGTTATTTCTTTAAGAGTTTTCACCATGGCATTTTTTGAATTTTTTGCCGCTTCCGCATGGACATAGGTCGTTTCGACCCACGCCACCATATTCGCCTTTTGGCTGTGCATCAGGTTTTGCGCCACTTTCAGTATTTGCGCCAAATTGCCCAACAGATTCGTGTATTTCTACAGTCCTTTTCTCTTCAACAACTTCAGGCATCTGAGCTGTCGTTTGGATTTGCATGACATCAATGAGATCAATGGACTGAGTTTTGAACTGCATTTCCATATCGCGAAACATCTTGAGCCCTTCCTTCTGATACTCTATCAATGGATCGCGTTGTCCATATGCGCGGAGATTGACTGATGAGCGCATATAATCCATCGATTCCAAATGCTCTATCCAGAGAAGGTCGTTTACATGAAGAGCAATTCTACGTACAGTCTCCAAAAATGTTGTTTCGGGAATTTCTTTTTCTTTCTTTCCGATAATCTCTCGCGATTCATTGCCGAGGGATTTGAATTCTTCGATAAGCGCTTTGATGCCGTCTTTGTCACTTGCGAGCAATTTGCGTCGACGAGAATAAATGACTTCACGCTGTGTATTTAATATGTTGTCGTATTCAAGTGTGTGTTTGCGGGCATCAAAATGGAATCCTTCGATTTTAGATTGAGCACTTTTGATACCGCTTGTGATAAGACCATTTTTGATTGGCTCATCTTCTGGTATACCAAACTTGCCCATCATTTTCTTGATGCGTTCACTTCCGAAAACTCTCATGAGGTCGTCATCAAGAGAGACAAAAAACTGCGTCTCACCCGGATCACCTTGTCGTCCTGCACGTCCACGAAGCTGGTCATCGATACGTCGTGCTTCGTGTCGTTCGGTACCCAAGACATATAGACCGCCGAGGCCTTTGACAGTTGCATATTCTTCATCATTCGAAACAGCGCCACCGAGTTTGATGTCGATACCACGGCCTGCCATGTTTGTCGCAATCGTTACCGCACCCCTGAGACCAGCATTTGCAATTATCTCTCCTTCCTGTTCATGGTTCTTTGCGTTCAAGATAGTGTGTGGAACACCTTCGCTTTTGAGATATGCAGAGAGGAGCTCGTTGCGTTCGATAGAGATTGTACCTATCAATACAGGCTGTCCCTTTTCGTGCAATTCTTTGACTTTGCGAGAAATCGCCTTCCATTTACCCTTCTCTGTTTGGAATATCAAATCATCGTGATCGTCGCGAGCAGTTGTACGATGTGTCGGCACAGCGATAACATCCAGTTTGTAGACACTATAGAATTCTTCTTTAGAAGTTTTCGCCGTACCTGTCATACCTGAGAGCTTCTCGTAAAATCTGAAAAAGTTTTGGTAGGTAATCGAGGCTGCGGTCCTACTTTCTTCCTTTATTTTGATTCCTTCTTTTGCTTCAATCGCTTGATGTAATCCTTCGCTCCAGCGTCGTCCTGGCTGGAGGCGTCCTGTGAATTGATCAACAATGATTGCTTCATCGTCTTTGATGACGTACTCCTTGTCGCGGAAGAACAAAGCTTGTGCTCGGACAGCAGTTTCGAGGTGATGAACATACTTTATCCCCTTTTCAGAATAAATCTCATTAATACCCAAAAGACCTTCTGCTCGAGTAATACCAGCATCAGTCATACTTATTGCGCGTTGCTTTTCATCAACGACAAAATCAACATCTTTGACAAGAGTGCGAGCAATTACTGCAAACTGCTTATAGAATTCATCGGAGTCGCCAGACGGCATTGAGATGATAAGAGGTGTTCGTGCTTCGTCTATCAAAATAGAGTCTATCTCGTCCACGACAGCAAAACGGTGTCCACGCTGAACGACGCGATCTATTGTGGAAGCAATATTGTCACGGAGATAGTCAAAGCCAAATTCGCTATTTGTTCCGTAAGTGATGTCTGCAAGATATGCATCTTTTCGAGAACTTGGACGCAGAAATTCATGCAGAACTTTGAACGAGCCCGTCTCATCACGCTCTTTGTCCTCCTCTTTCGTTATATGCGTCGCATCGTATAAGTATGATTGATTCTGAGAATTGAGAACTCCAACAGAAAGTCCTAGGAAATTGTAAATCTGCCCCATCCATGTTGCGTCACGACGTGAGAGATAATCGTTGACCGTAATCACGTGGACGCCTTTCTCTGTAAGTGCGTTCAGATATGCTGGCAATGTAGCGACGAGTGTCTTTCCTTCACCAGTACGCATTTCTGCGATATTGCCTGCATGGAGCGCCATGCCTCCGATAAGTTGTACATCGTAGTGACGTTGTCCCAGTGTTCGCTTCGTAGCCTCACGAACAAGCGCAAATGCTTGTGGCAAAACTGTATCAATTTTTTCTCCCGCAACGAGTCGTGCTTTCAGTTCTGCAGTTTCCTTAGGAAAATCACTGTCTGCGAGCTTCGAAACCGCATCCTCGAGTGCGTTTATTTTTTGGACTGTTTTATTTGCTTTCGAAACAAATGTATCGCTTTCGTCACCGAAAATCTTCTTTAAAAATGGCATAACTAGTGGATTTTAGCATAAAATGGGGGGTTTTTCCATATCCGAAATGTATGAATCTTTGTGTACCATCGTGGGCATAAAACCCGGAAGCTGAGCTCGGCAATATATATTATATTAGTGCGAGTTTACGTTTTGCCTGAGGTGTCACCATCATAAAAGCAAAATCCCCCGGATAGGGGGAGGAATTTGCTTAAGTGGGAAAGAATGAGCTTATCGCTTCTTCTTTGTTGACTTCTTCTTTGCTGCTACCTTTTTCTTTGGAGCTACCTTTTTCTTTGCTACCTTTTTCTTTGCTGCCATAAAAATATTTTTTACTAAATTGTAATAACTGCAGTGAGCGACCTTTAAAAGATTAAAATAACTTTTTAAAAAATATCACTGCGTCTATGTATTAATTATCATACACATTCACATCCTTCGCAATAGATATTTGCGCAAACTGTGGATAACTTTCCAAAATTATTTTTCACAAAATATTATTTTATTAGCATCCCATACTTGATTAGTAAGAATAATTTTTGCAAACATGAGTTTATACAAATGAAAATGTCAGCATGTTACATTTGTCATTCTGATTTTTGTGACGAATATAAATAAAAGAACCTCGCTTTCGCGAAGTTCTTTTTGGCGCCCTGCTGTAGAGATATGTAGGTGATGGCGAAACTCCAACACAATTGCCTATGTGAGTGCGATCACCTACAAGCTATACAGCAGATCGCACTTATCTGATTATACACGAAAATACAAAACCGTGCTTTTGTAACACAAAAGCCCCCTTGCGGGGGCTTTGCGAGGCAATTGTTTTTAATAATTATTGAAGCTCTATACTCACAAACAGAGTATAGCAGATATCGTTTAAAATGTCAAATTTTGGTCTTTTCTCAAGAGAAAACACCTCCGTTTGCACGGAGGTGTTTTCATGTTTTTGCTGTACCAATAAGCCGAATTCTGTTCCGCCAGCTGGCGGATTGCCAACCAGCATTGATAACCATTTATCTAGGTCTTCGATTGCTCGAAAACTCAAGCGACTCAAACTCTGATTACTCAGAGAATACGGTCTTGCACAAAGGTAAGGATTTTGCCGTTTCATCCACATGTTTCCATGCGACAACTCCTTACGGAGCCCTAGCCTTTAGGCGTTGGCGTTTCTGCTCGCACCTCTTGGATTACTCCAGACGGGCGTTACCCGCTACCGTGCTCCTTCCGTCCGCAATTGTGCATACCACGCTAGTTTTCTCACTTGGCAGCAAAGAAAAAGGCAGCATGCACAATAGCGGAAAGAAGGTTGTGTTCGGACTTTCCTCACCACGATAGACGTGGCGCGGTTATCCAATACAGCAGGCACGATTATACACTTTTTGGCACTTTATGCAAAACACCCTTCCGGGGTGTTTTTTTGATTCCTATTTTCTGTTCACAATACCGTATTTAATTTCGCTGAGCCTTGCGAGCGCGACTGGAGAGAATACGAGAAAATACGTTGACGTGCAGTGAAATTCTTTATTCCGCCATCGGAGTTTCCGTACTCTTTTTCTTTTCTTGTGAGTGCCCTGTTGCATCTACTTCGTAACTCGTGTTTTGTGCTTCGAAGAAGTTGACTAATTCGTATACGTCGTTTGCGGTGGTCATCCATTTTGCAGGATTTGTCGCATTGTAGTGTGGGAGAAGTCCGAGCTCTTCCAAACGACGATCAGCAATGTACATAACATATTGGTTCACATAGTCTGCGTTCAATCCCAAAATTCCAGTTGGAAAAAGATCCTTGTTGTAAGCGACCTCGAGATTGACTCCTTCGATGATAATGTCACGAATTTCATTTGCGAACTCTTCAGTCAAAAGTTCGGGATTTTCTTCGAGTGCATGCTGAATCACATTGATACCAAATTTGAGATGGAGCGACTCATCACGAACAACCCAATTGATCATCGAACCAAAATTGCGAAGCTTGTTTCTCTGGCGAAATGATAGCGCAACCATAAATCCCGTGTAGAACCAGACACCTTCCATAACAATATTTGTCGCCACCAGATTTCTGACAAAATCTTTCTTGCCTTCTGGAGTTGAAATATCCAAATCATCTTCAGTCATTCTCTTCAGGTATTTGTTTATGAAACCTTCCTTGGCAAACATGGACGGAGTATCTATGTGTATGTTGTATATTGTGTCACGGTCAAAGGGGAATGTCTCGAGAACATACTCGAAAGCAACGCAGTGATTTGCTTCTTCCCACATTTGCTTTGCAAGATAGAGGTGGCATTCTGGAGACTTGAGATATGGATAGACACCGAGAGCAAGAGACCTGTTCACGATGAGTTCGGCAGGATTGAAGAATGCCATCAAAAATTTGACTGCATGACGTTCGTCTTCTGTCATGTCCCGCCAGTCATTGAGATCTTCTCCGAGAGGAATCTCGTGCGGAAACCAAGTATTTCTAACAGCCTGATTATAAAGTTCATAAGCCCATTTGTAGTGCATGGGATGAAGATTCATGTCCTCTGGGGACGCTTTGCCAAGTATCATAAGATAATTAAGAATTAATAGTTAATAATGATTAATGAAACGCAGAAATTGTTTGATAATTGTTAATTGCTCATGTAAGAAATTTGCTCTGCAAATTTCTTACTGGCATCCTTCACAGATATGCGCGTCGGCCGGATCTTCTGGAGCATGGACTACAAATTGCTGTTGTTTCGTTTCGTTAGCAATAACAGACGTTGAAAGCGGAAGTGGTGCTTGGTCACTCGATATGGCAAGCTCTACGGGGACTTCACTGATAACTTGGCTCGCTACAGCCGGAATACTCCTCTCACGAAGCGATGCAAATCCCTTTCGTCCCATCATCTCGCTTTTGTTAATCTTCAAATTCGATTGTTCTGCAGAATGGCGAGGCTTCATGTGTAGGTAGTACGTACTCTTCAATCCCCTGTCCCATGCTGCCTGATAAATATTCATCACAGTATCTATGTCGCGTGTCTCGAGATACATGTTGCGAGAGATAGCCTGATCAACCCACTTTTGTGCGCGAGCAGCAACTTCGATAAATGCAAACGGATCAATAGCAAATGATGTTTTGTAGATGCGCTTGATCTCATCAGGAATGTCGTCGATCGGTTCGAGATCGCCGTAATGCTTGATGATATCATCACGCACTTTTTCCCAGACACCAGCCTTTTTCAAATCACTGACCATGTTTGGATTGACCTCGAGATACTTACCAGAAATTTTGTTGCGGGAAAACATCTGAGCAAAACGTGGATCTATGCCCGGAGATGTACCAGCAACAAGTCCAATGTTCGCATTCGGTGCAATAGCCATGACGGTCGCATTACGTACCCCCTTCTTCACTTTCGCACGCAAACTATTCCAATCCAAAGATAGAGAGATGCTTGCGACTGATTCCTTCTTGAGCGAAAGGGGTACTCCGCGTTCTTCTTCTAGGCGACTGAGCGTGTCTATAGGCACAAGACCTTTTGACCAACCAGAGCCTGGAAAATTTTTGTAGCTTCCACGCTCTTCTGCCAATCGAGCACTTTCGTCTATCGCCATATAGCTTATGAATTCAAATACTTTGTCTGTGAAATCGAATGCGTCCATGTCTTCGTATGACATACCGAGTTGTTCGATAGTATCAGCAAATCCCATGAGACCGAGGCCAACAGCGCGGTTGTCGTTGTCCGCCTTTCGCGCTTCAGGAATCGGAAGCATGTTGATATCTACGAGGTTGTCGAGCTGGCGGATAGATAGTCGCACTGAGTCTTCGAGACGATGCCAGTCAACTTGCCCACCGACGACGTGGCGTGCGAGATTGATAGAGATCAAATTACAAACTGCGACATTGTCGCGATCCTGAGGGAGAGTGATTTCTGTACAAAGGTTGGACGAATGGATAGTGCCTGTGTTGTTGTTGAGAGCGCGGACATTGATCGTATCTTTCCATGTGAGCCATGGGTGAGATGTTGTCTCGAGAGACACTAAAATGTTTTTGTATTGTTGACGTGCAGGCATTTTGTCCCAAAGTTTTATTTTGCCTTGCTTCGCGAGTTCAACATATTCACAATATCGTTTTGCAAACTCTATACCGTAGAGCTCCGGAAGATCTTTTACTTCGTTAGGATCAAATAGATACCAGTCCTCACCTTTGACCACACGACGCATGAATTCATCAGAAAGGTAGACAGCAGTGTTGGCAGTTCGCGTGCGACGATAGTCATCTCCTGCGTTTTGTTTGAGATCGATAAAATCCTGGAAATCTAGGTGCCAGTTTTCCATGTAGAAGCAAAGTGCTCCCTTCTTTTTGCCACCACGCTGTACTGCACGGATAGCCGAGTCGATGATGTGCATGAAAGGAATCGGGCCAGAGGACACAGTGTTGGAAGATTTGAGCAGAGATCCTGACGCGCGAAGTTTGGTCACCGAAAGTCCGATACCTCCTGTGGCCTTCGAAAGAAGGAGGACGTCTGATACAGTTTTGCCAATGTGCTCCATATCATCATGCATTTCCATTAAAAAACAGTTCGAGAGTTTTGGCGACGGTGTACCTGCGCCCAAGTTGGTTGAGCCAGCAGAAAGATACTCGAGTGTCGACATCTTGTTATAAAACTTCTTCGCCCACTCTGTCGGTTTCTCTTCGGTCAAAGAAAGTCCCATCGCTATACGCATCCACAAAAACTGAGGTGTCTCTACAGTCTTCCTGTCACCACCCTTCAACATATAGCGATCTGCCATAGTAGAAACGCCTGAGTATTTGTAGAGCTCATCTCTCTCCGGCTCAAGTGCGCTGGCGAGTTCATCTAGGTCAAAAAGTGTTCCCAATCTCTCATCGAGGAGAGCCTTTTCGATAGAATCAAGGATATATCCTTTGAAATGTGCCCTGTGAAGCTCTTTGAAATCAGCTGTGTCTGCGTCGAAGTCTCCGAGCACCCTCTTGTATATAGTCTTCAAGAATAGCCGTGTCGCTGCCTTGTCGAATTCGGTATCAAGTTGTGCGTTTTGGAGAGCAGCATTTATGGTCGCTTGGTCCATCTCCTCTGTTGTGATGCCATCGTAGAGCGTCAAACGGGTTTCTGTAGCAATCTGTGTAACCTTGCCTATCGGATCAGTGAGTCCTGCGCATGCGAGCTCGATCGAGCGGTTGATGCGGTCAGCGTTGAACGGCTCTCGTGTGCCGTCGCGCTTGGTGATAGAGATGTTCATGACCATAAAGTTTTCTGATAAATTAATCTAATAATTTGAATTTGCTAATTTGTTTGGATACATATTGTATAAAATTTCCTGCAAGTATCCTAGAAAAAATGAAGCGGAAACTAATGTAAGCAAAACACTTTGGGAGTTGTAAAGAGCTCTGCCAAACGAGCGTCCACCAGCAACGTTGTGTGGAGAAATGTCGGAGAAAATTTTCGCAGGCTCGGCGCGAGATTGTCAGAAAATTTTACGACGTTTTGAATGTGGAAAAGTCTTGAAATCGGGCAATGCGACCGGCTAAAACAACAAAAAAACCCTTACAAATATTGATCATTTGCAAGGGCGCCTTCCTCAGACACTGAGGTGTTTCAGTTTCTTGAATATTCACTACTTCTTTCCTAGCTTTCCTGTCAAAACAAGTGCCTGAAAGTCATACTCATCAGTATTATCCGAAGCTATTCGCCAGTTTTCAATAAATTCCTGACAGACATCATCCACGATCTGGTTTGTTTTCAAATCAGAGGCTGTTTGCAGAAAATCAAGAGAAATTTCTTCACCATATACAGTGTAATTATTCCTAAAATCGGAAAAATATCCGGGATAATCTTCGAAGAATGGATACAGATAATCTACATCATCACCAGGAACGCTTAAGAATGTGTCTCCATCAGCATCGGGGTTATCAACACGCCAGTCGTGATATTTATCTGCAATTGTTCCATTTGCATCACTGCTGGACTCTGAAACCGAATTCTTGAAATTTGTTCTGATGTCATCCTGATACCCACCACTGTAATTTACTCTGTATGTATAATACGCATCAACGAAGTCATACTCAACATAGGAAAGTTCCTGAGCGCTTGTCCACACTGGTATCGCTTCTTCAACAACATCTTCAACATCTTTTTTGAAAAGATCGCATGAAGTTAAGAAAAATAAAGGCAGAATTGCTGCCAGAAGATAGGTTTTTTTCATTTTTAATTTTTTTTTTTTTAAAAAATTGTTTCTTTGTTATTGTGACACTACCACGCTCCGATGTCGTTGTCAATTAACAATAAAAAATCATTTTTCATACTTTCGAAATAAGGAGCTGGTGTTCCTTATTTCGAAAGAATACCGAAACTTGTTTATCAAATTCGTGAGGTGAATAACAAAAAGACACCTGCTTTGGACGGGTGTCTTTTTGTTCATTCATTGTTTGAAACCAGTTATAGTTTTCGAAATTAGTGATTGTTGATTCACAAGATTGCGCAAATGCACTTTCTTATGTTTCGTTCTGTAACATTGCTCCATCCCAATATTTAGGTCTTCGTCTTTCCGAAGTGCCATATGGGTTTGAAAGATCCCATCAACTTTATTATCTTGCGATAACCGACCAAGGAATTCGTTCTTAAAAAAGAGACGAAATATTTTTCTCATTTGAGTTAATCCACGAACAGCTTCCGCTACCCGTGCCTTGTTACGACTTAGTCCCTGTCACCGAGCTTACCGTAGTCCCACAAATGTGAGCTTTCGGGTACTCCCGGCTCCCTTGACTTGACGGGCGGTGAGTACAAGACTTGAGAACGTATTCACCGCGGTTTGATGACCCGCGATTACTAGCGATTCCAACTTCATGGAGTCGAGTTTCAGACTCCAATCCGAACTGGGGCTATGTTTGACGATTTGCTCCGGATCGCTCCATTGCTTCGCGTTGTCATAGCCATTGTATTGCGTGTGCAGCCCAGGATATCAAAGGGCCATGCGGATCTGGCGTCATCCTCTCCTTCCTCCCCGCACTTTATTCACAAGCAAATTTATTTTGCTTATGCGCAAAGTGCGAGGCAGTCTCGCGTGACACTTGTAACACACGACGAGGGTTGCGCTCGTTTCCCCACTTAAGGGAACAACTCAAGCCACGAGCTGACGACGACCATGCAGCACCTGCCTAACAGTCTTGCGAGGGCCAATGTTTCTAAAGGCTTACAGTTAGGTTTCAAATCCTGGTGAGGTTCTACGTTTACCGACGAATTAAGCCACACAATCCACCGCTTGTGCAAGTCCCCGTCTATTCCTTTGAGTTTTAATCTTGCGATCGTACTTCCCAGGCGCTTCTCTTAACGCGTTAGCTTTGCCTCTCAGAGGGTCGATACTCCGAAAAGCCAGAGAAGATCGTTTAGGGCATGGACTACTGGGGTATCTAATCCCATTCGCTACCCATGCTTTCGTGTTTGAGCGTCAGATATGCGCTCGTGTACTGCTTTCGCTTTTGGTGTTCCCCATAATATCAACGGATTTCACCCCTACACTATGAGTTCCGTACACGCCTCGCATCCTCTAGTCGTACCGTTTCTACTCGTTTTCCGAGGTTAAGCCCCGGGCTTTACGAATAGACTAATACAACCGCCGACACACCCTTTACGCCCAATAATTCCGGATAACGCTCGAGGCTCTCGTATTACCGCTCCTGCTGGCACGAGATTGGGAGCCCCTTATTCATGAGGTACCGTCAATATACTTCTTCCCTCATAAAAGATGTTTACGACCCAAGGGTCTTCATCCATCACGCGGCGTCGCTCCATCAGACTTTCGTCCATTGTGGAAGGTTCTTGACTGCAGCCACCCGTAGGTGTATGGGCCGTGTCTCAGTCCCATCGGTGGGGGTCAGCCTCTCAGCTCCCCTAAGCGTCATAGCCTTGGTAGTCTTTTACACTACCAACTAGCTGATACTCCGCAGGCCTTTCCCAAAGCGATAAATCTTTACTCTTGCGAGACCATCGCGTATTAGTCCACCTTTCGATGAATTATTCGCGACTTTGGGGGAAGTTCCTACGTGTTACTACCTCGTTCGCCACTAATCTGCGAACCTAATCCACCACTTGATTCCTCTTGTATTGCTACTCAAAGTTTCTCATAGTTTCATAGGACAGATTCGTTCGACTTGCATGCCTTAACCACGCCGCCAGCGTTCATCCTGAGCTAGGATCAAACTCTACTTTAAAAACAGGTAGACTCAAGGTCTACTGTTTACAGAACGAAACAGAAGAAAATGTATTTCTCTCTGCTCCGTTTTTACTACTCAAAAAAACGTTTGGTGTTTTTATTCTTGCACTAATTCTAGTTAACGTATAACTGGTTTCAATTAAAATGACAATGAATGAAATAGCACCCACCACTACGGATAGATGCGAGGCAAAGTATAGACGAAAGCCTTTGGGAAGTCAAGGGTTTCTCTGCGGTATAAAAATAGCCCTTATTCGTTGCAAAATAAGGGCCTTTTGAAATTAAAACTTCTTAAGTAGCTGTGGGTACATGAGCGGTCAGATTTTGTAATGCCAGACGCATCGCTGGCCCATCGCAGAGTTGCTTCATCGCACCCTGATGCCACTTTGCCGAATACCATTTTTTGACATGGACAGCATGTGAAGAAACGCAAATGATTTCTCCACAATCAATTCCCTTACCCTCTTCAATGTAATGCACTGTCGATCGAAGCGCTTCCTGTCCTGAGTCTATTGCTACTTTCACTGCATGACGACCAGTAAAGCGTGGTCTGCCGTCTTGTTCGATTGTCAAATCAGCGGGATGTACATTGATTATCTTTTTTGGAAACTGACGAAGAAAAGAATCCGGCACAATCAACATGAATCCTGAACAAATGATCAAGTCAGGTTCGTATTTTGCAATGCATTGATGTACAACTGCAAAATATTCTTCCCGCATCCTCCCGTCTTTCAGTGTTGCATTCTTCCACTTACAAAAAGTTTGCAAGGAAAAAATCTCACATTGGAAATCTTTTGGCGCAAGTTCATTAAAAAATTCTATGGCTGTCGCATCTTCGTTGTCGGTAAATGCACCGATAATTTCATATGTGAGATCACAATTTTTGTCATGATCTACGAGATATCTGACTGCGCTTGCTGAGCCAGAAAAGAGCACGAAGACTCTCAATTTTTTGGGTTGCTGTAATAGTGTCATTGTCTTAAATTTAAAAGTTCTTGAAAAGTATACGCTTATTGGGAGGTTTGTAAATCCGGTAGTGAGACTCGGCAAAGCGTGACCGCGTTCGCAAAGCGAATATTGCCAAGCCCTACTACCAGATAAATAAAAAAGCTGGACACATAATGCCCAGCTTTACATTTATCTGTTTGTTTGAATTTGGTTCAGCGCCCAGTTTACCCTTCCTTCGATAACCAATGGTTCATCAATACTTGAATCGAACCATTCTCGAGGAGCAATTTTACCAGTAATTATCTCGTACAATTCCTGATATCGTTCAACCACACGGTGAACAAAATGCTTCATATCTGGCACCTTTTGATCCTGCAGACCATTGAAACCATTGTCCATCAGCCATTCCCTGACAAATTCTTTTGAGAGTTGTCGTTGAGGTTCCCCGTTCTCCTGGCACTCTCTATATCCATCTGCATAGAAGTAGCGGGACGAATCTGGTGTATGGACTTCATCAATAAGCATGATTTCATTTTTGTATTTTCCAAATTCATATTTGGTATCGACTAAAATGAGTCCTCGCTCCTTGGCCGTCTCTGTTCCCTTTTTGAAAAGGTTCAATGTGTAGAGCTCGAGCAGTTCGTACTCCGCAAGTGTTGCCAATCGGGCACGAAGTATTTCTTCTTTGGAAATATCTTCATCATGCCCAACCAGTGCTTTGGTTGTCGGAGTAATGATCGGCATGGGAAATTTATCATTTTCTTTCATCCCTTCTGGCATCGACACCCCGCAAATCATTTGCTTTCCTTCTTTGTACTCACGCCATGCGTGGCCCGAGAGATACCCACGTATCACCATTTCGATTTTGAACGGAACGCAATTGTGGCCGATCGAGACACGTGGATGCGGTGAAGATATAAGCCAGTTCGGACAAATATCTTTTGTCTCAAGAAGAAAATGTTCAGCTATCTTGTTCAAAATTATTCCCTTTACGGGAATCATTTCTGGCAAGATAACATCGAAAGCGGAAATACGATCCGTGGCAATGATGACGATATACCCATCTTTCGTTGCGTATACTTCACGAACTTTGCCGTGATACGGTTCACCTGTCGAACCAAAAATATTCAGGTTGCTAAACTGACCCTTTCTCTTTTGCATTTTTGTTTTTTGCCATCTTACTCCTTCCTGAGAAATATGCAAACAGCCACGTCAGACGTGGCTGTTTGATAGGACACCATATTACTTGCTTGACGGTATCTGTTTATTCAAACTTAAACCCAAGCTGAAGAGCTCTATTCTTGATGGCGGCCTTATACTTCTCAGAACCATTGATATTCTTGAGTCTCATGATTCCATCTCTATCTGCAGTATATGTATTTTTTCCTTCTGTGCCATTCACAAGGGAGCGCTCGTATTCTGCACCGGAAATTTGTTGTCCCTCTTGAGCAATAGCAGTTAGTTTTTCTTGATTACTTCGTACACTAAACTCTTTTGCATCTTTTTGATAATTTAGATATGCATTAAATCGTTCTTCTTTGTAATCCCCATCATCATCTATCGCTTCAAGGATTGCGATTTTTTGTGCTATGTCTGGATGTCTGATGTGATTGTCTGGAAATTTTTCTTTCGATTCTACATTCTCACCTTCTTGTGCCGAAAGAAGTCCTGCTGTTGCAACCGCCTTTTCGTTGACATTTTCATTCTCACCATCGACGAGTTCTGCATTTTCGAATCCTATTTCATCCTCACCACCTTCTTCCCTCTGCTTTCCATACACACTCTCAGGAGCTTGCTGTCCAGGGTTACTGTTTGTAGAACTTTCTGCGCTCGTGGAAATATTTTCTCCTGTCGCACGATTCGGAGCTTCTGTCGTCGCACTCCATCTATTGTCTACACCAGTTCGATCTCTCATTTGTGTTGCGGATTCACCAAGATTGCCTGATTGTGCACGTTCAGGTGCGACTTGGTTGGGCGACTGCCAATTGTTATCTTGAAATGTCGACTCAGCTGATGCCTTGGTTGGAACATCTTCAGGTTTTTTCTTTTCATCCATCGTTTGTGTCTTCGTATCAGGTTCTTTTTCAAATGGTTGCGTTTGAGTCATCGCTTTTGAGTTTTCGAGAGCATTCGAAAAAGCCTCGAGACGGTCAGAAGCAATTTTCTTGGATTCACCGCTCTCTGCATCGCGAAGCTGAAGTCCTTCCTCATTCATACTGCCAATAATCCATATCCTGTTGTCTATTTTTATTTTCTTACCTTCTCGAATGCCAAATTCTGTTTCCAGCTTTTTTACATACTTTTTATTCGTGATCATCTCCATTGCAAACTTGAGAAGTTTGTACCATGTCGGCACGGTATCTTTGCCTTCATATTTTTCCTTACCATAGGCGAAATAAAGTTTCATTTTTTCTGGATTCTCTTCTGCAAGCTTTTCGAAGATGCGTATACCTGCATGATGCCTTTTGGCTCCAACTGAATTGGTATCGTATTCGTCCTCGTGTCCCCGTACACGCTCCGAGACTCGTGACTGAATCTCTTTGTCTGACCCTGAAATGAGAGGATCGTCCTCTGGATTCTCATACACCTTTTTGGTTTCGTTTACTGCAGTCTCGCTTGTAGTTTCAGGTTTTGCGCGCTCCGTCTCCGCAAGTGCGTCGCGAGGTGTATCACGAGAAATTTCTTTCTCTGGTGAACCGGCAGGTGTGGTGTCGCGTTGTTCATTACGTGCTTCTCCAGTGACATCGTCCATCTCTCGCATTGCTTCAGCTTTCGCTTCCATAATCGCTTGTTCGCTTTCGTTTGTGATTTCCCCCGCCCTTGCAACATCTTCAGGTGCGGAGCCGGGATATTCCTCCATTTTCTTTGACGCTAGTTTGTTTTCTGTGATTGTCTCTTCAGCAGAATGCGCAATATCATCTCGTGCAATCTCAGGATTTCTGCCTGGTTGTTGCTCCGCGATATCTTGCTTTATCTCAGCTTTCGCTTCAGCCTTTGTCATTGTTTCGCCGGTACTCATATATTTTGCCTTATTTCCTTTGTAATAATATCAATACGTCTGTCGTCAATCGATCTTCTGACTTTGCTCAACTCCTCATCTCTTTTCTTCTTGATTGCACGCACTTTTTCTTTGTACCGTGCTTCGATCTCTTTGATTTTTGCGTCAACGCCTGAGTTTGCCATAATGCCTAAAGTATACACCGCGGAAGATTGCTTACGCAATCTTCCGCGAGAGCGTGTATGAAAACGCTCTTATGTAACAATAAAAAAACCG
>Ga0163149_10001404_pt1 | contig 30991 bp, 25 predicted proteins | sample OliLakLV19MP5G1_FD_148604 | JGI IMG/M metagenome (GOLD analysis project Ga0163149, IMG submission 148604) | Freshwater microbial mat bacterial communities from Lake Vanda, McMurdo Dry Valleys, Antarctica - Oligotrophic Lake LV.19.MP5.G1 | ecosystem: Environmental > Aquatic > Freshwater > Lake >... | reverse complement strand
CACTCCGGAACGAACAGACGGCAATGACATTTTCAGTCTTTTCGATCACAATATTGCTTACGAAATCAGATTAAACAGGGCAATGGAGGAGGATATGTTAAGTCAATTTCATTACTACGGGATAACTGATTTAAAAGTAAATAATGAAACAATTGAAACCACAAAAGATTTTAATTTATTAGCAACTAATGAAAGAGTAGATAAAATAATTGAAAAGGCGAAGTTCTATGGAACTGATAACGGAATTACAAGGGGTCTAGCGTTTTGTTCAAGAAATGAAGAAGCTGAAATGTTATCATTAAAGTTTAACGAGCGTGGTTTTAAAACTATTTCATTATCCGGGAATGATTCTGATGAGCATCGTTCAAATGCAATTCAAAAATTAGAATCAAATGATCTCAGTCAAAAATTAGATTATATATTTACTGTTGATATTTTTAATGAAGGGGTAGACATACCCAAAGTCAATCAGATTTTAATGATACGGCCAACTGAATCCGCGATAATCTTTGTTCAACAATTAGGCAGAGGTTTAAGAAAAACAGAGGGTAAAGACTTTCTTACGATTGTCGATTTTATTGGAAATCACAAAAACAATTATTTAATACCAATAGCGCTTTACGGAGACACTTCATACAATAAGGACACCTTAAGAAAATTAATTTCAGAGGGCAGTAGAATGCTACCAGGCTCATCAACAATAAATTTTGATGAAATCTCGAAAGAGAATATTTTCAAATCGATAGACTCGGCCAACATGCATGTTCTGTCAGATTTAAAAAAGGATTATCAACTTCTTAAATACAGATTAGGTCGCATACCAATGATGATGGATTTTATAAAGAGTGAGTCTAGAGATCCATTTCTATTTGCCGAATATTCAAAATCATACTACAATTTTGTAAAAAAAGCAGATGCTGGGTTTAATGAATCATTAGATAAAAGAAGCGCTACACTTTTAGAACTTTTCTCTTTAGAAGTTAATAATTCAAAAAGAATTGAGGAAAGCTTTATTCTTAAAGGTTTAATCGAAAACAAGGAGCTAAATATTTTAACATTACAAAATTTAATATTTCAAAAATATCACTATCAATTCGCTACTGATACTATTGAGTCTTGCATTTTAACAATTAACTTCAATTTTATTCGTAAAAACGAGAGCATCATTTTTCAAGAAAACAACACACTCAAATTATATCCTGAGTTTTTAGAGTTGCTCAAGAATTCTACTTTTAAGGTCTTTTTAACAGATTCGATTAATTTTTCCATTAAAACTTTTGAGAAATCTTTTAATCACTCCTATTATAAAAATGGTTTAGTGCTTTATAATAAGTACAGTCGCAAAGATGTCTGCAGGTTATTAAACTGGGAAAAAGATATTAGCAGTACAGTTTATGGCTACCGAACACACAACAGTGTTACACCTTGTTTCGTGACTTATCATAAATCTGATGATATTGATGACTCTATCAATTATAATGACCATTTTATCAATCCTTCCGTTTTCGCATGGGAGTCAAGATCAAATAGAAAATTAGAAAGTAAAGAAATCCAGAATTTAATTAGCTCTGCACGTATTTTACTATTTGTAAAGAAAGAAGATGGCGAAGGAACTGATTTCTATTATTTAGGAGATGTATCAATAATTCCAGACTCTATACAGCAAAGTACAATGCAAGTTTCAAAAAAGCCAGTTGTGCATTTCAAATTCAAATTGGAACAACCTGTCATTGAAAATTTATATAATTATATCACCGCGACTAGTCAAAAAGTATTACCTGTAAATGCAAAAACAGAAGAGTCGAATTCAACAAGAATTATAGACATAAAATCAAAACATACTATACCTCTATTTGACTTTTATGCTGCGGCAGGTAGTTTTAGTAAACTGCAATCTGAAAAAGACTTTACAGAAATTGAAGTTGAGCAAAAGTATTCTTTAGATGCCGATTATTTTGCTTGCAAAGTAATCGGAGAATCAATGAATAAAAGAATTGCAAATGGTTCAATTTGTCTCTTCAAGAAATACTCAGGGGGTTCTAGAGATGGTAAAATACTGCTAATTGAAAATAGAGATATTCATGATCCTGATTTTAATTCAGCTTTTACAGTCAAAACGTATTCAAGTCAAAAAATAGTTACCGAAGAAGGTTGGAAACATTCTGTCATTGTTTTAAAACCTAATTCTTATGATGAAAGTTTTAAAGATATTATTATCAACGAAGAAAATGGTAAAGAGATGAATGTTGTTGGCGAATTTATTACTGTTTTAAATTGACTCTTTTTTAGCTCTAGATAAAATTCAACATACCAAATTGTGAAATTGGTGATTTCCAAAAATATAGATTCAACTGATTATTGCAAATGATGGGTATCACTAACGTAAATGAAAGAGTGTTTTATGAGCCAGAATCTATAATTTGAATGGGGCTTGGTTCCTGGCGAACAAAGATCAGACAGGAAGTGGTACAAAAGAGAAGGGAAATATAATTTTAGAATGGATGACGATAAGAGATCACTTGCACTTGAGAATGAAGTTGTGAATGCGAAGTATTTATTATTAAGAGATTCAGGAAAAGATTCAGCGAATAGAATTTTAAAAATTAAAAGTAAGGGGCCGAGAGTTTATAAAGGGGCCAGTTTGGTTGGTTAAAAGTAAAAAAAGACCATCACGAAATTGATTGGTACAGAACTTAAACAAAAAAAGCCCTGTAAAAATTACAGGCCTTTTTTTATAGTGTTTTGCTATTATTCAATTTTAATGCAGCCGTCCTTTATAGAAATTTTTGCGCCATTTTTTACTTTTACCCAACCACACTCGGTTTTAATTTCAACTTCTGATGCGCTTGTTTGAATAGATGTAGCCCCGCTGGTTGAAGCCGAAAATTCTACTTTTTGAGTTGATCCGTTAGATTTAACTTCCATGGTGTACTTCTTTGAATCTTTATTGTAGTAATTAATGGTAAATGCGCTTGCAATAGTTGTAACCAACAAAAATGCTGCTGTAAATAATGTTTTTAGTTTCATGCGTTTAGTTTTTTGGGTTCTATCAAATTTACTGTTTTTTGTGTATCAAACCAAGTGCGCTTATTATAAATTTGTGCCTACTTCAGATTTTAAACCCTTACTCCAATTACTAACACATCGTCCAATTGATCAAAATTACCCTTCCATTTGTAAAAGTATTCATCCAATAATTTACGTTGTTCTATCATTGTTTTAGCGGCAATAGTCAACAAAAAGTTTTTAAAGATCTTGGTGGTTAGTTTTTTGTTTTTGTCGCCACCAAACTGATCGGCAAATCCATCTGTATACATATAAACACAATCGCCTTTTTGCAATTGAACAATATTATTATTGAACTCAAACGCATCAGCTGTGTAACCGCCAATAGCAGATTTTGAAGGCGCTATTTCAATAGGCTCGTTGTTTCTGATAATGTACAGCGGACGATTAGCCCCGGCATATTGCAATTGCATATTTTGCTTGTCAAAAGAACACAATATAATATCCATCCCGTCGTGGTTCTTTGTTAAAGCGTCGTTTTGCCTTAATCGTTTTTTTAACGAAATATTGATGTAGGATAATATTTTTGAAGGTTGAATAATTCCTCTTTCTAAAACACTGTTGTTTAACTCATAACTGCCTATCATACTCATAATGGCGCCAGGAACACCATGCCCCGTGCAATCTGCTGCCGCTAATAAAACTGTGTTTTTTGTTTCATTAAACCAAAAGAAATCGCCGCTTACTATATCTTTAGGTTTATACAATATGAACACATCATCAAAATGTTTTTCAATTTCTGATGTTTCGGGTAACACAGCGTGTTGAATGTTTTGGGCATAATTAATACTATCTTGTATTTCCTTCTTTTGAATTTCAATTTCGCTTTTTTGTGTTTCTAATAACTTGTTTGCCTTTTTCTTTTCGCGATAGTTTCTAAAGATCACTATTAAAAAACCAGCCATCACAATAAAACCACCGATAAAAAAATTTCTTATGAGCGTTTGCTTTTCAGTTTCCTTTTTTGCAAGCGCGTCCTTTTTGGCCTGCTCAAATTTCAAGTTACTCTCCTCTTTCTCAAACTTTAATTTAGCATCCAACTCGGTAACAGCGCCTTGTTCTCCTGTTTTTTCAGAGCTATCTTTATACACAATATACTTTCTAAAACAAGCAATCGCTTTCTGGTATTCCTTATTCTTATCATACACTTTTCCTCCCAAACCATTTCCCAAGTACAAACTTAATAGGTCTTTTGTGCCCGTTACTGTGTCCAATAAATTATCTAATTCTTTAGCTGAGCTTTTGTAGTCTTTTAAAGCAGCGTGTGTTTCGGCAATAAAATATTGTAGTAACCATTTTCTTTCGAATCCATTAAACTTCTTAAAAATCTCATAAGAACGTTTGTAATGGATCATCGCGCTATCGTATAGTTTCATGTTACGGTAAACATTACCCAAATAGCGATAGGGGTCTCCAAGATCTTGCAAGTACCCCGATTTATTAAAATAATTAATGCTGATGTAGCGATAATGTATTGCGCTATCAAACTTTTTTAAAGCACTATAGGTGTTGCCAATCCATCCTGAATATTCACCTAAGTTACCATTATCATCTTTTCTGTTTTTTACCACATAATTATAAGCTGGGATGAAGTTTTTTAAAGCTGTTTCATAATCCTTATTATTAAATGAATAATACCCTAATAAATATTGTCCTGTACTCAATCCCGAATAATCCTTCGCTTTTATATAATACCGGTTGGCTATTGCTTGCTCTTCTGCAGCCTTTCCAAGCATATTAAAACTTGAAAAAATATTTCCTCGTAAATAATAGGATTCGGAAATGATCTTGTCATTAGACTCGCGTTCGCCTAGTTTCAGCATTTCCTGGCAAATGGCAAAAGCTTCCATGCCTCTATTATTCCTGGTAAAATAATCGATCTTTCTGCCGAGTAATTGTTTGCAAAGGTCGGTTAGCTTTTTCTTCTCTCCATAAGCATACGCTTCATCAATTATTCGTATCGCATCATCAAATGGCGGTTGCGGCCACATAAATGTATAAGCCACTACGTCCTTTAACTTAACGGTATCATTAATGGTTGGATCTTTTAGCCTTAGGCTTAGCGTATCAGCTTTCGTTTTTTGGGCATTAAGTTGCGCCATCAAAAAAAGAAAGGCCAAAAGAACGATTTGTTTCAATTTCATAGTGCAATTGCATTTAATAAATTTTCATCCACTTCATTAGCCCAAGTAATTTTTAAATTTGGCGTACGTTCCATTTCGCGTTTAATTGCAAATTGCGCTTCTTTATTACGAGCCCAACTTCGGCGAGCAATTCCGTTATTTACATCCCAGAATAACATTTGTTTTAATTTTCTTTCTGCATCATCGCTGCCATCTAATACCAAGCCAAAGCCGCCGTTTATTACCTCGCCCCATCCAACACCACCACCATTATGCAAACTTACCCAAGTAGCGCCACGAAATGCATCGCCAACAAAATTTTGTACGGCCATGTCGGCAGTAAATTTACTTCCGTCGTAAATATTTGATGTTTCACGATACGGAGAGTCCGTTCCGCTTACATCATGATGATCTCTTCCTAAAACTACAGGCGCAGAAATTTCTCCGTCAGCAATTGCTTTATTAATTGCAGATGCAATTTTAATACGCGCTTCACTATCGGCATATAAAATGCGCGCTTGCGAACCAACCACTAAATTATTTTGTTGCGCATCTTTTATCCAAAGGATATTATCTTGCAATTGTTGCTTTATTTCTTCGGGTGCGGCTTTATGCATCTCTGTCAACACTTGCTCTGCTAATCTATCTGTTACATCAAGATCTTCAGGCTTTGCAGATGTACAAACCCAACGGAACGGGCCAAAGCCGTAATCAAAACACATAGGGCCTAAAATATCTTGCACGTAGGAATTATATTTAAAATCTCCCTCTTTCCCGTTTTTAAAAACATCTCCACCTGCGCGAGAAACCTCTAATAAAAACGCATTGCCATAATCAAAAAAGTACATGCCGTTTTTATGATGCGCATTTACTGCATTAATATGACGTACCAATGTTTTCTGAACTTCTTCCTTAAATTTCTTTGGGTCATCAGCCATCATTTTATTACTTTGTTCCAATGTTAAGCCTGCAGGATAATATCCTCCTGCCCATGGATTATGTAACGATGTTTGATCACTTCCAATATCTACTTTAACGTTTTCTTTTTGTAATTTTTCCCACAGATCAACCACGTTTCCTTCGTAAGCAAATGATCTTGCTTCTTTTTTATCTTGCGAATTTTTTACAGCTACAATTAATTTATCCAAATCATTATGAACTTCATCAACCCAACCTTGTGTATGACGAGTTTTTACGGCTTTAGCATTTATCTCGGCAGTAATAGAAACCAATCCTGCAATTTTTGCTGCTTTTGGTTGCGCGCCACTCATTCCTCCAAGTCCACAGGTAACAAATAGTTTTCCTTTGCGTTCCTGTTCTGTTGGAAATTTCTTACGCGCTGCATTCATTACGGTAATAGTTGTTCCGTGTACAATTCCTTGTGGACCAATATACATAAAACTCCCTGCGGTCATTTGTCCGTATTGCGTTACGCCCAATGCATTAAATTTTTCCCAATCATCAGGCTTGCTGTAATTCGGGATCATCATTCCGTTTGTTACAACAACGCGTGGTGCATCTTTGTGCGAAGGAAATAATCCCATAGGATGGCCGCTATATAAAACCAAAGTTTGCTCATTGGTCATTATTGCCAAATACTGCATGGTGAGTAAATATTGCGCCCAATTTTGAAACACCGCGCCATTTCCTCCATAGGTAATTAATTCGTGCGGATGTTGTGCTACTGCGTGATCTAAATTATTACTCAGCATGTGCATAATGGCTGCTGCTTGTGTACTTTGATGAGGATAATCGTTTATTGGGCGTGCGTAAATTTTATAATCGGGACGAAAACGATACATATAAATTCTACCGTATGTATTTAATTCTTCGAGAAACTCCTTTGCTAAAACCGGATGATGTTTTGGATCAAAATAACGAAGCGCATTTTTTATGGCCAGTTTTTTTTCTTCGGCATTTAAAATAGCCTTACGTTTTGGCGCATGATTGATATTTGTTTCGTAAGGTTTAGATACCGGCAGGGTATCGGAAATTCCTTCTAGAATACGTTTTTGAAATTGTTCTTTTGTAAAATTTTGTGGAGTGCTCATACTAGAAATAATGAAAGCAAATTTACAGGAAATGTTGAGCAAAATTGCATTTAAACACCTAAAATTATGCCCCTGTAAGCATTTAATTGTCGTTTTCTTTGGGCTTATCAAAATTGCCTGTCTTTTTGTTATATCCGTAAGGGCAGTGCTTGCACCCACTTTTACAGCAATGGCCACGCTTTAAGTGGTATTTTTCGGTGAAAATTATATACCCCTCGGGGCTAAGGTAAAAATCTTCGGGGTCTAACTCTTTGCTGAACATAACACAAAGATAATGAATTGCTAATTAATGTATATTTGCATGTAAATGTTGAAGCGCCTCAAACATATTCTCTGTTTTACTTTACTGTTCAACTTCAGCTTTTCTCAAACCGATAGTACTCTTAAAGAAAAAAAAATAAGTGTTTTAACCAATGCCGACAGCAATATGGTATTTAAAGGAAAGCGCATGATCGATAGATCTGACACGGGCTCAAATGCTACATTGATTATTTCTGGTTATGTGAGCGCTTACTATGCTTCTTATGATGATGAGGCGGTTGATAATAATGGCTTTGTAAAATTTGCAACCATGGCTCCGCGGTCAAAAGAATTTGGATTAAACATGGCGCTTATTTCTATGCACTATCATGGTAAAAATATACGTAGTGGTTTGGGAGTACATTTTGGCGATATTGCTAAAGCGGTTTGGCCGGCAGAATTTAATATGATACAAGAAGCAAATGCAGGCTTTAGACTTTACAAAAATTTTTGGGTAGACGCCGGTTTTTTTAGATCGCACATTGGCATTGAAAGCACTCAGCCGCGCGAGAACATTACATCAAGCATGAGCCTGGCAAATAATTTTGAGCCTTACTATTTGGCCGGAGCTAAATTAACCTACGTTGTGAGCGATAAAATTGCCCTTCAATTAAACTCTTTCAATAGTTTTAATTCGTATGTAGAAACCAATAAAAACACTTTGGTTGGATTTTCAATGATCATTGATCCTAACGAAAATGTGTCTTTCACTTATAATTTTATTAGTGGCGACGAAACACCAACCGGGGCTTTGATAAAAAAACAACGCTATTATAACAATATTTATGTCTCCTATAAAACGCATAAAGTTTACCTTGGTGCTGAATTTAATTATGGTTGGCAAGAACATTCTAAAACAAATGATGTTATGGCAAGTGCCACAGTAATGAGCGGGTTAATTGTTGGGAAATATCAGTTTCATAAAAAACTTGGCGCATATGCAAGGCAGGAATATTTTTCTGATCCCGACAATATATTAACAGGAACATTAAAAACCGGCAAGAACGTTTTTGGAACAACTGCCGGAATGGAATATAAGCCTTTTAAAAATGTTGCTTTAAGCGCAGAAGGTCGCGTTTTACAAACCGATGAACTTATATTTAAACAGGGGAGTTTTTTAACTAACAGGCGCATGGAATTTATTGCATGTCTTGATCTATGGTTTTAAAAAAAGAATTAAATAAAGGCCCTGGGCCAATTGGCATATTTGATAGCGGATATGGCGGACTCACTATTTTAAAAGAGATAAGTAAACAATTGCCACAATACGATTATTTGTATTTAGGAGATAATGCCCGCGCGCCATACGGAACAAGAAGTTTTGAAACAGTATATCAATACACCCTTGAGTGCGTAAATCATTTATTTAATAAAGGTTGTCACTTAGTCCTTCTTGCGTGTAACACCGCTTCGGCAAAAGCATTACGAAACATTCAACAAAAAGATCTTCCGCACATTGATCCATACAGAAGAGTGCTTGGTGTTATTCGTCCAACCACTGAACTGGCCGGAACACTTACCAAAACAAAACATATTGGCGTATTTGGAACAACCGGAACCGTGGTGTCGAATTCATACCCAATTGAAATTCATAAATTTCATCCTGACGTAAACGTATTTCAAGAAGCCTGCCCAATGTGGGTTCCTTTAATAGAAAATAATGAATTTAATAATGAAGGATCAAATTATTTTATTGAAAAAAATGTAAAGGCGCTTTTAAAACAATCAGATAAAATAGATACGATCATTTTAGGTTGCACACACTATCCTTTACTTGAAAATAAATTACGTCAATATATACCTCAACACATTCAATTAGTTTCGCAAGGAGATATTGTTGCAAAGGGCTTAATAGAATATTTAAAGCGTCATCCCGAAATGGAAAGTAAGTGTACTAAAAATGGTGAGCTAGCGTTTTACACAACCGAAATTCCCGAAAATTTTAGCTCGCAAGCGGGCAAGTTTTTTGGGAAAGAAATTAGCGCAAAGCATTTAGCTCTTTAGCATGCTGAACTGATATCCGAAACAAAATATTCCCTCAAAAAATCCAAATTTTTGGCTGGCTTTTCCTAATCCTCTTCCTAAAACAAAAGCATTCATAAAGTTAGCCCAGCCTGCTTTTCCGGCAAACTCTAAAACAAAATGCTTATACAACTCACAATGCAGTGCCGTTTCCAAACCTGCACAAATTCCTGACACCTTCCAGTTGTTATTTAGTTCCTTTCCAAAAATAGTAACATCGGTGCGAGGAATTAAAATTCCAAAACCAGGCTTTAATATATAGCCTAATTTAAAATTCTTACTCTTAGATGTATAAACGTTTATGCGCTTCATATAATCTACCATCCAAAAGTTTGCGCCGTCGGTGTGCTCATAGTGAAAATAATTTGGGTCAAGAATTGAATCTTTATCTACAGCCTGTCCGTTTATGGTTCCTCTAAATCTTACAGTTTGGTAATCGGTAACAACGTACTTTGCATGGTCGTAATTTATTTCTATTCCCTCATCGTTTTTATTATTGAACCACATCCCTAGGCGTATATTGTATTGCGGAATGGTTGGATTCATAACATCGCGTATTTGATCAAAATCCGGTCGATCCTGAGCCTTTACATTCATTACCTTAAAATCATACGTGCCATTCTCATTAATTCCGCTTCCATTGTTTTGAAATCGAATAGTGCTTGTGGTATACAACTCGCGATTATATCCCCACATACCATAAAACGAAAATTTATATTTTGTTGAGTCTTTAATTGAAAATAAAGGAAGGGTTCCCAATACAAGAAGAAGAAGGAAAAGCTTTTTCACACCAATTGTAGTTTTGTAAGTGCGCCGTTTTCCATAACAGGAATTACAGGACACTGATTGGGCGTTAAACAATATTTAATGTCGCGATCTAAATTTAATTTCGACAAACGATTACGATGAGAAGAATGCGATAAGAATTCGTAAAGATCGTGTTTGGCCAAATGATATAATTGTCCGGCTGCAATGGCAGAATCGCAGCTTGTTGTAAATTCAAATTTAGAGATAAGCGTATCGGCAATGGCCCCGGCGTATAAAGTATCTTCTAGGTTAAATTTATTTTTCCAGCCTGCACATAAAAGTAAAACGTCTTTTTTCTCAGCGCTCAAATAATCGATCATCACATCTAAGTTCAAAAAACTTCCTATAAGAATTCGCTTTGCTTTCTCTGCGGCTTTTATGGCTTGCGTTCCGTTAGTGGTGGTAATAGCAATTGTTTTTCCTTTTACTTTAGTATTCATGTAACCAAAAGGACTGTTTCCCAGATCGAACCCCGGAACAATTTCTCCATTCCGTTCGGCCGCAACAATAAATCCCTTTTTTTTATACTCAAGGGCTTCTTCAACGGTTGCAACGGGAATCATTTGCGCAACGCCATTATAAAATGCGGTGGTAATTGCAGAAGTTGCGCGAAGTACATCTATCACCACAACAATTGCATCATCCTTATGAAACAAAGGATACACATTAGGCGAAAAACAAACTTCTACCTCTGGCATAATTTATGGTTTAGGTAAAAAGGGTAGTTTAGAAACTTTTGCTTTAATAGCTTTATCTCTTATCAGTACGAATATTTCGGTGTCCGGTTTTGCAAATTCTGTTTTTACATAGCCCATACCAATTGCTTTATTTAAACTTGGCGATTGTGTTCCGGAAGTAACTTTACCAATTACGTTTCCTTTTGAATCAGCAATTTGATAATCGTGACGAGGAATTCCTCTGTCGATCATTTCAAATCCAACTAATTTTTTTGCAACGCCATTTGTTTTATGTCCTTCAATTTGCTCACGATTGGTAAAATCTTTTGTGAATTTGGTTATCCATCCTAATCCTGCTTCAATTGGCGAAGTTGTATCATCAATATCGTTTCCGTATAAACAAAAACCCATTTCTAAACGTAATGTATCGCGAGCTCCTAATCCAACCGGCTTTATTCCAAATTCTTTTCCGGCTTCAAATATCTTGTTCCACATCTCTTCTACTTTATCATTTGGCACATATAATTCAAATCCTCCTGCGCCGGTATAACCTGTATTTGAAATAACAATATGATCTATCCCTCCCATTTTACCAACGGTAAATGTATAATATTCCATTTTTGAGAGATCAACATCGGTTAGTTTTTGAAGTGTGTTAATTGCTTTAGGTCCTTGAATGGCAAGTAAACTTGTTTTCTCAGAAACATCTATCATCTCAACGCCTTCGGTATTATGCTTTGATATCCAGTTCCAGTCTTTTTCAATATTAGAAGCATTCACTACTAAATAATATTCGTTCTCCATCACGCGATACACCAAAAGATCATCTACAATTCCGCCTTTATCATTTGGTAAACACGAGTACTGAACTTTTCCATCGGTTAATTTTGAAACATCGTTAGAAGTAACTCGTTGTAAAAGATCTAAAGCCTTTGGTCCTTTTACTTTAAATTCGCCCATATGACTCACATCAAAAACACCAACGGCGTTTCTTACGGTAAGATGTTCTTCGTTTAATCCGGTGTACGAAACGGGCATATTATAACCTGCGAACGGTACCATTTTAGCACCAAGGCTAATGTGTTTGTTTGTAAGGGCTGTGTTTTTCATGTCTAAAGTTAGCATAGCGAAGTCCGTTCTATAAAAAATTCGGGAAGATAAATGTAAGTAAAAGATTGAATTTTTGAAAGCGGAAAATTAATCCAATTTCAGATTCGTACTGCCTATCATGGCCCCGTCGCAACTGATCTCGATGATATAATTTCCAGGAACCATTTCGCCCTGGCCTTCACAATATGTTACGGCGCTTAGCTCTACATTTCCATAGTTAACTGTTTCTTTTCCTGCGAAATAGCCATTGCTTTTGTTAAAAACAAACTTGTAGCTATCATCGTAACTTTTGGCCATTTCCTTTCCGTCGGGGGTCATAATGCGAACATAAACCGTTTTTTCGCCGGCTTTGCTTATTTTATTTTCTCCTAAACTAAAGCTTACTTTTATTTTTGTTGCTTTACGCGCCTTGTTTGATTCTACTTCCTTTTTCCCGCCTTTTTTAAAGTAAACTCCCTTAGCGCCTACATTAAAGCACGTTAATATGCTTCCTTTGGCAATGGTTTCTTTTAACTCATCTTTTTCCTGATTGAGTTGTTTTCCTTTTTCCTTTTCTTCGTTAAGTTGTTTGATCACATTTTTTTTCTCAACAATAAGATTCTGATTTAAAGTGTTTAAAGAATCGATGGTTACCACATAATGTTGCATGATGGCGCGCAGGGTTTCTGTTTCCTTTTTAAGTTTTGCAATAAAATACGCATCGCCCTTATGCTTTTTTGCTTCTATCATTAATTCCTCAATGCGCGCTTTCTTCAATTCAATATCGGCCTGAATGGTTTTGTTGTTCGTTTCTAAACTTTCGTAATCTTTTTTTAAAGTGGCAAGATCCAATTCAATGGTTTCTTTTTCTACGTAGATGGTCTTTATTTCTATGATCTTCTCGGCAAGTTTATTTTTCTCTTGAAGATACAGCCAAACCAAAACAGCATTAGATCCCATTAAAAGGAAAATAATGATCCATATAAAACCACGTTTCTTTTTTGATTTTGATTCTTCCTGATCCATTTTAATAATTTACTGTAAAATTACTAACTATTTATACTATTTTCGATACTGCTTATGGCACTTATTAACGATTTCTTGTCATTAATTTATCCCCGCTACTGCGAAGCTTGCGAAGGCCTGCTGTACAAGCATGAGCGGGTGATTTGCAATAAATGCACCTTAAGTTTACCTAAAAGTAATTTCCACTTAAATACTGCTAATCCTATCATAATGGCTTTGGGTGGGCGGGTTCCTTTAAAACGGGCCACTAGTTTATTCCTATTTGAAAAGGATGGGAAAGTTCAAAACCTGTTGCATGCTTTAAAATATGAGCGCCAGCAAACCATTGGCGTTTTAATGGGAAATACGTTTTATAATGATCTAAAGGCCTCCTCATTTTTTGAAGGCATTAACTATGTTGTTCCTATTCCTTTGCATAAAAAGAAACAGGCCTCGCGGGGTTATAATCAAAGCGAATGTTTTGCAAAAGGCATTTCCGAAACCGGTGGAATTCCGTTAGATATTTCTACACTCACTCGCGAACTAGAAACCTCAACGCAAACCAAAAAACGAAAGTACGAGCGTTGGGAAAATGTAAAAAATGTATTTGCCTTAAACCATCACGAAACTTTTAAAAACAAACATATTTTACTGGTAGACGATGTTATCACCACCGGCTCAACTATTGAAGGAGCATGGCAGGCCTTAAAAGACGTGGAGGGAATTCAAGTTTCGGTGGCTACAATTGCGTATGCGGAAAAATAAATACAAATAGCCACAAAGACGCTAAGCCTCGAAGAGTATAAAAAACTTTGCGACTTTGCGTCCTCGTGGCTAAGAAGAACGCTTACGGCTTTTTTACCAAACGTTTGATCCCGTAAAACAAACCTATCCCTATCAAAATGATTGGCCACAGTTTTATGATCAATAAAAAGATCTCCTCAACTAAGTTCCAGCCAAATTTTAGACTCTTAATAAATTCCCCTCCAAAGGATGGGCGATACGAATCAAAATGTTGCTGCGAGAACACAACGTCGTTTCTTACTTTTTCATCTTGGTAAATATACATAGTAACCGTTGCGTATTCTACTTTATCATTCAACATCACATCGTTTAAACTGCTTTCATCAGCGTCTTCTTCTTTTTCATACAAACCATTCTCGGCGTTTACAACCGCATTTGTTTTACTAGACTTGTCGGTTGCTTGAGTAATTCGTTTTTGATAACGACCAAAACGTTTTTGATGCATTTTGTTTTTCAGTGCTGCAAAACTTACGTCTTCTGCGGTAATAATTCGGTGATCTAAAAAATCAATTTGCGAAACAATTTGTTTTAAGGTTGTGTCGAGTTGAAATTTTGGAACTCGAAAGGTAATGCTGTTTTCAACCACAAAATGTTTGCGTTCTAATACTGAATCTTCTTTAATGCGGTGCGATTCAGTATAATTTATTCGGCAATTCAAATTGGTGTTGATCACAAATCCGTCAAAGTGATTAATGATGTCTTCTATTTCATAGGTTGACTTCTCTACGTTCTTCACTTTGAATTTTATATCGGCGGTGCGAATAAATTTTTTGATTGAGTCGATCTTTCCAATTCGAGAAGCCGATGAGTTAACGAAACTCATTTTGTTTGTGTCGGCCAATTCCTTTTCGCTGCTCTTAAAATTTCCAGCAAGGCCAGAAGTAATTCCTTCTTCTTGTGCTTCGTCTTTTGATTTTTCGGAAGGCGATGCAATAGCGTCTGCTTCGCTTACAGCTTTTTGCTCAATTGAAGAGCCACAACCTTGCGTTAGGGCAATAACAAGCCCAAGCAAGTAAATTTTGCTAATGGTTTTCATAAATAATTTTTTTGGTTTTTAAATTTTAGTACAGAGAATAAAATACTCAGAGCATCGCCACAATCAACAGGGTTAGTTTTTAGTTATTCTTGTAAACCAATACGTTAAATACGTATGGATTTATTCGTTTTATCTGCTCACTCCTTTTTAATTTTTTGAGTGATGATTTAGTGTTGTTTAATATTAATTCTGATTTTACAGATTCGCCTTCTACCGAAGCAATAGAGCGAATGATCTCAGTTGATTTAACTGCAAATCCGGTTCCTTCTGCTGTTGTTATTTTACCGCGAATTACACCAATAATGTTCCCTTGTGAATCCAAAACCGGGCCACCGCTATTTCCGGGGTTAACAGGAATAGATACTTGGTACATTGCTGAATCGTTTGAATATCCGCTTAACGAACTTAAAGAGCCTTCGCCATAAACTACATCTTGACGCGGGTAACCTAATGTGTAAACTTCTTCTCCAACCTCAGCTATTCTGGAGTTAAATGTAAAAGGTACTTGCCAGGCTTTACTAACTTCTTCGTTCTCTATTTTTAAAACAGCTATGTCCAACGCCGGATCATTAAAAATAATTTTTGTAAGTGCTCGCTCGGTAGTGCTGTTTTGAATAAAAATGCTGTCGGCACCATTTACCATATGCCAACTTGTAATTACGTAACCGTTATTGTTAAGTGCAAATGCCGAACCTTCTAAATTTGCTGCGGCAAAAGGTTTATCTTCTTTTGAATTTAGTTTTCTTACGATAGCGTTTTGAGAGGATTTTAATCCTGCAACTTCCAAACCAAGATCAGTTATTTTAATATCTTGCTTCTCTAATAAATAGCCGCCAGTACTTAATAATGCAATTGTAGAAATTACAGCTATTACAGCAGCGCTTGCGGCCACCATAAATGTTTTACCAATGCGTTTTGTGAATTTCTCGGGTTTGTTTATAGAAATGATCTTTGCTTCTTTTCCAAACTCTATAGAATGAATATGCTTTAATTTATTTTTTAATATTTGGCGTTCGTTGCTGGTGTTTAAAATGCCAATAAGTGTTTTGTGTTCTTCAAGTGCTTTCAAAAAAACAGGGTCGCTGCTCGCGCGTAATTCAAACGCTGCTAACTCTTGCGCGTTGAGTTTTCCTTCTAGGTAATTATCAAAAAGATCTACGGTTCTCATTATCTTTAATCTACTATTGTAAAATTTTCAAAATATAATCTTTTTAATCGTTGTAGGCATTTGTACTTTTGGTTCTTAGCATTGTCTGCGTTGGTGTATCCAAACTTCTCTGAGATCTCTTCCATATTCATTTTCTTTATGTAGAAATCTTTTATTAGTGATGCGCAGGGTTCGCCAAGTTCTTCCAAACTTTTATAAACCTTATCAATGCTTTCTTCCTTTTTCAAATGCGCTTTAGTATCCAAACTCGCATCTTCAAAAACATCTTGGTGATATTCTTTCAGCTCACCGGTTTTTCCGTGTTTTTTTAAATGCTTCAACCACAAGTTGCGCGCTACAGAGTACACATACGTTTGTAGTTGGCAGCTCAGTTTAAATTCCGGGTCCTGACACTTTTCGTACAAGATGATGATCGTTTCTTGATAAACATCTTGGGCGGCTTCAGAAGAACCACTATTGCTTACAACAAGTTTAAGAACGAGATTATAGTACTTTTTATAAAGCGCTTTTAAAACCTGGTCGTCTCCAACCTTTAACCCTTCAACAAAATCGTTGTCGGAAAAATTCACTTTTGGTTTTAACATTAGCGCCTATGATTTTAATACTTAGAATAGTTAAAGGTAACCCAAATTTTTGTACCATACTTTACCAAAAAGCCGTAATTTACTTGTGTATCAATGCTTTTGGCTCCTATAGATATTAAACTCATTGGTTTTACCACGCTGTATTAGGTGCCGGCGGGGTGGGTTTTCCACAATTTATTTAGCTCAATTAAATTTATTTGTTTGATTTTCAGGCTCTTAAGAATTATTTTTTATTCCCTTCTCTTTTCAGGGTTACCTGCCTTCGTTTTTGATATTAATGTTTAAATCATTAACAATTTAAAACACTCAAAAATGAAAAAAGTATTATCATTCATCGCTGTAGCTTTAGTTGCTACAATGGTATCTTGCGGTCCTTCGGCTGAAGAAAAAGCTAAATTCGAAGCTGATGCAAAACGCGCTTTAGATTCTGCTGCTGCTGCTGCATCTGCTGCAATCGAAGCTGCTGCTACTGAAGCTGCTCCAGTTGATTCTGCTGCTGCAACAACTGCAACAACCGCTGAAGCTCCGGCTCACTAAGAATTTGTGTACTGTTAGTTAGCTTAAAAGCCCCTTAGCATAATGCTTGGGGCTTTTCTGTTTTTTACTTACTTTTGTTTGGCCCTAAATAAATATCATGAAAAAAACCATCTTACTTCTGAGTGCAGGTACTCTTGTTTTTATTGCTGTTCTAGCTGTTTATTTTGGCGGTAAACCTGCGGCCGAAAACAGAGAGGCTATGTATGCGCGAGCTAAAGTTTTTCAGGACTCTATTGCCAATACTATTAAATCATCTATGGATCAGGCTGCGGCTCCGGTTCCGGGTGGGCAAGTTGTTACTACGGTTACTCCTACATCACAAGGAGCGCCCACTAATACAGCCAAATAAAATCCCTTATATTTTTTAAGCGCAGCTTTTTGTCCGTATCTTTGTTTCCCTATGGAAATTACAGTAGATAAGGTTATCGACGCTTTGCGTTATGTAGACGATCCAGATCTTAAAAAAGATCTTGTAACACTAAATATGGTGAAGGATGTTACTGTGAATGGAAAAAACATTTCTTTCACTGTAGTTTTAACTACACCCGCATGTCCCATGAAAGACATGATCCACAACGCTTGCATGAATGCCATTTTACATTATGTTGATAAAACTGCTAATGTGAAAATAAATATGACGGCAATCGTTACTTCCAAAAAAGAAAAAGATGAAACTACTTTGCGCGACGTAAAAAACATTATCGCGGTTGCAAGTGGCAAGGGTGGAGTTGGAAAAAGCACGGTAGCTGCAAATCTTGCATTAGGATTAGCGCGCCAAGGTGCTAAAGTTGGAATTGTTGACGCAGATATTTACGGCCCCTCACAGCATATTATGTTTGGTGTTGAAAATGATGCTCCCGGACCCGGAGAGTTTAATGGCGTTAAAAAAATGAAACCCGTAGAAAGTTACGGCGTGAAAATAAATTCCATTGGATTTATGGCAGGCCCAAATCAAGCGGTGGCTTTGCGTGGACCAATGGCCTCAAAAGCATTGGCGCAATTATTTTACGATACCGCATGGGGAGAATTAGATTATTTAATTGTTGATCTTCCTCCCGGCACGGGCGATATACAAATTAGTTTGTGCACTCAGGTAAAATTAACCGGCGCTATTGTTGTGTGTACGCCACAAAAAGTTGCTTTATCTGATGCGCGAAAAGGAATTGCCTTGTTTCAATTGGATGCGATAAAAGTTCCTGTTTTGGGATTGGTAGAAAACATGTCGTGGTTTACGCCTGAAGAATTACCAAACAATAAATATTATATTTTTGGAAAAGACGGTGTAAAACATTTAGCAGAAGAATTACAAATTCCACTATTAGCACAAATTCCTTTAGTGCAAAGCATTCGCGAAGCATCGGATGAAGGAAAGCCGAGTGTGATGGATAAAAATTCTACGCAATCATTAGGTTTTATTGAACTTGCTCAAAATGTGGCACAACAAATAGCAATTAAGAATGCTGAATTAGTTGAGGCCTAACCTTTATTAATACAGAAGAAAACGTATCTTTGGTTATATTATAAAAATGGACGCATTACATCAAAAAGTTGAAGACGCCTTGGACACTATAAGGCCCTATTTGGAAGCAGACGGAGGCAATGTTGCTATTGTGGAAATAACTCACGATCAAATATTAAAATTAGAACTCACCGGCGCTTGCAAAACCTGTAACATGAGTCACATGACCATGAAAGCAGGAATTGAAGAAACCATTAAGCGCGCTGTTCCTGAGATAAAAGAAATACAATCTATAAATCGATAACCGATTTTATTTTTTATGAAGCTTACAAAAAAATTAAAAGAAAGCAAGAAAACATTATTTTCTATTGAAATTCTTCCTCCTTTAAAAGGGAAACGTATTCAAAGCATTTACGACGGTATTGATCCCTTAATGGAATTCAAGCCGGCGTTTGTTGATGTTACTTATCATCGCGAAGAATACATTTACAAAAAACGCGACGGTGGCTATTTAGAAAAAGTAAGTATTCGTAAACGCCCCGGTACCGTTGGAATTTGTGCGGCCATCATGAATAAATATGATGTAGAGGCGGTTCCACATATTATTTGCGGGGGTTTTACAAAAGAGGAAACAGAAAATGCCTTAATTGATCTTCAGTTTTTGGGCGTTGATAATGTATTGGCTTTACGCGGTGATAGTATTAAAACAGAGCCTGCTTTTGTACCTGAGCCGGGCGGACATCCATACGCGCTTGATCTTGTGAAACAAGTGAGCTCTATGAACAAAGGATTGTACTTAGATGATGATATGAAAGATGCCGCGCCAACTAATTTTTGCATGGGAATTGCCGGTTATCCCGAAAAACATTTTGAAGCACCAAACTTAACCAGCGATTTGAATTATTTAAAAGCAAAAGTTGAGGCGGGCGCAGAATACATTGTAACGCAAATGTTTTTTGATAACAAAAAATATTTTGATTTTGTTGAGCTTTGCAAAAAGAGTGGCATTAACGTTCCAATTATTCCGGGATTAAAAATACTGTCAAGTAAAAAACAGATCATTGCATTACCAAAAATATTTCATATTGATATTCCTCAACCGTTTTACGAAGCGCTTGAAAAGTGTAAAGACGACAAGCAAATAAAAGAGGTTGGGATCAAATGGTGTATTGAGCAATCCAAAGAATTAGTAAAAGCAAACGTGCCTTGTTTACATTTTTATACCATGGGTGCATCTGAAGCTACTAAGCAAGTGGCTAAGGAGGTTTTTTAGTTTTCTTACATTTATGTCAGTGTTTCGACTACGCTCAACGTGACTCGGCGCATGACCTACAGTTCCCCTGAGCATAGTCGAAGAGCATTCTTTTAAATATCAAACATTGAGTTACAACTTTTATATCGGCGAAGTTTTATTAATTGACAAACCACTTGGCTGGAGTAGTTTTCAGGCGGTGAATAAATTAAAACACGGTATTAAAAATCATCCTTCATTTATACACGAGGGCAATAAAGTAAAACCAAAAATTGGTCATGCCGGAACATTGGATCCGCTGGCAACAGGCCTACTAATTGTTTGCACAGGTAAAAAAACTAAATCGATCGATTCGTTCATGGGATTAACAAAAGAGTACGCGGGTACTTTTTTTATTGGCGCTACAACACCTTGTTATGATCTCGAAAAAGAAATCGACAAAACATTTCCCACAGAGCACATTACTAAAGAACTAATTTTAGAAACCGCCAAAACGTTTCTCGGAAAGCAAGATCAGGTTCCTCCCCTCTTCAGTGCGGTGATGGTAAATGGCAAACGCGCTTACGAACATGCTCGCGCAGGAGATGAAATTGAATTAAAACCAAAATCAATTGAGCTTTTTGAATTTGAAATTACTGATATTCAAATGCCAATTATTTCATTTCGTATTGTGTGCAGCAAAGGAACTTACATTCGTAGTGTTGCGCGCGACCTTGGTTTAGCCTTAAATAGCGGCGCGCATTTAACGTCTTTACGCCGTACAAAAATTGGAACTTATGATGTAAAAGACGCGGTGAGTCCCGAGGAGTTTGTTAGAGGGCTTTGAGGTGTGTTCGCACAACGCTTTCTTTACTCATAAAAAAGTGTATATTTATTATCACAAAACCACTGTTGCTTATGAAAAAGAAGTTGTTTGCCTTACTAATTATTGCTTTACTTATAATTACAAAATCGGCATTTTCGCAAACCGTAACCACAATTCACGTAAGCGGCCGATATATTTTAGGCCCTTGTAACGATACTTTGATTTTAAAAGGAGTAAATTACGCGCCCTACAACTGGGGTTGGTCGCCAACACAATTAAGAATTAATCAAGTAGCTTTATCCGGAGCAAATTGTGTGCGCATACCTTGGTATGTAACAACACCCGATGGACCAACGCCGCAAGTAACTTATAATAATTTGGTTAATTTAGATAGTGCTCTTTCAAAATGTGTTCAAAATAAAATGATCCCTATTGTTGAACTGCACGATCTTACTTGTGTTAATAATGCAACGGCCCTTGTTACGCTCAGCAATTTTTTTGTACAGCCTGCTGTAAAAATACTCATCAATAAATATAAACACAGCATCATTCTTAATATTGCCAACGAAGCGCTCTTTGTTTCGTGGGCAGGAAATCCAACCGCCGCACAAACCACTTTTTCAAATACTTATAGTTCGATAGTTAATACCATAAGAAGTAATAGTATTACGGTTCCGATAATGATCGACGGCTCGGAGTGTGGAACAAATTTGGATCTTTTGGCAAATGTTGGTCAGGTTTTACAAGCAGCCGATCCGCAAAACAATTTAATATTTAGCGCCCATGCGTATTGGTATAGCTTTGCAGGAAATGATTCTGCGCAAGCCCTTGCCAAAATAAATAATGCTCTCACAAAAAATATTCCTTTTGTTTTTGGAGAGGTTGCTAATTTGCAAGATGATGTAACCTTGTGTCAATACACCTTAAATTATAAACCTTGGCTAAAAATCATTACTCAAAAAAAATTAGGTTGGCTTGCTTGGAGTTGGGATAACGATGGCTGCCCAGCTAGACAAATAACTGCTGCCGGAAGTTTTACAAGCCTTACGGCCTTTGGCGCCGACATTGTAAATAATCCTATTTATGGTTTATCGGTTGGCACAGTAAAAAGTAAATATCTTGTTTTAGGAAGTTGTGGCACAAGCACGGTTAGCACAGGCCTAACTCAAATTTCGCGCGCAAGCCCTAGCCGGTTTGTTTATCCTAATCCGAGTAGCGGTACTTTTGAGATAGCTACGGACTTAGAATTAGGCGCCGTACAGGCATTTGATGTTTTAGGAAAGGAAATAAACTGTATTCAGCTACCAAACAGAAAATATGATTTGCCGGAAGCTGAAAGTGGAATTTATTTTATTCATGCCCTTATTCTCGGTGGTAAAAAAGAAATTTTTAGATTTGTTATTAATAAACGATATTGATGCCGCGCCGTGTCCTCTATGAGGTTGTTTGGTTTTTTTAAGCCAGAGTTAAGTTTTTGATCATGGCAAATAGCATTTTTGAGAGCTCTTCCGATTTAGAATAAAGGTCTTTGTGTAACAACTCGTTAGAAGCTGTTCTTCTTTCATAAAATCAAAAATAGCCACGCACTCAAAAACAGATCCCCTTGCAATAACGAAGAAATTTCTTCTATCCGCCTTACTAAACCTGCTTGAGCCTTCTGCAATATTAAGCATAACGCTAAAGGAGGCCCTTCTTAACTGGTTTTTGTTACCGAATCTGTTTTCTTGTCAGCCTGAATGTACTGATAAACTATCTTATTGAAAGATTTGGCTTTTTGATAAACATCAAGTTTTCCGAAATCAAACATAGTATATCGTCTTTGAGTGAGTGAAGAAGAAAAATCAGAGAGTTGAGCGGATCGCTCTCGCGCTCCTCTCTCACTCTGATTTTGTGCGGGTGAAGGGACTCGAACCCCCACGTCTTTCAACACCAGATCCTAAGTCTGGCGCGGCTGCCATTACGCCACACCCGCATTTTTGTTAGGGCTACAAATTTAATAATTTTTTACTAATGCTGGATAATTAATTTTTGGCTGTTTTTCTGTCCGTTTTGCTCCAATTCAACCAAATACACTCCGCTTGGCAGGCCTTTCAGGTCAAGTTCGTTTATATGCATGGTGCTATATAATTTCTCTGATCTAACTACTCTTCCGAGCATATCCTTTACACTTACCAAACTATTTTTATTTAGTTGCTTCTCAAACAAAGAAATATACACCTCTCCGTTACTTGGATTTGGGAACATTAAAAACGAGATCTTCTGCAAGGGATTTTCTTCTATGCCTATTACTTCCGCGCCTGATGTTACTTTTTCTTTTACGGAATTTAAAACCGTGCGCTCGTTTACGCTTATTCCAAGCTCAGCAACAAAGCCTACAATGTAAATATTGTCTTCTATCCATTGATGAACTCCCGTGGTTAACGTTGGCAATGTAAGCGTAAATGTTTGTGTGTATGAGTTTCCTGCTGTTCCTCCGTTTAAAGGAATTGTTCCGGGCAAACCATACATGCCATCAAATGCTTTTATTAAAACATTTTGATGTCTGAATTGCCAAGCGTTTAGCAAGTGTGAATTATACGTATTAGAAAAATATCCCTTTAAATAATATGTCGACCAGGGAACAGAATAATAATTGTTCAGCTGATTATAACCATTCGCGCTTGTGTCTACGGGGTTTCCGTAAACTTCATTCTCTGTTAAGTATGCGTTGATGCGATAATCGCCTTTTACTTCGCCAACAAAATCTGCCTTTACATCAAATGCTAGAAGCCTTGTGCTCGTGTTGTATACTTTGTTTACAATAGTAACGCTCGCCGGAGAAACCGCAGCAATTCGGCTCGCGCTTCGTGTTGCATACATATTTTTTGATACAGCAACTTTACTGATGTCTTTAAAATAATAACGATCAAAAAGAGCGGTGGAGTTGTTTTTTTTATAGTCAAAAAATAAAGATGTCGCATCCACAATTTCCATAGCATCGTTATCATGAATGCTTACAACAACCAACGAGGCTGAACTAATTCCTTGCGCTTTTTCTTGGGCGTCAGGGCTATCTCCATCATATGCACTTACAAAGTTTTCCATCATAACCATGCGAGGCACATTTGAATTGATGGCGGTAACAAAAACATTCGACGTATCATCGCTAGTGTTTTGCGGAGCTTGGCCATTTATAGAACTTGCCCAAACTTTTACCGGATAAATACCCGGAGATGTTGGGCTAAACGGTAGAGTAAACGCCAGCTTATTAAAGGAAGTATTCCCCCATCCCAAAACACTTGTAAAAGTTTGCGTGTTAACAGAAGAAGTTCCGTATTTATAATTCAAAACCAAAGTTGTTATGGCAACAGATCCGGCATTTGTAAATGTTGCTTTTATAGTGTCGTTTATATTTGTGAGCGCATACTTCTTAACGTCTACGTTATTTAAAACAACATCTCTTATGCTCGACACGGTTGCAACTTGAATGTCGTCGAGCCAAAGTTGAAAACGATCTTTTGAATTGTTCCTAAATGCGAAGCGAATTGTTTGTCCTACAAAAGCATCTAGCAAAACCGAGCGGTTTGTCCATTGTGCATTCTCCCCTGCCCCGCTTGTATTATTATCTGCTATTGTAAATATTCTATTTCCTAAAGGAAAATCGATCTCTGTTGGAGTTCCGGTAACGGTTGTTGTAAAAACCTCATAACCATCACGAAAACTAGGATCGGGACTCATCGCGCTCCAGCGCAAAACTGTATTTGTTAAGCTAACAGTAACTGCCGGAGTAATGATCCATTTATCAGAAGTGATTGAGGCGGAATCTAACCAGCTTGTAGAAACTAAAAACGTGTCGTTTACATTTGCATTGTAACCAACAAGCCATCCTTGCGTTTTTAATACTGAATAATTAAAAGGTGTGTTTGGGTTTGCAAGTGTTCCTGTGCTATTATTGTGGTTATCATTTATGGTTATAAACGCGGAAGGTGCCGTTGTATAAACACCGCTCCCGTTTGCTGCCGTATAACTATTTAAAGTTAAAGAAGAGAAATTCTCTGAGAATAAGATCTGAGAAAATGCATTTACATTTAAAAGTACGAGTGCTGCTAGAACTAATTTTCTCATAAATTTATTTTTTACTTTCAGCTGCTTTTGCCGCCGCTCTTGCTTTTGCGTCTTCCGTGTTCTTTGCACATTTCGCCTCCCCGTCTGCTTTCAACTTCTCACATTTCTCGTCCACTTTTTTCTTTGCTGCTTCTGCTGCTTTTTTGGCTGCAATTTTTGCGATCGGATTTCCTGCGGCTTCCACTAATTTATCCGCCTCAGCATAGCCGTCTGTTTTTTGTTTCTCAACGCTTGCTGCTGTTTCAGCATTTATTTGATCGCATTTTGCTTTTGCCTCATCTAATATTTTTTGTGCTTCCTCGGCTGCTTTATCAATTGCGTTATTTACAACGGCCGTTGTAACGGTTGCAACGGCGCTTTGGGTATCTTCTTTTAAACTGGTTTTTATTGTTGGCTTCATTGTTGTTCCGCCAAACCCTACGTTCACTTTTATCTTATCGCCAACAGCCATATTTGTTCCGGTTTTATCGTTTGCGGCTTTCAACAAGCCCTCTAATGCACCACTGGCAGCACCGCCAAACATTGATTTAGGAATGTCCATTTTCCATTTGTAATCAATCGTTTGATCAATTCCTGTGCTTCCGCTAATATTAGTGTTGATGTTGTTGATCTTTGTGTCAAATGGCTCTAAAATAATTCTGCCATTCTCCATTTTATATTTCAAACTCAGGTTGGTAACCTCGGTGCTTTTTAATTGTTCCATTTTTAAAGCTTCGCCTAATTTTACAAACGGCGGAAAACCTCCAACAACAACCTTGCTTGTTTTAAATGTACCAAAGGCTTTTACCGAATTAAGATCTGGCTCCATTTTATCATTCATGCCTACATTAAAGTTTTGCAAGGTTGCGCTGAAATTTCCCTTGGAGTATTCTGCCGCAGGAGCAATTTTCTTAACTGTATTAAATGTTTTGAATGTGTTTTGAATATCAAAATTCTCGATCACCAAATTTAAGCCGGTGGTTGGTTTTTTAGGGTTTGTGGTTTCATAAAAACCATTCACAACTAACGATCCGCCCAAAGTGTTCATTTTTAAATTGGTCATTTCCGCTTTGCTGTTTCTCACCACAATGTTTCCAACCAAATTATCTATTACCATGTTCTGGAAGAGAATCTTGTCAATTTTTGAGTCCAAAACAAAATCAATGTTGCCCGGAACTTCCGCTACGCCCGAATCGGTTGATGTTGGTGAGGCGCTTGGTGTTGCTGCTGCAGTTTCTGTGCTTGGCGGACCCATCAATTCGTTAAGGTCCATTATTTTTGACGTTAACGCAAAGCTTCCTTTTAGCGCCTCGTCTTTAAACATGTAATGCATAAAATTATCTATTCGTCCTTTTGCTTGAATATCACTCTTGCCAAGCTTAGCGTCGAGGTTAGGAAGATCAACATATTCATTCGTAAATTTTAAGATCATTGAATTCAACAAAACCTCATAAGTAAGTGTTGATGTTTTATAATTCATTTTCTCGATCTCCAAAGACCCTTCGGCTTTAAAATTATCGAAGTCCTTTTTCTCTAGTGCGCTCATTCTTCCAGCAACACTAATATCAGACTTTATAGTTCCGGTCAAATCATCACCTTTTTCAAGGGGAACAAATTCTTTTACGCTTGCCAAATTAATAACGCCTTTTAATCCTGCTTTTAAATTAGGGTCAGAAATTGGCGTAGTAACCTGTGCCGAAAGATCAACCGGATTGCCGGCTAATTCAACGTGAAATTTATTTACGTCAATTACGGTTGCGTCTAAAACCCCTGTAGGATTATTTACATGAACATCAATATTAATGTTGTTAACCGATTTTGGAAGCGAAGGATATTTGAACATCGCGTCTTTTACTATTAAGTTAACTGCAAACGCCGGCATGCTACTTGCGTTATAAGTTCCTTTAGCAAAACCATCAAGCGCCAAACTTCCGCTTGTTTTTACACTTGCAAAGTCTTTACTATATACGGCTGGAATTAATGAAAGAAGTGATTTAAATTCTGCTTGCTTTACTTTGAATTTAAGATCCATATCAATGTTTGTATCGGGCATCGACACGTATCCATCAAAGCCAAAACCAAGATCGTTTAAGCTTAATTCGTTTTCTTTAAAAGTAAATTTCATTTTTGGCATATCCATATCAAGATCTACTTTAAATTTTACTTTTGCCTCGCTTAAATACGGAACTCCGTCCATTTTAAATGTTGTTTTAGCGATCTCTAATAAATTCGACAATACAAAATTATCTTGCGTAAAGTCTCCGTTCAATTCGTAATTAAAATCGTCCAACTTTCCATACATCTTTCCTTGTTGATCATCATAAACTATGTAAGCGTTTTTTATTTTAAACTCGTTAAGCTTCATTGCAAATTTTGTTGGCTCCGAAGTTGCGGTTGGGGCAGCGGCGGCAGCCGAATCTGCTTTAGCAATATCCCAATTTGCCTTTCCCGATGGTAATACTTTTCCTAAAATGCGTGCTTTATCAATGATGATAGAATTGATTTTATATTGATCGCCCGATAGAACAGATTTTAAATTAATGTCGGTTATCAATTCACCGATCGATGCAAGTGTGTCGTCTTTAAAATCATCAACACCAACAACCGAAACGTTTTTTATTTTAAAACGAAAATCGGGGAACGAAGAAATAAGTGTAAGATCAAATTCTCCAAAATCAACTTTCGCATTTAAATTTGCGTTGGCCTGTTCTTTTACAATTGATACTATTTTATCTTTAAATATAAACGGGGCTGCAATTATTAAAACGATCAACACTAAAAGTGTAGTTCCTGTCCATTTAAAAATGCGACCCATCAACGATTTTTTTGGTTTCGACCCTTCCATGCGATTTTTGTTTTTAGAGAGTCAAAGATAAAAAGAAAGTGCTAAACGAGCGGGATTTAGGGATTTTTAACCGTTAAGCTACTATAGAGCACAGATGATGCTGATTATTATAGTTTTCGCTGATTTTTGCCGTCTTTAACTCTATTTCGATGTCCCTTGAGTGGATTCAAAAGCTGTCTATCATAATTGATCATATAAATCTTCGCCATTAGTGTTCAATCAAACTATAAAAAGCGAAAAGCCCCCGGAACACAACTACCAGGGGCTTTTCTTCACTAACTAACTAGAACAAAGAACGAATTAAAAAACACTCCCGATAAGCATCGGGATCATAGAACTATATGCAGAGTATTAACCTAAGTACGCTTTCAACAGTTTGCTGCGGCTGCCGTGTTTAAGGCGGCGAACAGCTTTTTCTTTTATTTGTCTAACGCGCTCGCGGGTCAATTCGAATTTCTCACCAATTTCTTCAAGCGTGTGCGCATGGGCGCCGGCTAATCCAAAAAATAATTTTACCACATCAGCCTCTCTTCCTGTTAAGGTTGATAAAGCTCTGTCAATTTCTTGTTTTAAGCTTTCGCTCATTAATTCTCTATCGGGTTTTAACGACGTATCGTTTTCCATTAGGTCGTACATGTTTCCCGCATCTTCACCAAAACTTAATGGTGCATCCATGCTCATGTGGCGACTGCTGTTGCGTAAAATGTCCGAAATATCTTCAGGCAACAGGTCTATTTGCTCGCTTATCTCATCAAAACTTGGCTCGCGCTCTAACTGTTGCTCTAATTTTGAAAACGTTTTGTTGATCTTATTGATGGCCCCAATTTTATTCAAAGGCAAGCGCACAATTCTACTTTGTTCGGCTAATGCTTGCAAAATACTTTGACGGATCCACCACACTGCGTAAGAAATAAATTTAAATCCACGAGTTTCATCAAAACGTTGCGCCGCTTTTATTAAGCCTAAATTTCCTTCATTAATAAGGTCTGGTAAACTTAAGCCTTGATTTTGATATTGTTTACTTACAGATACAACGAAGCGTAAGTTTGCTTTTACTAATTTGTCTAACGCACGCTGATCTCCGTCGCGAATTTTTTTCGCCAACACAACCTCTTCATCGGCAGTGATCAACTCCACTCTTGCAATATCTTGCAAATACATGTCCAACGAAGCTGTTTCGCGGTTAGTAATTTGTTTGGTTATCTTTAACTGTCTCATGTGTGTTTGTTTCTATTTAATACGCTGAGTTTGTTTGTTAGGTTGGGAGATTCCGATAAGTGGTCGCTATTATTGAGTAAGTGTATCACAAAATTTTGTAGGCGGTTATACCTTCGGGTCTCCTTAACTAATTACGATAAGCCGAGGCGCTTGGTTGGGTGTTGAAAATATATTTTTCCAGTTTGGCTTAAAAAGCCGAACTTAGTTTAGTGCTAAAACGCCTATATATAAGTAATTATGCCCTGATAGAGGAGCTTGACGTGAGTTTCCCCGGGCAGTTAAGCGTTATTACCGGCGAAACCGGGGCCGGAAAGTCAATTTTTTTGGAAGCATTGGGCTTGGCCTTAGGAAATCGAGCCGATGCTGGCTCGCTTCAAAATAAGGCTAAAAAATGCGTGATTGAGCTTGAATTTGATGTAAAAAACTACGATTTAAGAGATTTTTTTGTTAAAAATGGGCTAGATTTCGAAAATCCGGTGATTTTAAGGCGTGAGATTAATGCCGAAGGGAAATCAAGATCTTTTATTAATGATAGCCCCGTTAATTTAACTGCGCTTAAAGAAATTGCAGATAATTTAATTGATGTGCACTCCCAGCACCAAACATTATTACTTAATCAAACAAAATTCCAGTTGCAGTTGATCGATTCCTTTGCGGGAACCGCGAATGATTTTGAATTGTACAAAAAGCTGTTCAAACAACTGCAGGAAAATAAAAAACACTTAGAAGAGCTAGAGAATAAAGAAAAGCAAGCTAAAAAAGACCTAGACTACTATCAGTTTTTATTTGATGAATTAAATGAGTTTGCTTTGGACGAAGACGATGTGAAAAAGCTGGAAGACGAAAGTGAAACAATGGAAAACGCCGAGTTTATTAAATCTGCCCTATCCAAAACATCAGGAAGCTTGGGCGGCGGAGAAAATAATTTGCTTTCATCTGTATCGCTACTAAAACAACAATTACAGTCTATCACAAAATTCAATAATGCTTACAAAGAATTATTTGAGCGCGTCAACGCTTCGCATATTGAACTAAAAGATGTTTACAATGAGCTAGAGGGTGAAGAAGGAAAACTAGTGTTTGATCCCGAAAAGCTAAACAACATTAATGATAAGCTCGACAAGATCAATCGCCTCTTAAAAAAACATTCGGTAAATTCTATTTCAGAATTATTAAAAATAAAAGACGAAATAAAAGAAAAATTACAGATGTTCAATAGCCTTGAGGCAGAGATTGAAAAGCTAAAAAAAGAAATTACAAAGGTTGAGGCTTCTTGTAAAAAGCAAGCTAAAGATATTAGCGACAAGCGCAAAAAATCTATTGGCGGAATTGAAAAAAGTATTGATGCCATTTTGAACGATCTGTCGATGGAAAATGCTAAGTTTAAAATTGACTTAAAAACTAAAGAAGGGCTAAGCGGTTCGGGTATCGATGAAGTTTCGTTTATGTTCTCGGCAAACAAAGGCGGCGAATTTAAGGAGCTACACAAAGTGGCCTCGGGTGGAGAAATGTCGCGCTTAATGTTAAGTTTAAAATCGGTGCTTGCACAAAAGCGCGCTTTGCCAACTATTATTTTTGATGAAATTGATACGGGCATTAGTGGCGATGTGGCTAATAAAATGGGAAACATCTTTTCTCAAATGGCGGGCAAAATGCAAGTGATAAGCATTACTCACCTACCTCAAATTGCAAGTAAAGGCCAGCATCATTTGTTTGTTTATAAGAACGATGATAAAGACAAAACACGTTCGTTCATAAAAGTTTTAGCTAAAGATGAACGTACAGTTGAAATAGCAAAAATGTTGAGCACGGGTAAACCAACCGAATCGGCAATTAAGAACGCGAAAGATCTTTTGAGTTCTAATTAGTCGTCCCTCAAAAACTCTGTAAGCCTTGTTATTATTGAGTTTGTTTAAAAATAGTGCGAAAAAAATCTACCGAAAAAAGTAAAAAAGGGTTAAAAAAGCGGCAGATGTTTTTAAGTGTAAATTAAACCGTAATGCTGCGCCCGGGATAGAACGAAAAGCCTTGTTTAGGGCTTTGCTTAATGTTTGCGCAAC
>Ga0163149_10001397_pt1 | contig 31103 bp, 25 predicted proteins | sample OliLakLV19MP5G1_FD_148604 | JGI IMG/M metagenome (GOLD analysis project Ga0163149, IMG submission 148604) | Freshwater microbial mat bacterial communities from Lake Vanda, McMurdo Dry Valleys, Antarctica - Oligotrophic Lake LV.19.MP5.G1 | ecosystem: Environmental > Aquatic > Freshwater > Lake >... | reverse complement strand
GATTACTGAGATAGTGCGAGAGGTGTCAAAAGCTACAAGGTCGGTAGATGCTGAAGAACCTGAAACATCCAGGATACCGAATGGAGAGGTGGTGCCAATACCGACGTTTCCTCCGAGTGCCGCTAATATAGTCTGACTTGAAGTGTAGAGATTGGTTGAAGTAGCGAATGTGGTTGTTCCGTTTGTAACAGAGAGGAGATTGATAGTTGAAGAAGCAGTCACATAGAGTCCGCGCGTGGTTGTTGGAACAAGTGCGCCGAATGAATTGATTGAGAAGTCGCGGAAGTTAGAAGCATAGAAATCACTTGATGAAGTTCCCCATCTCGCAAGTGTAGAATCCCAGTAGGTAGCAGATGTAGTTGAGAAGAAGTTGTTTTGTGTCTTCCAGTAGTCAGTTGAAGTAGTTGACCATGCAAAGGCTGTGGTGAGGTAGTCGGTACCAGCTACTGCAGCAACGAGTGAACCGTTTGCGTTTGTTTTGAGGAGAGATGAAGCGATAGATGAGATGGCGAAGGTTGTGGTGGTTGCGTTTGTAGAGGTTGAGTTCGTGGTCGTAAGGCTAGCAAGAGTTGAGGATCCGTTTGCAAAGATTCCGTTTGTTCCCCGAACCTCAAGAGTGGCGGTTGTAGTAGTTGAAGATGCGCCTATAAGTACTTGATTTGTTGTGGTGCCAAGTCTCACACCTGAACCATTAAAGAAGTTCCAGTTAGTTTCACTACCACCACCACCACCAGAGTTCTGATCGGCGGAACATGTTACAACTCCTGAAGCGGAAACAGATGACACTTTGTCAGTACCGGTACAGGTTGCTGCTGTGATAAGAGTGAAGTCAGTACCAGCTACTGCCGGAACCACACCACCAGTCGAGGTAGTTTTAAGAATAGTAGAAACAACACCTGTGATTCCAAGTGAGGTAGTTGTAGCACGGGCAAAAGTGTTGTTGCCAGTCCATGAGTTGTTATCAGAAAGAAGTGTTGAAGAAGCAGTGCTCCCACCAGAACCATTAGAAGCGGCGGTTATAAGGCCTTTTGCGTTCACCGTGATGTTTGCGTTCGTAAATGCGCCGACGTTACTGTTTACAGTTGCGAGGGTTGAAGCAATAGAAGTTGCTCCTGAACCTGTTACATCACCAGTAAGGCTGATTGACTGGTTCCCTGTAAGGTATGTATTCGTGTCGATTGAAAGAGCACCAGTACCACCAGATGTCTTTACAAAACCATTACCTGTGAGGTTTGAAAGAGTGGCAATGTTTTGTGAAGAATTTACCGTAACAGTATTTACTGAACGTGTAAGACCTGTTGAGAACGTGAGAGGAACTTCATAATCCGTACCTGAGACTGCGGCCAGTATACCTCCAGTAGAATTGGTCTTTAGAAGTGATGAAATAATATTAGAAATAGCAAATGAAGTAGTTGTAGCCCTAGTACCAGTAGCATTTAAGAATGTAAAGTTTTGGAGAGTTGTTGATCCTAAAGATGTAAGAGAACCTCCAGTAGTAGTAAGCGCCCTTATTTCAAGAGATGCTCGTGTTGTAGTAGAAGAATCTCCTATAAGAACCTGATTTGTGGTAGTTGAAGGATAAAGACCGGATCCGTTGAAAAGTGTCCAATTGACATCTGATCCACTACCCCCAGTGGATCCACAAGTACCTACGGACCACTTGAGAGGATTCACTGAGAGTACTTTAAGACATTTATTCACATCTCCGGATACACCAGTGCTGATGTTTGTTCCTCCTTGTGGACCTTGAAGAATATATTGCGCGCTTACAAGACTTGGAATAAAAAATATAATTATTAAAAGTAGTTTTTTCATTATGTTCGTATATAAGTAACTGACACTTTTGTATCATCTTGTAAAGTAATAACAAAGGTAATAGTCCTTTGATCTGATCCTATAGTGTAGTGAGTTCCTTTCATCAGTTGTTGGCCATTATAAAATACCCATAGAGCTGTTCCGTTACCAGCAATTCGAGATACTGTTGTTATTGCGGTAGTTGCGGAAGATGTTGAAAATTCTTCGTGGAGTACTTTACCCATACCTCCACCAGATTGTCCTCCGGCGCTCTTTTCACGGATGGCCTTTTTAATAGAAACAAGTTCTTCTTCAAGACCTATGATCACCTTCTTTTTGATGGATTGTACTGTTTTGTTGAGCTTTAAGGCTATTTCTTCTGGTTTATCCGGAGATCCATTATCACCATCTTTGCCCGGTAGACCAGGAATACCCTCTCCCGGAAGACCGTTTTTAGGAATAGGATAATCAACTCCGGCAACAGGTTTGTCACCTTTTGGACCGGCTACAACACTATCTTTACCCGGTAGACCCCTTGGGCCAATAACACTCTCACCATCTTTGCCGTCTTTCACTTGAAGCTGAACATCAATCAGTTTTTTATTAAGTGCTGATAGCTCATCATTGAACTCTTTTTCTTTAGCACTTTTCATTTCGTCAAGTTTGGTTTCAAACAATGTAAGGGCCTTAACAAGACCAAGTGATAAATTGTTCTCAATGTCCTTTAATATTTGAAGCTTCTGTTGTGTTGTTAGTTTCATATTATTCAACTAGTATTTTACCATATTTTAGCGTGATAATCATTTTGCTTTTGGATAAAACTTCTTATAAACCTTATCAAAAGCCTTTTTTTCTTCATCACTAAGATCACTGTAGAGTCTCTCAGCTGCTTCCGGCTGTCCTTTATCAACAAGTTCTTTAAGTCTTTTTACTGCGGAAAATATCTCTCGCTCTTGCTTCAAACTAGCCTTTGTTTCGTCAGACTTAAATAGCGATTTGAATAGTTCTTGATCTTTTGTGGACAAGGCGTTATAAGCATCAGTAGCTTGAGAATCATCACCCGCAAGGCGCATCTCGGTTATCTTTTCATAAGTAGGCTTAAACTTGGTTAAAGCTTTTTTTCTTTCCTCCGTCATAACTTCTTGAGCGTTAAAGAATTTTGATTGTGCTTCCCTTCCTACATTAGAATACTTGAGAGGAATTTCTGCCATAATTGAAAATGCTTGATAGAGAGGTTGTTTATCACTGAAGTACTTATAAAGTTCACGACCATACGCAGGGACAAAGCCTGATCCAATGTGTGCGACTGATTTGGCGTATTTTAACTTAGTGGAATCTTCCTCTTTATAAATAGGCCGGCCGAAGTGATCTTTATTGGTTATACTATCGCCTACAAGTGTAAGTGGCATAGAAAGGAATCCTGATAACTGGTGTCCTGCTTCTGATATGTCACCTTTACCCAACGCAATACCCGCCTGAGCCACTATACGGGGTGTAGCGAATACTGATGGCATAAAATCAACGTATGCTAGATCTCCGTTAGGAAGTTTTATTTTGATTGAGAACTTTCGGCCATCTTCATTCTCCCAAGTAAATTCGTCATTGAGTTGGTGGTTTATAAGTTGATACATAGCGAAAGATATAATCGCGCCTAAAGCAAATGCTCTAGTATTTTTAAATGCTGGATTTTTTATTTGAGTAGTAGAACCTTTGATCGCCCGGGAGAAGACAAAAACCAAACTCTCGCGGAATCGAGGAGCTAGAGCGATTGAGGCAATTGCATTTTGTACCGCCCTAGATCGACCTAATTGAGTTATCAAACCAAATTCATTTTTTACTACTTGACCAGCAAAGACTTCCGCTTCCTGTGGACCAAGACCTGATTTTATAGCCTGTTTGTACGTACTTATAAATATCTCAATCTGCATCTGAGGCATAAAGCTATTAAATGTCTTTCGGGAAAATGCTTCTTCAAATGTACTAGAAGCTATCTGAAAAGCTTGACTCTCGGCAAACATATCTACAAATGTGGAGATTTTGTGATCATTATCCGTGCCAAAAAGTGCAATACGCTTCTTACTATCCATTAAACCTAAAAGGTTATCTTTTCCGGTTATGATTGAGTTATATACATTTTTATATGTGTTTTTACTAAACCATGTCTTTTTAAGTCCACTATAAAGCTCGTCATAGACTCCTATACGATCTTCTACGTTGATACTTTGTCGTCCCATCGCTTCGATATAGCTTGCGCGCTCTTCCATCCACTTAATACTTTGACTATCTGAAAAGGTGCGGACAAAAGCTTTTGCAACACGAAGCTCTGCCATAACTACTGGAATATCACCTTTCGCAAGTGCGCCGACACCGGTAGTTAAAGATTTTATTACTTGTCCGACGGCGAAATAGTTTATTGGGGTATATGGTACACCACCGGACAAAACAATAGTTGTCATCGCATCAGAAACACCTGCGGAGGCTTTTCCTACCCATTCCAAAAGGGATAGATCTGTATCAAGTTGAAATTGTTTATTTAAAGCGTTTGCTAAGTCCGGAGATGCATACCACTGACGTTTTGCCGCGCTGGGGACCTTAACTTCGATCCATGATTGAGGTGCATCTTGAACATCAAGAAACTTATGATTCTTGATGAAGTCCTCTATCATCTCGTTGTTAGCAATAACCTTTTCCATTTCTTCTACGTAGTAGGCGAAGTGTTGCGGAATAGTCATAAACTTCGGTGTAAGCCCGTAGCGGATCGCTGTAGCGTAATCGGGAAATACCCTCGTTTTAACGAAGGAAGGGGTCATCTTGAGGCGTATTGCGACATATTGAGGCAGTTCTTTATCACCATCGACATAAGATTGAGCTTCATCTTTTGAAAGCCCTCCTTCTTTCTGAAGAAACTCCGCAATCTTCTCTTTTATAACCCTAGGGGATTCTTTATAAACCTGAGTAAAGTAGTCCTCGCGGTAATAAGTATCGAGTCCTCGGCGCTTACCTTGAGTCCATATATCATCAAAAAATTCTTTAATCCATGAGGTTTTTTTACCAGCCTGATACTCCATGATCTCTTGAATATCATTCATACTATCAAAACCACGGTCTTTAAATGAATTTTCGGTTTGATTGGCAATTTCTTTAGCGGTAAGTTTTTTAGCTACCCATTCTGTGTAGATTCTTCGAGTTGTAGCATCAGTGTTTGCAATAGGACCAAATACAGCCCTGACTTTTGCTACGAATCCTCGGGAACGTTTCTCATCACGAATAGCTTTCTTTATTGCAGTCCTGCGAAGATCTTCTATGTAAGTTTCATCAGCAAGCTTTTTAGCAGACTCTTGTTCGGCGGCTTTAATGCGAGCAATACGTTCTTCTTTTTTAGCTTCATCACCTAGAATCTTTGAGATGTGTTGTTCTTCTTTATCAGCAAGGTTATTGAGTATTTCCTCATCTTGAGCTTCTTTCACCTTATCTCTTACCTCCAGCTTTTTAATTTGAATGGCGTGTTTTGTTTCTAATTCTTTAGACTTGAGGTTTCTATACTCATCTAATTTAGTATTACGGGCTTCTTCAGTGTTTTCTATGCCACGTTCGGACATCATTTGGTCACCAGTTTGAGCAAATTTTGATGTAGCTTTTCCAGTGACTTCTGGAAGTTCTCCGGTAAGTTTGTTTGTATACTTAATAAGATCCTTTATAGGATGATTGGCGATTGTTTCCTCAAGAATACTAAGTTGTGTTTGAAGTTCTTCTAACTTTGGATCTTGTTTAATTGATTCCAGTGTTTTTTCATGATTAGCCTCAAGGTTGGCTTTAATTTCAATTCTAATGTATTCCCGATTGGCTTTTTCTATGTCTGTTCTACTTTCCACAGGCAACTTGCGATAAACAGGCAACTTGCGATAAACCGTTGTTTCTGGTAAAGTTATATCACCTCCGTCCGGTGGAACGGGAACTTGTCTTCTAATCAAGTCTTTGTGGGTTCGAATCCCATCGGGGGTACCAAAAGTCTCTAGGTTTGATATAAATGTATCAAAATCTTTTCCTATCTTAAAGAAGTTTATAACTTCTGCATTTTCTTTTGCATTGATGCGGGTAACGATTGCACGTTTTTCTCCATCTGGCATTTCTGCCACGTGAACAATATTATCTTTTCTGAAAGATGAATCACCTGCTATGTATTCTTTATTAAGATATTTAAGAGTACGTGGAAGTTCACTTTTTGGTAAGCGATCTACCTTACCGGATGCAATTTTACGTTCGAGCGCGTTTTTACCGTATGAACCTATTTCAAATGTAATATCACCTTTCATACCTACCAATTCCTGCCCGCTTGATAGGTCAAATGCTACCTCCGGAGATTCATTAGAAAATGGATTTTTTATCATTCCACGCTCTCCGCCACCATAATCCTCTACCATCTTGTTGTATCGTTGTAATACTTTCTTTACATGGACTAGAATCTTTTTGATTGCATCCCGGACCATATCCAGTATTTTAGAAATAGGACTCTTATAACCGGCTTTTGAAGCTTGCTCTTTGCCAAATTCATCAGCTCGGTATTCTGATGCTCGTGATTCAGGTGTTGGGTATTTTTGAATATCATCATAGCGAGAATGATCCTTTTTGGTCATCTTAGCTAAAGTCTCTTTATTAAGTTTGTCTAAAAATACCTTATCAAACACTCGTTGTTCGAGGTAGTGATAAGCTTCGTGAAATGCTGTCCTTACATATACTTTACCTCCTTTTTCAAAAAGAGTAATTAGTGGAACAAGTTTAGGGTTTAATAAATCAAGGCCGGTTCGGTTGTTATATACGCCTTTTGCTCCACGCTCTTTAATGAGTTTTGGATCAAAAATGTATTTAACTTTTCCGGCGGGTACAATACCTTTCAATAGATCTGGCACCTTGTTTAGATCAATCATAGGACCATCTCCGAACGGTTGGTATTGAGTGGCCGCTTTAAAAGCCAAGTCTTGACTCTTGATTATTGCTTTTAGTGCCGCCTGATACTCTGCACGGAGTTGGGAGGAGGTTTTGAGATTTTTAGGGTCGAACACAGCAGTTGTTGTATTTCCTTCATCAAAAAACTTTATTGAGTCGTATCCCTTATCCTCAAGTTGTTTAATTATTGAATCTTTCCAGTGCTTTACAGCTGGTTCTGTTTTTGTGTCACCCCAATCAAACATACCTTTTAGTGCATTGTTTTTTATTCCCTGTATATGCTTTTTTTGCAATGGTGTTCCTTCTACTTTTAGACTTGCAATTACTTGTTTTGCTTCGTCTGAAATTGAATTTCTATAAGCTATTCTAGTCCCTTTTTCACCTGGGATATTACGAGTAGTTAAATCAAGTGTGTTTTTAACTTGTGGATAATAAGTTGTTACTTTTCCACTTTTATACTTTGGACTTAATGATGAAGTATTTGGGTCCATCATTTTATCGGACTGTAAATAAGTCAACTCAACACCATCTTCCCCAGTAAGGAGTCTACTTTTATAGTCAAGGGTATACTTCTTACCTGTCTCGATATCTAAAAAGTAATCAGGATTTTCATTTATTGTTCTGCCGCCACCGCCACCGTGAGCATAGTTTTCTGAAATGTTAGGATTATCAGCAAGCGAGATTAACCCTTTTTCATTTCGTAATGGAACACGAGAACCGTGATACAAAGGCGTTCCCTGCTCCTTCATAAACTGCTCCTCTGTGAGACCGTCTTCGATGGCTTTTTGGGCTGGGGATTTTGCAGTAACTTGGTTGTAGAAGTCGTTGAGAGAAGTTTCTATTTTAGAATCAAGAATGAATACTTGGTTGTCAGTGAAAACACTCTTTAACAGTTTTCCTCGGCTTTCTGCGCTAGGTATCGTTATAATTACAGAATCATACCCCATGGATTCAATATATTTGTTTAGCTTGTCTGTTTCTTGCCGTACTTTTTCAAGGGGAAACCCTTTTGTGTTTGGATATTCCATTCCTGCGTTTCTTGTAAGTAAACGATATTGAGTGTCATTGTTTATAACAAGTGGGTTTTCAGGTTTAACAATTACTTTCTTAACATTTTTTCCAAATTTTAGTGCAACATCGGATGAAAATGCCGCATAGTTACCTTTTCCCAAAACTGGATAATCAAACTTTACTTTCGCTTCACCCCCACTTCCTCTGTATAAAAGCAATGGAGCTTTGTCACCTAGTTCATTAAAACTTCCAGGTTGCAATATCCTGTATGTGCGAAGCTCAAACTCCTCCGCATTTGGATACTTCCTTGCTTCCTGTGCAAGGCCAGATAGTCCATCCTCTGAAGGTTCCCCCTGCCCCTTCACATACTGCTCCTCTGTGAGACCGTCTTCGATGGCTTTTTGGGCTGGGGATTTTGCAGTAACTTGGTTGTAGAAGTCGGTGAGTTGTTCTTTATAGAAATCAGTTGGTTTTTTGTAATTGCTTTCTATGGTACCTGTCCTGCCTGATTTTATTGGGTTTATATCAACTTCCATACCGTCAATATTCAATTTGGCATCGTTTAACGCATTAAACATATCATCTTCGCGAGCATCTCCTGAATACTCGACAAGAACATCCAAGTCAGACTTGTTTTTACCGAGTCCAACAGTTCTACTACCAACGACTTTCATTCCTTTTATCTCGTAGTCAAGACCTTCTAATTCGTAATTAGCCTTGAGATCATTGATGTGGGACTGCACCGTTTCGACAACATCTTTCTCTGTCTTACCACCGAGTCCTTGTATTGGTTTATTTTCTTGTGCCTTCACAAACTCCTCCGCAGTCTCATACTTCTTGGCTTCTTCAGCGAGGGGTTGAAGGTTTTTTGGAATTTCATCGGGCGCGAAAGGATTCTTAATAAAACCACCTTCTTTATTTTCAATGTCTTTGGATTTTTCGGCAAGACTTATTGCGCCTTCTACTCCTTGCACAGCTACATCAGTACCGCCTCCAAGAATTGTTCCAAAGAATGTTGATTCAGCGACACCTTCAAAGAGACCTTGATTCTCATCATAGGTTTGCTTCCATGCATTTTCATTTATGGTTTGTAGGGATTCAGTTGTGCCTTCGGTAACTCCTTGTTTAAAGATACTTAAAATTCTATTTGCGACATTTTTTATAAAAGACTGTTTCACTACCTCGGCAACTTTTGCACCAACGATTTTTTTTATAATTCTGAAGGCTGGGACCGATTCTAATATTCCGCCGCCAATGGCGGTATAAACACCTACTTTTTTTGCTTGATCTTCAGGCGCACCTTTATCTATGGCACTTTGATAAGCGGATCCGAAAGCAAGCGATCCTCCTAAAACTCCGGCTCCGATAGTACCTAACACTGGAGCGCCTAATACAGCCAAAGGGACCGCTATGCCCATAGAAGCTAGAGCAGTAGGCGTTGTTTGTCCTAGAGTGGAATAAAAGTACTTTGGATCGCTCCATTTCTCAGCAAATTTCCTTTCATCAGCTATAGGCATATTTTCCCTAGCAAGAGCCTCTGAGAGTTGTTTATCACTATCTGCCACATCTTTTTGTTTAGCAGCAATTCCTTTCATACCAAGCGTGTTATAAAATACTTCATTAGATCGATGTATAAGAGATGAAACGTTAAGTACGCCTGATTGCAATCCGGTTTCTAATTCGGAGGTTTTATCTTTCTGGAATAGTGGAGCAGCTTGACCGGGCAAAGCTTTAGCAAGACCTGTTACTTTATCTATAAAAGAAGTCTCTGGCGCTTTTACAATCGGAACATAACCAGGGGAAACTGTTTCCCCTGGTTTTGTGTATGTTTCTTTACCTGAAAAGAAGCTTTTAATTGAGTTTTTTACACCTGCCCATACGTTACCCTCTTTATCTTTATGAATATCGGGCGGAGTCCAAGGTTCTTTAACTCCTTTATTTTTAGCAGCCATGATCTGAGCATCGAGATATGAGATATTTCCGGCCTTGAGTTCGTTTGAAAGGTACATTTCATACGCTCCGGCGGCTCGGTTTGCTTCTTTTGGAAGCAATTGGAGGTTTGATGGGTCGTTTGATCCGCCAACAGTTAAAGCGATGGCATGGTCGAGTTCATCCGAAGCCGATGCTCCCATAGCGTTTTTGATGGTTTTAACGTCTTTAATTGCCCTAGGACTGTAGTATTCCTCCTTAGTTAGAGCTTTGGGCGTAGTGGGGTCGAACGTGCTTGCTACACGGGTTTTATCAGTCGTAGTGGCAGTATCTTCAGGGTTTCGATACGCGAAAAAAGGCTTACCTGAGATATCTTTTGTATCGGCTCTTCCTATGGTAGCTCCTGATTTAAACTTCTTATAAAAATATGCTGAAGGAGCAGTAGCTGATTCATAGCTATCTACGGTTTTAGGTACGATGGGAGTGTAACCACCGGCACTTGCTTCCTCTGGTTTTTTTATAATAGGTTGATAAGCCATAGTTTTATGATTTCCAGGGAGGGGTTGAGGATGCTTTTAGAAATATATCAGTGAGAGATTTACGTTGTTCAAATGAAAGTCCTGTTTCTTTTTCGAGTACTTCTTTCAGGCCGTATTTATTTATTCCTTCTTCGAGATGTTTTATAATATCTTCTGTGAGATTTACCGCGGCAAGATCTTTAACATTAGCCGAAGTGAATCTCATTTTTAAGACTGGTTTTGGGATTTTTTTAGGTGTTTTCGGGGTAGGGACTTTATTATTGGTATTGAGATAAGCTTGGAGTTGTTCTCCTTCGGGTAAACCAGCAATCTCTGGCATGAGTATTTCGAGAAGTCCTGATTCCTTCAAAATGGCGAAGTTCTTTGTCTCACCAGTAAGACCTTTGATATCATCCGTAGGCGATAGAGCTTTAAGGACCTTTGCTATTTCTACTGCAGAATAATTTCCTCCGGCTCCATTAAGAGCCTCAAGTATCTTGCTTGGATCTGTGATGTTTTTAGATAGAAGGCTCGCTATTTCCGAACTGAGAGTTGCTTCGCGCTTCTTCTCCTGCTCTTTTTTAAGTCCTTCGCTCGCGCTTTTCTGAAGTTCAGCTAGTACTTTTTGCCTATTCTCATTATGTTTAGTTATCTCGTCACGTTTCTTGGCGAAAAGATCGTATTGTTTGTTTACTCTTGCTTGTTCTGCTTCGGCTAGGGCGGATGATTGCTTGATAGCTATATCGTTTAGGGCCACAAGTCCTTGTTGTTCAACTGTATTAAGTAATCCTTGGCTGGAGTCTTGAGTAAAACGAGCTTGGCCTGTTCTTAGATCTATGTTTCTGAATGATTCTAAGCTTTTAGTGTTTAATTGTTTTTGAGCTTCTGAGCGGGCGTTCCATACTTGATTGATCGAGGACATTAGGTTAGCTGTAGCTTGATCTATGAAAGCTTGTTGTGCGGAAAAAGCGTTATCAATTTCTTTTCTATCTTCGGCAAATTTATCTGTGGTTGATACACCAGCACTTTTTGGCGTGTAGAGTCCGGAAGATTTATTGTGATCGTAATCAGTTATTTTTCCGCCAAGGCCCACAATTTCTTCTGCGGAAAGACCACCGTTACGGCGATCATTAGCTTCGGCGGATTTTCTAAACTTCTCTTCGTTTATCCTTCGATTGTTATCTTCAACTGAAAGGCGGTTCATGTCACCTGTGTGAATGTCTGTAATATTCTGAACATCATTCTTTGCTTGTTCGGAGGAAATTACTGATACGGGTTTTCGTGTCTCATCTATTTGACCTAGGACCTCTTTATAGTCAGCCGAAGCATATCCTTGCGATTTAAGAGTGGTTTCAGCCGCTTGAGCTTCTTTATATCGGCGAGTGAAGTCCTGTGCCGTTAGTCCTTCCATGTCTATAGTAGGATCCATTTAGCGTAAAAGATTATTGACGTCTATACCAACACAAAATCCATTTGCTCCGGCGGTTCCAGCAGAACTTCCGGCACCAGCCACACCTCCGTTTGCATGACAACTACCAGACCATGTATTTGTAAAATACACCCTTATGCCAAAACCACCTTTACCACCTCCACCTGAGCCTCCTGTACCTCCATCTCCGGTTACTGATGTAGCAGAACCTCCAGCACCACCATCAGCGTTTATGATAAAAGACCCTGCAAAAGTCTTTGCGGCTATGAAAGCTACGTTGCCTGTAGCTCCACCTCCTCCACCTCCTCCTCCGTTATTAGAGTTAGCTCCACCACCTCCGCCTCCTGAGCCTCCTGGACCAGATGTTAATCTGTAAAGACTATTTGATGTTGTTGACATAACAAGAGCATCAAAAATTACTGATAGAGTACCAAGACCATACGGACTACTTGTAGCAAAACTTCTACCCGTGGTTCCGTTTACCGCACCAGTTCCCGGAGTACCGCCTGAAGCATTCACCCCTGCGCCTCCTGTACCGCTCCTGCCAACCGAGAGCGAACCGTGTACATCCATTGTAGATGATCCGATAGATCCATTACCTTTAGATGCCAGCCCACCCGTACCTCCATTAGCTCCTCCATAACTTATAAAGAAACCCGTCGTTGTTGCACCTCCAAGACCTGCACTTACAGGGGGTGATGTTAAGCCACCTCCTTCACCGGGAGTTCCTGTGGCAGTAAAGTTTCCTGTACCAGAAACAGTATCCTTAACAAATACTCTCCATCCACCTGTAACAATCGAACCATTGACGGTTAGATTGTTGTAATACATGTCCCTAGTAAGAGTTGTAGTTGAAAGTGCGGCTACGATAACATCTCCATCAGTTCCTGGACCAAAAGTATTGGATGCTAAAATTGTTGAGGTTGCTATAAAATTGTTATCTATTGTTCCTCCTGATCCGGAAACAATTACTCGATTTGCATTAGTTGATGGATTCCATGTTGATGTTGCAAGAGTGGCGGGAAGAACTAGTCGGCCAAGTGTTCCGCTTTGAGTTGATGCGGCTGCTTCTGCTCCTGTTGCAATTTCAACTGTTCCTGTGGCAGTTTCACCAGCATTACCAATACCACCAAAAAGCTTTCCATCCACATAGTTTCTAGGAACTATAGAATAGGCTCCTACTGGAGATGGCACTATCCAATTACCAGTTATTGTTTCATCACTTTGTTTTACAGCAAACTCAGTAAAAAAACATGGGGAATCTGAGATTATAAATATAGATTGTGCTGGATGTCTTACCGCTAGAGTCGTGGAAGCAGTACAACTTGCGCCGGCTGGAGTTCGTGTGAGTCCACGGGTTACTCCTGTGAGAGCGGCGGATCCATCAGAATTTTGAGTTATACCTGTGAATGAAACAAACTCAGATTTATCAGGAATTTGCGGATCGAGAGTTCCGTATCCGATAGCTGTATTGATATACGCCATTGTATATGCAATGTTTGAAACCGGCTCTTTGAAGCTAGATAGATTTACAGTTGTGTCTGATATTCCAACTGATGCTTTTAATCTGTAAGATTTTCCTCCGGTTGTGTTGAAAGCGCCTAATGAAACATCATTTACAATTTGATTTTGAGGGAGTATTTGAGATTCTGGTATAAAGCCGAACCATGAACCAATACCAATCATCCCAGCTGTGACTATCGAAATAAATTGTTTAAAAAATTCCATATATTTATTGTTAATTATAACTCATTTTCTTAAAAATGTCGGATTATTCTTGGACACTTTGACATTTAACCCAAAACGTGACAATTCCCAACGTGCATCACTTTCTAAACTATAGACCTGAATTGTGTAATCAAAACAATCTTTTGCCTGAAGAATATTACATATCGCTCGAAACTTCGGTACAGTTTCTTCAAAGTTGCTTTCTTCAATAATTCCATCACCTAAAGGCGCGAGTCCGGGAGCTAAGTCTCCAAGGGATGAAGGATTTATTCCTGTGTAAAAACTAGCAAGGTTTCCCTCTTTACTTACTTCCAATTCTCTAGTGCCTTTGGACCCTTGATAATCGAATAAGACTAGGGCTTTTAGATCTACACCTTGCATCATGAAGCCTTCAAAGTACGCCTTATCAAAATAGTTGAGTCCTTGCGGGCGATTATTGTTCTCATAAGAAAACGTCATTACCACTGAATAAGGCATCTCTTCTCCTGAGGGAACATCATCAAACCATTGACCTGTGTCCCATACTTGATAAATTTGCGGATTTACATTTGAGTATCCATAAACTGTTCCATCAATTAGAGCGAAGCGTGAAATGGATCGTACTTGCGGAGCATGCCAGAATTTTTCTGATGATACAGATCCGTCATTGTTTACTGTTTCGCGAGAGGTGAACATCCAATCTCTTCCGTTGTTCGGCGCGGTTATATAAATTGTGTCCTCTATAGTCTTAAGGTGTCCTCCGGTAAAATCATCTTCAAAGAGTTCTGTTTGGACCGGAAGAGACAATGTAATAGGTTTGATAGTGACTTCGTTTGTGAAAGCTCCCAAAGCTCTTAACTGATGCTTCTGATCTACCCATACGAGATAATCTCCGAAGTTACCTATAAACTCATGCCCTAGGGCGCTGGAGAGTCCTGTGAGGACTTTCTTTTCTACTTTGTTGTAAACGAAAGCTCTGTCAGCGGCTGCGTTAATAGTGTAGGCAAATGTAACATTCGTGTTTGGAGTAATTAGATACATCTCATCGTTGCCGGCAAAAATAACGAGCTGTCCGTTTTTTTCTCCAATTCCTTTTGCAAGATTATCAAGAGTGATAACATCTGGATCCCCAGCGACACGATCACTTGTGTTTTCATAATTTAAAAACCCTAAAGGTGAACCTGATGGGGTTGAATCCGCTGATTGATAAATAAGACGAGATGAATATGAACCAACAAAAGACTGGTTTCCAAAGACTTTAATAAAATCTGGGGTGTATGTAGACGGAAACATCTTTGTAGCACCTCCAGCTGTTGAAAAAACAGATTGAATTGCGACCATCCCTGAAGTAACAGTCAAAGAATCCCCGGATGAATATGTGACTCCGGTAAGAGTTGTTGTTCCTTCTCCGCCGGTATAAGTTATCTCTCGGCCATCACTTAACATAACTTTCTTTTCTCCAGCGATAGTTAAAGCAAAACCTTCTTGCGCCCAAGTTGTAGTGCCTTGTTTTTTTAGGGTTGTTTCGGTTGGCGCGGAATCTATAAGAACCATTCCTCCGGACCAGTAAAGAATCCTTGAATCACCTCGGACCATTACAAGTCTTGAAGATTTATCATCTGGATCCCACCATGAATCAAATACGAATCTAGTATAAGTACCGGCAAGTGACTCTAATGTAGAAGTGAGTTTAAGTTCATACCAAACATACGTTCCTGTTGTTACAAGATCTGATTCCACCTCTAATTTTCCACCTGCTACTCGTAGAGTGCGAACGGCACCAAGGTTAGTTTCAAACTCATGTGATGATTTGACTCCTGCTTGAGTCGCATCTACTGATCCTCGGCGCTTTAGTCCCGGACGTGATGCAAGATTGCCGTTTACTTTTTTATATACATTCTTTGAACCTCGAATAAGAAAGCCGGGTTTGAGCTTAGTTTTATCGCTCGCGCTATTGTAGCCCGGAAAGATGTCCCTCATTTTAAATTCAAAAATGTCTTCTGGATTCATAGTTTTGTTTTACCATCTACCTCTACCCGGCTTACCACCGTAGTTAAATACTATTTTAACTGATTGAGAAGGATGTTCTCCGCGGTATTTTCCATATAGACCAATTCTATCTGCTGGATGTGGAGCTGATGTGTTACCGTTTAGTTCAATACCTGCCCATGTGAAGTCATAGGCGCTGTTTTGAGATTGCTGTCCGGCGGCGATAAGATTCTCTCTATGATAAATTTCTATTCCGTCATTATCTAGGACCACTACGTCATTATCATTAGTTGTTCGGCTTATCCATGTCCCTGCGGTATTTTTTAGAAGATACTTTGAATAGTATTTGATATCAAAGTTACGTCCGATTGAAAATATAATGTTATCAACACGAATGTTTACCATGGCCGAAGAGTTTGCGACTGTGATCTGAAATGAATCTACGGTTGTAGGGACCACTGTGCCTGTTTCTGTAGCTGAAGCCCATGAGAATTTTAATAGATTCCATCCTGTTTTAAAGGCTGTCCCGTCTGCTTGTGCTGTCTGAGCGGTTGAGGACCAATAGTTTGCTGTAAGATCGTTTCCCCAGCGTGCTGAGATGCTTGTAGGGGCTGATGGAAGGTATAACCACACGAATATATCCGCCACTTCATCTTCATCAGTAAGATCTAGGGCGGTTTGAGCAGTGTTCTTAATTCCATCTCCGGAAGAGACAAGATCGAACTCTACTGAACCTGAGCCTGATTTCTTGAATATCGTATTGACCTTGACTCCTGTTGCGCTCCCTACGGCGCTCCACGTGCCGTTACCCGTGAGAGAGTCCATTGAGTTGAGAACTTTACCTTTACGTGTTCTCCAGTTGATACGGAGGATTTTAGAGCCTTCTGAGCCTTCTATGGATATAACCTTATTCTGGATTGCTTTAAGTAAGTCGAATTGTCCTGCGGGGTTTCTTACCACCTTATCCCATAACTGCCTGTTGTCTTGTGGAATTAGATCTATAAGCTTTTTAAAGTCTGAAGGTGCGGCGTAGTTATAAACATCATCATGGATTGTCTGAGAAAGAGTTGCCGTCCTTATAGTCTCCAATGGATCTACTTTAGATAAAACCTTATTTGCGGAACGCTCAAGAAGAAGATCAACATCATCAAGATCATCTGCATCGCCGCCATGCAAGAGTGCGCCAAGATTTGCTTTTACTTCATCTATTGTCAATTTGAGTGTTATTAACTTTTAAAACCGCGAAATCCATTCCGTCACTAATACCGTACAGGTTCCGGCTGCTGTAATTCCTTGAACAGATCCTTGAACTACTGGAGTGCCTGGATAATCTTCAAGTGCGAGTGTAGATGATCCGAACGCTGCAATACCTGTTGCGGCTGTGGCTGGAGCATCATTAAAAGCTCTCATGTAAATAAGACCTCCGGTTACAAGAGTACAATTGACCGGCTGAATTGTTGCGGCTAGACGTTTCGTTGGAGTCGATGAGGCTAGTAATCTCTGAGATGTAGTCGTGAGAGTAAAAGCGGTAGAAGAAGCGACAGAGAAAGTTGGGGCTGTTTGATATCCTCCTCCGGCTCCAAGGTTATTTACTACTGAGCTACCACCAAATATGGCAACTAGCGCCATAAGCGCTGCTACTATCTTTTGTTTAAGTGATAAATTGTTCATTTTTAATAATTAACTTATAAGTGAGCCATGCTCGTCTTTGTCCCCATAAAGGGACAAAGTGAGCAAAGCTTTAAGGACAAGTACCGTACTGCCAAAGAACTGATCCATTGGCTGATGTGCCGTTAGGACCTGCTTTTGTAGTGGTAGCTGTATCTGTAAAGACCATTCTGATCCTTGTTGCAGTCGAAGTTGCGGTAGTATTTATACATCCTAGATAGCTCGTTGAGGTTGCGGTGTTTGAAGTCGTAACTGTGAGCGATCCGGTTGTTAAAGTAGTACCGATAATTTGACCTACTGCTGGCGATACGTTGTTCGCGCTGATTCCGTTAGGAAAGCGTGTACCCGATGCACCAAGATCTGCGGCTGGCTGGCTATTACCACCAACCTTCGCCAAAGAGATAATAAGAGCTGTAATTGCTACAAGTCCTATCACTCCCGTAATGAATTTATTCATTTTGGTTAGTGATTAAGTGGTAAATTAAGCGACTGTACCGTTGCTACCGACATAACCGCAGAATGATTCTGGGAAATGAGCTTCGAGGAAGCGACCACGATAAGCATACGAGTCATTTGCTGTGTATTCTGGCAAAATCATGCTCGTATAAAGATCGCGATGCACCTTTCGATTAACCATGTGCTGAGAAGAAACTACGTGGTAAGACGTGTTTGCGTTCGTAGATGTGTTGTACGTTGATCCAAGGAAAATAGATGCTGCAATTTTGACTGCTCCATAAATGGTGTCAAAAATGTTTACCTGATTTTCTCCTGAGAACGGTACAAGTGTTGAATCCATAGTCTCCTTTGCTGTCTTATAAAGGATAAATGGAACAAGTGTACCTTCAAATACATAAGATCCGGCTTCACCGTCCTGAGCCTTCTGGTTCGCAAGAGACTGAACTGAAACCCAAAGTCCATCGGCTGAAAAAACTGATGTCTCAAGATTGTCTACAGTTACACCTTTAAGTGTAGTGTGAGAGTTTGAAGCCAAAGCCTGACCATCCGGAGTTGTGTTTACAGATCCTGTAAACGCATCTCCGTATGTGTTAAGAATTGCCTTCTTATCCTGAGTAAGTCTTGCTCTGTCACCCATCTGTTCACCAATTCGCTGGCGCTTTCCTACCTTATCGGCATGGAAGGCTTCTGAAGAAACAGGAATCTGTTTCGTCCATTTCTGCATACGCTTCGTCTTGGTGTTGCCAATGAAGGTATCAGTGTTTGTAAGTTCTTCTTGCTCATCTGTCTCATCAAAGCCTCCTACGTTGGAATCCTCATCCCAAGTATAAGCAAGTAATGGTTCTGAAGACTGCTTGAAGAAAAATTCGTCATTTGCTGAGAGGTATCCAGGTTGCTGTGTCCTCTGGTACTTCTCGTATGCCACGCCGTCAATCTCCGTTTGTACTGCATCTGGAGAGAGGGCTGTTGTATGTCCACCTTGTAGGTTCATGGCTGTTAAGAATTAAGGAATAATACCGTCAAACCAACTACTAGCTTACGTCGTGTCGATATGCTCTCGCTTCTACGGTTACATCGAGGGTTGAAAGGGCTGTGTTTCCACCAACAATTTCAAGACCTGAAGTATCAGCTGTTGCGCCTTCCTTTAGTGTGTAAAGTGGGCCACCATCTGTTGCTCCGGTTGCTGCATAGTCGATAAGAACATAGTCTCCAATAAGAAGAGCAAGTTCAGTAAGAGTGTCTACTGAAGCTGCTGTTTCTGCCCTACCTCGAATACGTCCAACTGCTGGAACTGGACATGCGCTGTTCAAGAATTGTTCAAGAACGGTTCCGACTGCTGCAAGAAGAGCGTTCTCGTTTGCAATTCCTGCAAAACGATGAGTTCCTATTACTGGGCCGTCTGCCGCTGCAAGCACCACTGTATTAGCCGAAGCCGCTCCAGATGATGATGTTGCTACTGAATGAACTGGTTCACCTACACGAATCTTTGTGCCACCTGCTACGAGGTAACGTGGAAAGATTGCGCAAGGACCAATTACTTTAAGATCTGCGATCATAGATTTTATATATGAATTACGTTGATGGTTTTTTTATAAACCATCGTTGCTGATAAGCGTTGTAATCCCTTTAGTGACTAATTGTCTGTGATGAAAGTTTTCTTAGTTTTCGGATCTTTATTGTAAAACTTTCCGTTAGGGAGTTTTTTCCTATAGATCTTTCTAGCTGTATCAAACGTAAATCCTGCTCTTGTGTATGAAGCCGCATCATTTGTTGATAGTTTTGGTGCGGTTCCTGCAAGTGGATCTTTATGAGAACTTGCTGCATCGTTTGAAGCTACACCTTTCGCTTTCAAAGCACGCCGAAGCTCTGAATTTGTGGATTGTAGTTTCTTATGATGAGCTATCGCATGTGCTTCCTCAAGCTGTTCACGTAGTGAAAGATGAGCGGGCCATGTGCGATTTTTATATATCTCTGCGACAAGCTTGGCTTCCGGTTCGGATTCCGACAACTCAGTAGCTATCTTTACGATGCTATCTTCTTGTAGTTCCTTTTGGGTAACTTGGCGTTCCCGTGCTAGGAGGTTTTGTAGATCCTTTCGAGTTAAAGGCTTATCATCCTCATCGGATTCATCCTCTTCACCGTCTTGATCATCATCTCCTTTACGTTTGCGCTCAGAATCTTTAAACCTTTTGTCTGCGAGTGCTTGTTCAGCCTTTTCTCGCGCTTCTCGCTCAGCTTTAAGTAGACTTTCATAGTCTGGGGTTTCAATGTCCTCGTCGTCAGCTCCCTTATCCTCTTCCTCAGATTCATCATCTTCGGCAGCGGCTGCGGTAGCATCTGCATCTTCCTTAGCTTTTTTAGCAGCTTCGAGCTTAGCAGTTTCGGCTTTTTTTTGTTCTTCAGTCATAATTGTGACATCAGAGTTAGAGTCATCTGTAGACTTATTATCATATAAAGCCTTACGGCATCTGGGTCTCGCCAGTACATAAAAAACCTCCTTTGTGAGGGAGGCTTAACGGATAGCCCGATAGTATTGAATGTCTAACTGGTAAGAGTTGGACCATCCAACAAGATCAAGCGCTCCGTCGAGCCGCCCTCGCTTCTTACCAAGCGTGACGGTTTTCTGTTTTCAATTGTCGATCATCCGATTCAACTTTGTGTCTATAACATTTGTGAGATAAGTTAGAAGCTTTCCGGCGATGAGATCTGCTTCCGTCTTTGATTCCACATATCCACGTTTATAGGCTAACCACTGTAACTCCGCGAAAAGTATTTTCCACAATCCTGATTCTTTAAACAACTACGCCTCTGATTTGAGGGCTTTTACTTGTCCAGGACTGAGTAATTTACTTTTATGTTCCCAAACACCCGGAGCTTTAATCTTTAAGATATCTTCTTCGGTTATAGTGTTGAATACTTCACCGACTATAAATCGAGCGAGATGTTTTTGTAAGATTGTTTACTCTGATGATTCCATGGTTTATTTTTTACTCTTCTTTGACTTCTTTTCTTCAACTTCCTCATTCGTATCCAAATCCTGCTCTTCTAACATCTTCACGGCTTTAACTTCTCCGGGAAGCTCCTTACCTTCTGGAACTTCGATAAACTTGCCGTTTACTTGATATACAAACGAAACCTTTGGTTTATCAAAGGGCTTTTTTCCTTTAAAATCAAAGAAAGAGCCAGTTTTTACCTTGTCACCATTCTTTCGGATAAGACCGCCAACTTTGTCATACTCAGCCAAAACAGCTGATTCAAGAATTTCTACTTTTGATTCTTCTAGCTCTTCACCATTACGCATCCATTTTCCTTCTAAAAAATATGCGCCGTTTCCTACACCTCCAATTGTAGTACCATCTCCTCGGGGAGTACCGTTTAATGCTCGATCGAGCTTCTGAGCATCTACTAACGTGAATGATTTTATTTCCATATTTAAAAATTATTTTTCTTACTACTAATTTTACTACGCAATTCCAACACTCGCAAGTCCACCTGATAATCCTTTCGTCACAGCTTTATCACCAGCCTTACTATTTGGCACTTCTGGGTTGTTCGGATCAATAGGTTGTGTCATTTGAGGCTTCTGCATAACCTCATCTGCATCTCCACGTAAGAATTGATACAAAGTCTTGCGTGTGAGTGCTTCAAGAGACACATAAGGGTTGTTTTGCATCTGAGTCATAAGTTGAGAGAACATCGCTTGCATAAATTCTTCATTCTTAGGGAACATACGCTCTGGTTCTACGGTTGTAAGATACTTCATGCGCGCGAAAAGCTCTGGATTGATTCGGTATATCTCCTGATCATTCTCTGGATAACCTGTTTGTTCGAGTAATTTATATCCTTCTGATTTTTTCTCCTTATCAGTCATCTCTGCGCTAAGTAGGGTTTTATCGAATTTTAATACCTTAGAGACATTACGTCCTCCTACTGTTTTGTCCTTTAGGATAAATGAGCGGTATTTTAATTTGCTTTGTTCACCGATAATTTCCTCGACTTGAGGAATACTTAGGTGAGTAATAGCGATATCGGCCATAAGTCCACCGTACTGCACGATTGATTCGGCTAGAGTCTTACCAACGCCTTGAAGTAATACCTTTGCGTTACGTTCTGCGATAGCAATACCTGTAGCTTTTTGGTTTGCTTGTGGAAGATTGCCTCCAGTGACATCTGAAATGGATGATTCGTCCATTGATTTTTCAACAACAGCCATAGCGCCGAACATCTTACTAAGATCTGCTTGTGGGAGCATAGCAGTAACCTTGACATCTTTATCGGCAAAGGCGGTAACAGCGTTAGGAAAGATGATATCTGAGTCCACTTTATCGGTTCCTGAGACAGCTAAAGGCATGTTTGTATCAAGAAATGCCCGGTTCATACCTACTTCATATTGAGCATCAAGTAATTGATTGTCCCAATACTGAGAGTTCATCAATGATTTGTAGTAAAAGAAGTGTTCATTAACTCTTTGATATCCAAAAGGGACCACATTATACTTTGGAGCGTTTCGATTATCTCTATGGCGTATAGGATTATTATCTACATCATTATCACCAAGATAAATACCACCAATGAAACATACTTCTGTATCACTTCGGCGGTTTAAATAGGTTGCTTCTTCAACAAGGAAAGGATGTTCATCATCTTTAACATCATAGAACAGTCCTTGATCTGCACTGTAGATTGATTTGGTTCCTGCTTGGACGTATTCCCAATTCTCGTGTTCTCCATACTTTGCTTCTGCTTCGTTTTTATCTATAAAACGGCGTTTGATTAAGTTACCTTGCTTCTGGATGTTCTGCTCGTAAGCGTTTTTAATAAGAATCTGATCGGCGGAATATACTGGAGCTTGAAAACCTGACAGGACTTCGTCAATAATTTCTTTTGAGGTGAATCCTTTATCAGTTTTCTCTTTAATAGTTTGAAAGACTTGAGCGTATTCCCCGCCAAGATAGGTTACTGGATTGACCAACATACCCATAGAGGCCATAAGGAATGAAGATTTATAGTTTGAGTTGTTCACCATCCACTCTGTAATATCACGCATAGCATCAGAAAACCAACGATCTTCTTCATCGTTCTCATTTTGAGCCATGAACATAGGAATGATGTATCCGGCAGTGATCTGAGCATGCATGGCAATAGCCTTATTTCGAGCCTTGGAGCGTGTTCCGCGCCACTTCCATGCTTCTGCTGGATCTTCTATATTTTCGTCTACAAAGGCATTAAAAGTCCTTTGGTCGCGGTTCATACGATCAATAACTGAGAGATCATTAAGCTCTGTCCATGGTCTATTGAGTATTTCAACACCGTCTGAAAAATCTTTTTGAACAGTAGCAGTAAAGTCTTGAATTTCTTTTGAAGGAGTGTAACTAGAAACAGCAGCTTTAGCCGATGATGTATCGCCAATCATAATATTTTATTAAAAATTAGCACATCTTACCATGTGGACTGGATATAATTGTAACATAAAAATAACAAATTAGGTTATGACCGGCGATTATATCCGGAGTAAGTTGGCTTGGTTGTTGTTGATCCGCCTTTAATAATTGAAGCTATCTGATCTTGATACCCGAGGGCATCGAGAACATCATCATGCATACCATTTGGAAACTGAGCTTGTTCTTCTACAAGAGCATCGCATTGACCTTTCACATGGCGAACAGATTTTGTTGCATATCTTGGAATGATACTTCGTATTCTAATTTCCTTTGCGGTTCCTTTATGACTCAATTCAATAATAGGTAAAAATCTATTGCGTTTTCTTTGTTCAGAATCAAGAAATGGTTTCAATCCATCGAGATAAGCCGTTCGTTCAATACCTATTGAAGAATACTTCCGGCGTTCCTGTAGAGCAAAAAGAGAGTCCACAAGTTCTTCCGGACCAATCTTTGCCCGCCATGCGCGAAGATTCCAAAAGTTTTCTTTATCTACTTCGTTATCTACGAAACCACAAAAGTCTGCTTGTGATTTTTTAGACATGGCCGTATCAACAGTTAAATACCTTGCGGTTGATTTTACAGCCAGCTCAGCTTCTGAGATATCAACATACCAATCAGGATTGAACTCTTGTTTCTCAGTGAGAATTGGATTGCATTGGTAAAGTGCGGCAAAGTCGTAAAGTCCGATAGCCACTTTTATCTTTCCAAGGGCTTCGGTTGTGTATCTCTCCGGCCATAAAGCATCACCTATTAGTCTTATACCGTCATTTTCAATTGCTACTGCGGGAAATTTGATAACCTTTGTCATTTTACAAAGATCCTCATCTGCAAGGATTCGTCCGGCAAGATCATCCATGTGCCACCGTGTCATAATAATAATCACTACGCCACCGGGTGAAAGACGAGTGAAAGCCGTTGAAGTAAACCAGTCGTATGTTTTCTCTCTGTATACAGCCGATTCTGCTTCTTCCCTGTTTTTAACTGGATCGTCAATAAGCAATATATCAGCACCACGTCCGGTTATAGCACCACCTACTCCGGCGGCAACATATCCACCACCTTTGTTAGTACTCCACCTACCACGGGCTTTTTCATCTTCTTTGAGTCGTGTATTAAATATATTTTTATAGGCAGGTGTGTCTACTTTATCACGAGCTTTACCACCGAATCCTTCAGCTAGTTCGGCGGAATAAGATGTAATAATAATCTCTTTTTCTGGATTACGTCCCAAGTACCACGTAGGAAAGTCTATGGAACATTGTTTCGATTTTCCATGTCTTGGCGGGACAGTAATAATAAGGATTTTATAATCCCTATCACCAAAAACTTCGATGTGTTCAAGCTCTTTAGCAATCTTTTCGTGATGCCAATTCGGCTTATATCGAGGATCAGTAGCGACCTCAAAATCAACTAGGTTGTTTTTCGCTCCCTCTATTACCATTAGATCCTCTGGCGATAATTCGTCGAGCGATTGTTTCTCGTTGTTCATCATTGAAAATAGCTATATTAAACACACTTGTATCAGCGACCTTTGGACCATATTTTGATTTACCAATACGCTCTGCTACAAACTGTGATACATCTGATTTTATTTTAAGTAGTCCAGTGTTGTGTACAAAAACAGGCTCTTTTTTACTATTTTTTCCTTTACCAATTTTATTAAATATAGGACCAAAGGCTCCCATAGCTTGAGTTTCAGATGGAAGATCTAGTAATTCATTAAGGTTTCTTTCAGCTTTTAAAAGCATAGGGGATATTTTCCCCAGTCTTTCCGCTAGCCAGTCCGGCATCAAATTCATTATGTTTTCAGCATACTCTTTGGCAAAACCAGCTTTCAATGCACTATGTATAGCAATTGAAAATGTAGGACTTTTAGGATTCAAGTAATAAGAAAGAAAAAGTTGTTGTCGGGGATCAGCCACCCATTGATTAGCTCCGTAAGGATTGTTTTTATGCGGTAAAACTGCATCCGTGATCTGAGACTTTGTTTTTGTTTTCTTTCTTTTTACTGGCATAGCTTTTAGTAACCCTTCTTACCTGACTTTGATTTCTTTACTTTCATCTTCTTAGCGTGCTTCATTGGCTTCTTCATCATACTCTTTCGAGCGGCTCCTGATTGTGGCATAAATTTATACGTTATGACCGTGCTTAATAAACGGAACTTTAAAACTGAGAACAAAACTGTGGCGACCGATATCTATAATAAAATTCTTTTGAAAGGTATAAAATTTCATATTTATCCTTTATCGCCATCTAATACTGACTCGAACGCTTTATTCCTATCTGATTCTGCCTCGTCCTCAGAAGCTTTTAACATTCCCTCCTTCTTTGCCCAGTAGTATGAATAGGTTCTGATTGCTTTTGCAATTTCTTCATATCCCTCAACCGGAGATTTTTCGCGGATCTCAGGGATAAGGATATCTGTCGTGATAAGCATCGAAGCAACTGATACACCGTGTTCAACTTCAAGACGTACTACTTTTGCTGGATCTACTACATCCTTTCCTATCTCCAAATTGCCCCCGGCGTTCTTTTGGATCTGATTGTAAGGTGCTAAAAGAGTTTCCGTAAGAATGTTATGTGGAAGCTTGTCGGCGATCTTCTTTAAACAAAGACCTCCACCGGCCACATAACCCTCATCCAGTGCCGCCTTACAAGCAAAGACACCATCTTCTACCTTAAGCTTAAGGTAAAGACCCTCTGCGCTCGTTGTGGATCCTACACGGATGACTCCAACAGCAGATGATAGGCTTGCAATACGCTTCTCAAGTGAAATGCGAGTGATATCATTCCTAGATTCTTTAATCTGTTTTTTTAGAATGTCACACCTCTCCGATATCAAGGTTCCTGTTCCTCGTTTTATTAGTTCACCCCTACCTCCCAAGAGAACTGCATCCTCCCGATTTTCGGTATCCTTAACTACTATTTTACCAGCAAATCCTAAGTCTGTCACTGTGACTGTTTCTAGTTTCTTTCCAATTTCCTTATCAATAACTGTTGCGCCGGTATAAACAGCAAGATCTTCTAGTTGTTCAGTTCGTAGAGCTGGACATTTTATCGGATAGCACTCCATACCATTTTTTGTAGTTTCAATAAGAGACTTTATAACCATCGGAGAAAAGTCTGGAGCAAAAAAAGCTATCCTTGGTACTTTCACTCGATCTAGGATAGCAACCACCTGCCATGGATTATCCAATTTGTAGTTAGTTATCAAAACTGCTGTATCCTCGACGATCATTTCAAATCGTGCGGGATTATTTACAAATGCTTTTGATCCTACTTTTGAAGGGAATCTCATACCACGAATAACTTCTGTCTCCAAAGTTCTTTTATACCCCTCAGTAACGTCCACGTGGTTATCCATGAAGTTTCCAGCGCCATCTCGACCAATCTCCCATATAAGCTTTGCAACACTCTTAGCGGCTTCCTCATCTTCCTTACCTATTGAAATAATAGCGATCTTCTCAAGATCCGCGAGAGTTTTAATAAGCTTTGCTTGAGCCTTAACTTCAGCGATAACTAAATCTTTAGCTTCTTTCATCTCTTGTCTCAGCGCCCGGACACCTTTACGAACAGGAGTTTTGGAGCTTATAAGGCTGGCAGAAGGCACATCTTGTTCTGAAATCATACCAAACACTCGATTTATAAGATCACCGGCAATCACGGCGGTTGTAGTCGTGCCATCACCTACAAGCTCATTTGTCTTTTTAGAGCCTTCTTTAAAAGCATCAGCTGCTAATCGTTCATGTTCATCTTTGAGTCTTATATTCTCACTTATCGTCACACCATCATTTGTATTTCGAGGACCACGATTGCCTGTTCGAGGGAGGATCGCATTCTTTCCTTCCGGACCAAGAGTAAGTTTTACTGTGTCATAAACCTTATTTACTCCCGCAAGGATCTTTTTTCTTGCCGCTATACCAGTAAGAACTTCTGTTATGTCTGCCATTTTTATTATTTTATTTAAAAAATTATTATATTTATATACTATCACACTTTGTATAACTTGTTATAAAAGATTGACTATCTTTGTGTATGTGCTAGTATTATCTTGTCCCGCAAGGACACAATAAATATATATATCTAGGTGCTGGAGGACCCCATTTCACCGGTTTAAGTCGCCTTAGGGCGATTTTTACTTATCTTTTATTTCTCTCATATATTTATTTAAGGTGTATTATGTAAATAGAATTTTTATCTTCAATAGTGTGAGTAATTTTGTTTTGTTGAACATGACGTTTAAATTCCCATTTTGGTGCTTCTTTACCCACAAATTTAGAGTCTAGGGAAGCGAGGTTATCCACTCTTGTTAGGAGAGAAGCTCTTACTGTATTTACAGCTGTATTTACAGCGACATTTATGTCATCGGTATCCTGATGTCTTGATGTGCATTCCCCACACGCATCAATAATTTGCATTATCACCTCCCCCCTCACCAAAAATAAAGTTTCTTGTCTCGCCTTTTCTTTTTGTTCAACAACAAAGTCGTGTAATTTTTCGTAGCATTCACTAGTAAGATATATTCCTATTGAGTCTGGTTTGTCCAACATATCAGATACTATTTTCCAACCTCCCCACTCTTCACTTTGTGATTTTTCTTCAAATGTTTTCATATTATTTTTCTGTTAGGTTTATTGAACTTAGCCCAAGTATATTTATTCTTGTCGTAACACTTCTTCCTGCTCAGTCTGACACTTTCTATATTATTCTTTGACCATTCTTTGTTTCTGGTTTTCTTACACTCTGTACAGCTTCTTGTTCCTTTATGTAGATATGTATTTTCTACCGTAAACTCGTGTCCTTTGTGGCAATGAGTGTTGTGGGTTCTCGGATTGAGAGTCCTCAGCTTTTTTCTTGTTTCATCTGTACAATCATACTTAGCGTGGCAACTTCGACATAAATTGATAAAATTCTCTCTTTTATAGGCATACTCTTTTTCTCTCTTTTTTGCCCATTGGTAATTTATAGATTTTTTAGAACAGTCTTTATTTTCACACTTACTTGCAACTCCGTAATTGTATTTTAACCAATAGTGAACTGATGCATAAAAACTTCTCTCTTTTTTTGGTAAATTATTTGTACTCATTCTTTAAGGATAACATTTCTTTACAAGCAATGCAACACTCCCCCACCACCCTCTCCCTCTCTTCTGCTATGGCTTGTGCGATTGATTCGGATATTCTCCGTCTTACTTCTGATTTTGACTTTGGAGCTACAGAGCAGAAATCTCGCACCATTTCTTCTATGTTTTCTGTGTAGTCTTTCATAATTATATTTTATAGGTTATTTCACAACGAACTGTCTCCCAGTCTTTATTGTTGAATCGCCAATTCTCTGCTTCACACCTTCTACGGAATAAAACATAGGAGTCAAAAGCTCGTTTGTCTCCAACTGTTTCAGACCATTCTTCACTTACTAATTTTGGTTCTTTCATTCTATAAAGGGCAAGATTAACAGGGTCGTTTCTCCAAACTACCGCCCACGCCTTAACTATTCTATTTTTCTTTACTATTTTCATATATCTTTATCTGTTAATGGTTCCATTTCAGAGATTTCTACTTGCTAATAGGATTGTTATTCCTATTCCCGACACAATGAAGAATATCAATCCTAGTGCCATTTCTCCTTGATTTTCAACACTAACTCCGTGAGCCATTTTTATAATGGAAATTGGAAGTAGTGTAACTGTTATTATGTAATAAATTATTCTCATATATATTTATTTAAGGTTAGTGTCTAGGGAGAGCCGTTTATTTATAATGTCTATGTATTCCTGTTCGATTTCAATGAGTATGAAGTCACGGTTTAGGTTCTTGCACGCTACTCCTGTACTACCACTCCCAGCGAAACAATCCAGAACAATGTCTCCTTCTTTGGTTGTCTTTTTAATAAGAGTCTCTAATAGGTCAGTCGGCTTTTGAGATGTATGCAGTTTGTCTCTAATTGGCTTACATTTTAAGATGTCACCATCGCCACTTTTTTCTTTTTGTGGAAGCGAGTAAGAGTCAATTATTATTTCAAACTGTCTTCTCCAAATACCTCCCATACCAATTCGTTCTTTATCCCAAATAAGCATTTTGCTTGCATAGAAGTTTTGATAAAGAGTGGGATATAAAACAGAGTAAAAAGTTTCATCGCAAAAAATAATAATATGTCCTGTGTCCTTCAAAACTCTTTTTGACTCTACTATAAACTGCTTGAAAAAAGTTGTATATGGAGAAAACTCACCCCAAGTCCTCTGTGCTACCCTCGCTTCTGGTCTGAATTGGTTATTTGGTAAAGAGTAAGGAGGGTCAGTTAGAATAAGGTCAATAGAATTAGCCTCTAGTGTTTGCATTACTTGTAGACAGTCGCCCAAATAAACTTCGTTAATCATTGTTTTTGTGCCAATCTTTTTGGTAACAGGGATTGCATCGTCTTGGGTGCAAATATCTAGCTTTGTTTCCGCAGATTTCACACATAATTGTTGGTCTTGTAATTCCATAGTTTTTTTGTATTCGTAGTAAAGTGGGTTGCGACATTCCTTTTGATTTTGCGATTGCTCTTATAGAGATTAGTTCTCCTACATATAATCTTGTAAGCTCTTTTTTCCCTATAAAATGTTTCTGTGTAAATCTACACTCAATCCCAATTTCGGGGTGTAGTTTTTTATGTTCGGAACGATTGGTTAATTGTAAGTTTTCTATTCTATTATCTTGGCGATTCCCGTTTATGTGATGGACTAATTCCGATGTTTTTAATTTCCTTTTTAGGTGTCGTTCTAATACATATCTATGTTCTCTCACCTGCTTTCTTTTAACTTGTTTTGTTGGATATTGTTTGTTCATATCCCCATTGTATCATTTTGTTTATATTTATGCAAGTTCGCCTTGTATAACTTGGTTCATATATCTTTATTATTTGTTAAATTGAAGTGAAGACAACTCTGCTATAATGTTATCCCGTATTGCTTTCTCCATAACATTTACGATTTCATCTTCTGGGACATTGATGATGTTTAATATTTTATTTAATAGTTCTTGCTCTGCTTGTTGGATTGAGGTGGTGAGGAAGGACTTAAAATCTTCTGCGAGTAGGTAGATGTCTTGCTCTGTGTTTGTTGGAGCAAACTCTTTTAATCTCTCATCCAACTCCTCTAATCTCTTTTCTGTGTTGGTCATATTTATTTCCTCACATACGTTACCCCATTGATAATCAATTCAGACGGGAGGGTGGACTCTGTGGTGTCATCGAGGATAATAGCCCTATCAAGCTGCCCCCAACCGTCGCCCAGTCTGTACGCGCTGCGAATCCACGAGGAGCCATCCCAGCCTGCGAACGGAATGCACCAGTTGCCAACAGAGAAGACGAGCGAACCGAAATTGTAGTACTTGTTTTCATCCTTAGGTATACCCGTATCACCCCTACAAATCTCATCTATAACATCCCCTGCAGGCAGGGTGTATGTCTTCTCTAGATGGTTACTGACCTCTTGGAGTGTCTTACCAACCATTTCTGGTAGTGCTATTGATTTTAGTTTCATGTGGTTATTTAATAAGAGATTTGATTATCTATAAAACTAGCAAAATCTGCTTCGTTGCCAAAACCAGGGAACATTGATTTGTGTTGGTTATACATTTCTATCAATGCAAAATATATTCTAGTGTTTGTTTTTGAGTTTTTCAAAAATTCTCTTGCTTCAGCTACTTCTAGCTCACAATCTTGTTTATTGTATCTTTCTACAAAATCTAATACTATTTCCAATGCTTTTGTTTTATCCATTTTGTTTTTCATGTGGTTATTTAATTATCTGTCACTTGACAATGAGTTGACAATTGATTTTAGGTTCATATTTAAGCAATTAAATCCTTAACATCCACACCTTTTCGCCTATCCTCATCTGTCAGTTCACAGGTGTCTATATTACCCCTCAAGCCAGTGGCGTTACCCCTCAAGCCAGAGATATCACCCCTCAAGCCAGAGATATCACCCCTCAAGCCAGAGACATCACCCCTCAAGCCAGAGACATCACCCCTCAAGCCAGAGACATCACCACTCAAGCCAGAGACATTACCCCCCAAGCCAGTGACATCACCCCTCAAGCCAGAGACATCACCCCCCAAGCCAGAGACATCACCCCTCAAGCCAGAGACATTACCCCTCAAGCCAGAGATATCACCCCTCAAGCCAGAGACATCACCCCTCAAGCCAGAGACATCACCCCTCAACCCTGAATGC